>Ga0364860_10897_pt1 | contig 12180 bp, 10 predicted proteins | sample ExccelAu500001D4_FD_206916 | JGI IMG/M metagenome (GOLD analysis project Ga0364860, IMG submission 206916) | Enriched cells from Trout Bog Lake Hypolimnion, Wisconsin, USA - BchlTB.Aug20.5000.01 .D4 | ecosystem: Environmental > Aquatic > Freshwater > Lake > Hypolimnion/Profundal zone | place: USA... | reverse complement strand
CAATCAAAACACCAGTCGCCTGATTCAGCAACTGGAGTCCATTGCATGGGGACTTGCAGCGGTGGGCACGTTCGTTCTACTGAAAGTGGTGGACCTTACGGTTGGTTTGCGTGTCAGCGAAGAGGCGGAGGCGCAAGGCCTTGACCTGACGCAACATGGTGAAGAAGGATATTCCCTGGAGTCGTAGACGGCGCTGGTCGAGCGGCTTGGACGATTGACCAGCATGCCCGAAAGAGAAGAGAAAACAAAATGACGAAACTCGAAGCGGTAATTCAGCCCTCCAAACTCGATGCCGTAAAAGAGGCGCTTATCGCCATTGGCATCGACGGACTTACGGTATCAGAAGTCCGTGGCCACGGTCGGCAAAAGGGACATACGGAATTCTATCGTGGGCGTGAATATAGCGTCGACCTCCTTCCCAAAATCAAGTTGGAACTCGTGTTGCGCGATGAGACCGTTGACGAGGTCGTGAAGGCGATACTGGGTGCAGCGCAGACCGGGAAGATCGGCGACGGCAAAATATTCCTCTCTCGAGTTGATGAAGCAATTCGTATCCGTAACGAAGAGCGTGGCGCTGACGCGCTTTAGTCTCACTGGGGTTGATGGATGGCGTCGGGCATCGCACAGAGTCTGAAAGCCGAGTACCTTGAGGGCTCCGAGCGACTGCGGTTGGAGTTCGAGCGTACCCGTTCGGGTCGCTCCGTGTTACAAGGGCGGAGCGTGCTCGTTGATTCGTTGGCCCATCAGCTATGGCGTCATCACATCAACCCGGATTTGTCTTCGCCTGAAGGGCTTGCCCTGGTCGCTATTGGAGGTTACGGGCGAGGGGTGCTCGCTCCCTACTCGGATATCGATCTGCTTTTTTTGACGGACGGTGAACTGCTGGCCGCGGCACGCAAGGATGATATTCGGGCTTTTTGCCAGGATCTTTGGGATCTGCGGCTCAAGGTGAGCCCCACCACGCGCACGCTGGAGGACTGTGATCGCCTCCATCGCGACAATCCAGAGTTCAATATTTCGCTGCTCGATTGCCGCATACTCGCGGGTGATTACGGTCTCTTTCGCCGTCTGCACGATCAGGTCATTCCACGTACTGTCCAGCGCGATTGGCAGGAACTCGTGCTCTTGCTGGCCGAGGTCAATGAGGCGCGGCACCATCAAGCAGGCGACACTATTTTCCATCTCGAGCCGAACATCAAGGACGCGCCCGGCGGATTACGCGATTACAACGTCTCCTCATGGCTGGCGCTGCTGAATGGTTTTTCCAGGGCGCGGGGATGGACCGACGCTCTTGACTATTTTCCTGCGTCGCTGCGTGACCGCTCTCAGGAGGCGAAGGACTTTTTCATCTCCGTGCGTTGCTTTTTGCATTACCGGGCTGGCCGGGATGATAACCAACTGAACTGGGAAGCGCAGCAGGCGGCTGCCGATGCGCATATCGGGTACGATAGCGGTGCGGCGGATGCAGCCGAATGGATGCGTCACTACTATCGGCAGGCGCGCGTCATCAATCGTCTTTTCTCCAACATGGTGGATCAGGTGGTGCCTGCACGCTCATCGCTCTTCCAGCAATTTCAAAATTGGCGTGCGCGGCTTTCCACCGACGAATTTTCCTGCGTTAACGGGCGGGTTCTACTGCAGCAGCCTTCGGCGCTCATCTCGCCGGAGAACTTCTTTAACTGCTTTGAATTTGTGGCGCAACACGGACTTAAGCTAGCTGCGAGCACCGAACTGCGAATCGAACAGGCGCTGCCGGCGATAGCCGCCATGGATCTTTCAGGGCCGCAACGCTGGGAGGCGTTGCGCAAGGTTCTTGTCCGTCCGCATGCCGCAAAAGCATTGCGGATCATGCAGGAACTTGGCGCGCTCGGATTGCTGCTTCCTGAATTCCGCGCCGTGGAATCGCTGGTCATCCGCGACTACTATCATCGTTACACGGTCGACGAGCACACCTTCCGTGCGGTTGATTCCATACATAAGCTGCGTCCTGAGAAGAAGAATGGCAATCGCGATCTAGCGACGTTGTTGGAAGAAATCGAACACCCCGAGCTGCTGATTCTGGCTCTGCTATTGCACGATCTGGGTAAGGCTGGAGTCAACGAAGACCATGTGAGCGCCAGCCTGGAAGCAGCGATGAAAGTTTGCCGGAGATTTGAGCTGCCGCCGGAAGATGAGGAGATGGTTTGCTTTCTCGTGGCTTATCACATGGATCTCTCGGCTGCCATGCGCCGCGATATTTTCGACCCTGAGACGATCTATGCTTTGGCGCGGCGGGTTGGCAGTCAGGAACGGCTGAAGATGCTGGCGCTGTTGACCTACGCTGACATTGGTGCGGTCAATCCCACTGCGCTTTCGCCATGGAAGGCGGAGAACCTGTGGCGGATTTACTTCGCCACGGCCAACCATCTGAACCGAAGCGTTGACGATGAACGATTTCACCTTCTGGGACATGATGAACATGTGGCCCGTATCCGTCTGCTGGCTCCCCAACTTGGCCGTCGCCTGCGCGATTTTCTGGAAGGATTGCCGCAGCGTTACATAGCCATGCACGCAGCTGAAGAAATCATTCAGCACGTGGAAATGGCTTCGCAACTCAAGTCCAGCGTCGTGCAGACGCAGCTCAAGCGTTTGCGAGGAGACTTTGCGATCACGGTAATTACTAACGACCGTCCCGGTCTTTTTGCCACTCTGGCCGGAGTGCTGGCTGGATGGGGCATGAACATCCTTAAGGCCGACGCTTTTTCGAATGACTCGGGAGTGGTTGTTGACAGATTCGTCTTTTCGGATCGCTTCCACACTCTTGAAATGAATGTGCAGGAGTGGGATAGATTCCGAAAAAGCTTCAGCGATGTTTTGGATCGAACGGTTCCGCTGGAGAAACTTGCCCGCAAACGCGGCGGCAGTGCCGCCAAGGCTCCCAAGGTAAAGGTTGAGACCAGCATCAACTTCGATCAGAATTCGTCGAGTCACAGCACGGTCGTCGAGGTCGTAGCGCAGGATCGCTCTGGCCTGCTGCATCGCATTGCCGCTGTTTTTGCCGAGTGTGGCTGTAACATCGAAGTCGCGCTTATCGATACCGAAGGCGAGATGGCAATCGACACCTTTTATCTCAGAGTAGGCGGAAGAAAGCTCGCCGCTGATGAGTGCTCGATGGTGAAAGCTGCTCTGGAATTGGAACTGGAGTCCTGAGGCTCTGCCCATTTTGGGTCGTGCTGATCCAAAGCCGAAAATACACGCCCATTGAATCCCTCCGATCGCTTTTTGAATCCTTACTATAATTAGGTTTCGCCACGCTATAGGGCGGGAAAGAAGTTATGACTCCAACAATCTCCGCGACAAAGCTTGCGCATTTTGGTGTAATTGGCCTGGGCGTGATGGGCCAGAATCTTGCACTGAATCTCGAAGAACACGGGCAAAGCGTCGCGGTCTGGAACCTTGAGCCCGAGTGGGTCGAACGTTTTGTCGCTGCAAACGATGGAAAGCAGATCGTCGGCTGCACTGGCCTCGAGGGATTCGTTCGCTCCTTGGAACGTCCCAGGCGAATGTTGATGATGATTAAGGCTGGCGATCCGGTGGACCAGATGCTGGATCGCATTGCACCGCTACTCGATGAAGGTGACATTCTCATCGATGGCGGGAACTCTTTTTTTAAAGATACCCAGCGCCGTGAGTCGGCAATGCGTTCGCGCGGGCTGAACTTTTTCGGCATGGGCGTCTCCGGCGGCGAGGAGGGCGCGCGCCATGGTCCCTCGCTCATGCCCGGCGGTGACCAGAGTGCCTACCAGCACGTGCAAGCAACGCTGGAATCCATCGCGGCCAAGACCGATTCTGGAGCTTGCGTGACCTACGTCGGGGCCGATGGGTCTGGTCATTTCGTGAAAATGGTTCACAACGGAATCGAATACGGCGACATGCAGTTGATCGCTGAGGCCTATGATCTTCTGCGCCACTCGCTCGGTCTCACCGCTGCGGAAATTGCAGAGATATTTGCGGAGTGGAACCGCGGTCCCCTGGCTTCTTATCTCATCGAAATCAGCGCGGAGATTCTGACTGCAATCGACCCCGAAACGCGCAAACCGCTGGTCGATATGATCCTCGACAAAGCGGGCCAGAAGGGAACTGGTAAATGGACGGCGCAGATTGCGCTCGACCTTGGAATTCCCATCCCGACCATCTCTGCCGCGCTCGACGGCCGTGCGCTCTCCAGTATGAAGAATGAGCGCATAGTGGCCAGTGCGCAGTATGGGCGAATTCCGGCCCGCTATTCCGGAGACCGCGCTGAATTGGTCGCTTCCATCCGCGATGCTCTTTACGCCAGCAAGATATGCTCTTACTCGCAGGGCATGAGCCTGATTGCAGCGGGCGCACGGGAGTGGAACTGGAAGATTAACTTGTGTGAAATTGCCCGCATTTGGAAAGGCGGTTGCATCATTCGCGCGCTTCTGCTGAACTCCATTATGCAAGCATTTGAGCGCCAGCCTGCGCTGCCAAATCTGCTCCTCGACTCCAACTTCCAGTCACGAATCACGGCTGCCGCTCCAGCCTGGCGCAAGGTTGTTGGAGTTGCTGCGGCGCTCGGAATTCCCACGCCGGCCTTAGCTGCTTCGCTTGCCTACTTTGACGCATACACCGCGGCGCTGCTTCCACAGAATCTGACCCAGGCACAGCGCGATTTCTTTGGTGCTCATACCTATCAGCGTGTCGACCGTCCTGAGGCTGGCTTTGTCCACTCCGATTGGAATGCGCTGATTCCAGGACGTGACCGATGATTCCAGTAATTGAAGCCGAGGTCGAACAAAAGTTGAAGCGTCCTGCACTGCCTGTGGGTGCCCCATGTACGCTCGTAATCTTTGGGGCCAGCGGAGATCTCACTCGCCGTAAACTGATTCCCGCTCTTTATGATCTCTGCGGCGTGGGTTGTATGAACACGAGCTTTGAGGTCGTAGGTACGGGCCGAACCCCAATGACGGATGAACAGTTCAGGGAATCAATGTACGAGACGGCGAAGTCCTCCAAGGATGTTCGCGGATTCAACGAGGAGAAGTGGACGCAGTTTGCCAAACGTCTGCGCTACATCGTTGGCGACCCTGCTTCAGCCGGATTTTACGTTGAGTTACGCTCGTTTCTGGAACAGATGCAACGTAATGGCTCCAGCCCCAATGTGCTCTTTTACGTCTCAACTCCTGCGTCGTTTGCAGGAGAGATTGTCTCAGGCCTGCAATCAGCGGGGCTTAATCATAATGAAAAGGGCTGGTCGCGGATCATTCTTGAGAAGCCTTTCGGGCGAGATCTCGAATCGTCACGCGTTCTCAATGAAGCAGTGCTTAAGGTCTTCGACGAGAACAACGTTTATCGTATCGATCACTATCTTGGCAAAGAGACAGTACAGAATATATTGGTGTTCCGCTTTGCAAATTCCATATTTGAGCCGGTATGGAACCGCAACTACATTGAATACGTCGAAATCACCGCAGCCGAAACTCTCGGGGTTGAGCGCCGTGCGGCCTTTTACGAAGAGACCGGAGCGCTGCGTGACATGGTGGCCAACCATTTGCTCCAGCTTGTTGCGCTCGCTGCTATGGAACCGCCCGTCGCCTTCGATGCGGACTCCGTTCGGGAACAGAAGGTTCAGATTTTTCGTAGCATTCGCCCCATGACAGTCGAGGAGGTCGCGGCCAACACCGTGCGCGGCCAGTACGGATCGGGCCTTATCCATGATGCCGCCGTTCCCGGCTATCGCCAGGAGCCCGGCGTCAATTCCGTTTCTACTACGGAGACTTTTGTTGCCGTGCGCCTGCAGGTGGAAAACTGGCGTTGGGCTGGAGTCCCGTTCTATCTCCGTGCCGGTAAGAGGCTGGCAAATAACGTGACCGAGATCAAGGTGCACTTCAAACGCACCCCCCAAGCTCTGTTCGCTGGCACTGGTACCGGCAGCTTCGGTCCCAACGTCGTCAGTCTGCGTATCCAGCCTGATGAAAGTATCTCAGTTACTTTTGGCGCCAAGCGTCCCGGCAGCTATATGACGACCGTTCCCGTGATGGCCACATTCTCATACTCGGAGGCCTTCGGTATCACTCCGGTCGCTTATGAGACCCTGATCCTCGATGCCATGCGCGGTGACGCCACGCTATTCACGCGCCGTGACGAGGTTGAGGCGGAGTGGAAGATCATCACTCCAATTGAAGAGGCCTGGATGCAGCTTCCTCCTCCATCTTTCCCGAACTACGCTGCTGGCTCGCAAGGGCCCGAGGAGTCAGTGACGTTGTTGGAAAAATCCGGCTATCAATGGATGTCTATGCTGAAGCAGGAGTCTTCTGATGCCGACTGAGCGTTTTCATCTTGCCGGTGCCGAGATCCTCGTCGGTACCGATATTGAGGAGACGGTTCGCATAGCCGCCGGGCAGTTCACCGCGTTTGCGCGTAAACTCTCTTCTGAGCGCGGAGTTTTCAACGTGGCTCTCTGCGGCGGCAGCACACCGCGCCGTCTCTTTCAACTTCTTGCCGCCGAGCCTTTTGCAGGACTCGTTCCTTGGAGCTCCACGCACTTTTTCTGGGGAGATGAGCGCAACGTTCCTCCCGGCCACCCGGAGAGCAACTACTCAATGGCGCGGCAGATGCTTCTATCACAAGTTCCTGTCCCGCCTGCGAATATCCACCGCATTCCCACCGGGGATAGCACTGCGATTGAGGCTGCCGATCTCTATGAGCGTGTCCTGCGTGAAAAACTTCCAATTGCGCACGGACTGCCTCGCTTTGATTACACACTGCTAGGCCTCGGTGCCAATGGACACACTGCCTCGCTCTTCCCCAATCGCCCAACCCTTCATGAGCAGCAGCGACTGGTGGTGGCCGACCATGTCGATGAAATCAACTCCTGGCGAGTGACGCTTACCGCGCTTACTCTGAACAACTCTGCCCGGATCACATTTCTCGTCATCGGGGAGGACAAAGCCTCCGCGGTTGAGCTGGTTTTGGAAGGTCCACGCGACTTTGAAGCCATGCCCGCGCAACTCATCGTGCCCGCCGATGGAACGCTGACTTGGATTCTCGACCCAGCAGCCGCCAGTCGGCTTGCCCGTCCTGCTACGCGCGGGCAAGTTCCAATCTCTGCTGCGCCGAAAACTGGAGATTGACTGCAACGACCACAGTTGGAATTGGAAGTTACTGCCTGCCAGCAATAGTGCGGATGGGAATTTCGTAAATTTCCGTGGTGGATGTTTGACGTTCGGCTTCACGGCTGGTTACAATCTCTTTGTACCATACTGTAACGCGCGCCAGCGCCGCCATATTCCTCAGTAGCTCAATGGCAGAGCATTCGGCTGTTAACCGAAGGGTTGTAGGTTCGAGTCCTACCTGAGGAGCCATTATTTTCAGTGATTTACAAACTTCCAAAAGATAACTTTACGGCATTTGCACGAGGGCTTGCGGTATGCTGGTCTAGGACCGAACACATCATGAACACGCGATTTTCCAGTTACGGCAATGCATCTACCCGCCCATCCCCGGTGAGCGAGCTTTTGATTCAGTTTGCAAATGACTTCCGCGACGGCGTCGATATTAATCTTGGTGTCGGCTACGTTAACGAGGAAACGATCCCTGTGGCCAGGTTGATCGCTGGTATGCAGACCGTGGCTAGCGATCCAGTCAAATATCGTCAGGCCTTCAATTACGGCAGTCCGGCGGGCTCGGCGAATTTGACCGAGTCGCTCAAGCGTTTTCTTATCAGTTCACGAGCGGGCAATCTCGATGAAGCCACAGTTGCGCGTAATCGAATGACAATTGGCGCCTGTGGCGCTACCAGCATACTGGATGCGATCTCGGACGTGCTGGCTCCGGGGATCGTTATCACCTCAGATCCTATGTACTACATCTACGCTAATGCACTCGAGCGCAAGGGATTTGAAATTCTTGCCATTCCTGAAGATGATGAGGGGCCTTGTTTGGCTGCGTTGACCCGCAAGTTGCGAGAACTCGGGAAGGCCGTCGAGCGTATCTCGTTCGTTTATATAGTTACGGTCAATAATCCCTCAAGTACGATCTTGTCGAACGCTCGGCGGCGGGCGTTGTTCGAGCTGATGGCGTCGCTCTCGCGCCAACAGAATCGCGCGATTCCGATCTTCTATGATCTTGCCTACGAACTCCTGTTGCATGATCCCAGGGTCGAGCGTTTTGCGTCGGTTTTACCATCCGATGATCTGGGGATTGCGTATGAGATCGGAACCCTGTCTAAGATATTGGCTCCTGGTTTGCGGATAGGTTATCTGTTCGGGCCGCAGGGCCCGTTCATGGATGCGATGGTGGAGAGGACCAGCGATGCAGGTTTTAGCGCGCCACTGTTTGTACAAGAGATTGCCAGCCATTTTCTGGACCACTACGCTGCACAACAGTTGCTGCTGGTAAATGAAGCGTATCGCAAGAAATCCATCATAGTGAGAGAAGGGATCGAAAAGAATTTGATGCCTTTTGTAGAGGAACTGCGGGGCGGTAGCGCAGGATTTTACTATTACCTGACCTTCAAGGATGTTGAAACCAATTCGGAATCGCCGTTTTTCAAGTTCTTGACCCGTACGACGGGTAATTCGATTATCGATGGTACCGCGAACAATCCTCTACCACGGGTGATCTACATCCCGGGAGAATTCTGTGTACATCAGCAGGGCGATCTGATTGAATGCGGCAAGCGCCAGTTGCGTATCTCATACGGCTTTGAGGACACGCCTCGTATCCTGCAGGCACTGGACCTGATGCGTCAGGGCATTGAGTTCGCGCATTCGAAGTGCTCCCTTACTGCTCGAGCCTAGTAAGTTTCCACCCATGGAGTTAGCTGCTCCATTGGGAGAGCGGGGTTGCATGGCTGAGTCCTATCGGGGGAGTCTCCCCGGAACCTTGAATCGCTTTTGTCATAATATTGGTGCTAAGATTTTCGTCTGATATACATCAGATTGATGTTGCGTTATTTATTGCTTGACGACCTTGCGGAGAGGCTTAATGGAAATTCCGGATTACTACGAGTTCCTGCAAATTAGCCCAAGTGCGGAGGTCGACACAATCCACCGCGTCTATCGATTTCTTGCGACTCGCTTCCACCCGGATAACCGTGAAACCGGCGATGTCGAACGATTCTACCTGTTGAAGCAAGCCTACGAGGTGTTGTCCGATCCGGTGAGTCGCGCTGCTTATGATGAGACTCGCCGGGCATCCCAGCCGGAACCCCTATCGGCCTGGATCGATTTCATGGACGATATGGAAGGTGAGTTGAACCGCAGGCTGGCGGTACTGACCGTGTTGTATTTTCAGCGCCGCACAAACCCAAACAAGCCAGAGGTTTCATTTCGCGATATCGAGAGCCGCCTCGGGTTTCCACGTGACTATTTGATGTTCACAGCGTGGTACCTTCGAACCAAGGGCTACATAACCCGAGCGGACAACTCCGAGTTCACAATAACTGCTGAGGGAGTGGATTTTGTGGAAACGCAACGCGTGAATATCCCGGTTCTGGACAAATTGCTGACCACTGGCGAGAAGTCTTCCACAACGGGCGGAGCGGCGGAAAGCGAAGCGGCAGCAAACTAAAAAGCAGAAGATTACCTCCTACGGCGGCTGGAAACTCAGAGTGTCCGAGTTTCCAGCCGCGAAGCCATTTAGTTCTCAGTCTCAATTTATCCGGCCACGAGAAGGTTAACCGCGTTTTGCAACGCGAGGAACCGCGAGAATCAAGTCTCGTAAATAATTTCGATACATCATCACTCTATTCGATCGTTTTGGCGCTGACTTCTTTCCTCATCGTCCTCACTTTATGACGTGACCTCAGTCACAGTCAGGCCGGGGCATGCGTCGTAGACTAATTGAAATGGAAATTCAATTTCATATTCATATAGATTCACAAACAAAATGCGCATCAGCACGCGGCTCAATCCTTCGTTTGAAACTTCGGCGAGTCATCGGCCTCGTACTCTTCACGATTCTTTGCGCCGCTTCCCTTCTAGCCTCTGATGGCACCACCGCCCGGCTCATCGGCACGGTGTCCGATCCAACCGGTGCAGTTGTATCTGGAGTCAAGGTGCGCGCACGCAACCTGGGAACCGCCACCTCGCTTGAAGCCACGGCAGGGGCTGAGGGAGGCTATTCCATCACCCTCTCTGAAGGCCGCTATGATATCGAGTTCAGCGAGCCAGGTTTTCAGACCGTGGTCAAGCGTGGAGTGGATGTGGCACCCGGTGCCACCGTCGCTCTTGACGTTCAATTACCGCTCGCACCTCAGAGCGAATCACTAACCGTCACCGTCGAATTGCCGGGCGTCGAAACGACTAGCTCACAGCTTGGCGAGAGTATCAGCGCGGAAAAAATGACTGCTGTTCCGGTCAATGGACGCAGTTTTACCGATCTGCTGGCGCTTCAGCCGGGTGTGATTCCCACCAGTTCCCAGCAGCCCAATGCAGTCATGATGTCGGGCTGCACGGCCACTCCGCCTTCCGGCGATCTCAATCCCGGCAATCTCTCCGTCAGTGGACAACGCGAAACCAGTAACGGATTCTCCGTCAATGGCGCGGACGTAGAGGAGGACTTCAACAACGGCACCGCCGTTGTTCCCAATCTAGATTCCATCCAGGACTTTAAGGTGCTCACAAGCAATTTTGATGCTGAATACGGAAACTTCAGCGGAGGCCAAGTTCTAGTGAACACCAAGTCCGGTGGCAATAAACTCCACGGCAGCGCATTCGAGTTCCTGCGCAACACTGCTCTTGACTCGCGCAACTACTTTGCGCTCAGTCGCGCCACCTATGATCGTAACCAATACGGCGGAACCTTCGGCGGCCCTATCCGTAAAGACAAAACATTCTTTTTCCTCGATTATCAGGGCACCAGCATGACTCAAGGTCAGGAGACCGGTGCCATTGCCGTGCCTAGCCTCGCCAACCGGAGCGGCAATTTCAGCGATCTCATAAACCCCATAACCGGCGCGAATCCGTTTGCCAATCAAACCGTAAGCGGTGCTTACCTTGCTGCTCAACTTACGACGAAACTTGGACGGACCATCACGGCTGGCGAGCCGTATTCCCAAGTCTTTCCCGGCAACGTAATCCCTCAATCCATCTGGTCGGCACCAGCGATGAACTTGCTGAAATACATTCCCCAGCCCAACGCCGGTGCCAATGGTTATTCCACTTCATCGCAGAACGAAACTCTCGATGACAATAAAGCTGGTGTACGCATTGACCAGAACACCTACTGGGGCAATCTCTCTCTCTACTACTTCATCGACCAGTACAACCTGAACAACCCCTACCCCACCGCTCAGGGTGGCGCCAACGTGCCGGGCTTTAATGCCACCTCCAACGGTCGCGCCCAACTCTTCAGTCTTGGGTGGACCAAAGCAATTGGCACCAACACTATGAACGAGGCGCACTTCAGCTACATGCGCGACTTCAATGTCATTGGCAAGCCAGTGGGCGGCGTTGGACCGTCGCTTGCCTCTCAGGGGTTTGTCGAAGGCGCAGGCACGCTCGGCATAGTCCCCCTGGCCCCGAGCATAGAAGGCATTGAGAATGTCGCATTCAATGACTACACCATCGGAGTCGATGTCACGGGAGAGCGCCAGGTAAACAATACCTTCCAGTGGAGTGACAATCTCTCCTTTTTGTTTGGTTACCACACGCTCAAGATTGGCGGCAGCTTCCACCTCGATCAGGTGAATATCGCATCCAACTCCATCAACAATGGTTCGTTCGTTTTCCAGGGCTCTGAGACCGGCTCCGACTTTGCTGACTTTCTTCTCGGAGTCGCCAGCACGTATGAGCAGGGTGATGCCAGCGCGTTCTACATTCGCAATAAGTACATCGGCATCTTCGCCCAGGATAGCTGGCGGGTGCGCTCCAACCTCGTGCTTAACTATGGTTTGCGCTGGGACGTTCTTCCGCCCTGGCACGAGAAATACAATCAGCTTCAGACCTTCGTGCTCGGTCAACAATCGGTTGTCTATCCCGGCGCTCCTGCCGGAATTGTCTTCCCCGGCGATCCCGGAATTCCCAAGACTCTGGCACCGACCAAGTGGGACAACTTTTCTCCACGTCTCGGCCTGACCTACTCACCCAACTTTGATGGCGGTCTCCTGGGCATCGTTTTCGGCTCTTCCGGCAAGAGCAGCATTCATGCAGGATTCGGCCTCTTCTATTCCGCATT
>Ga0364860_10992_pt1 | contig 12196 bp, 9 predicted proteins | sample ExccelAu500001D4_FD_206916 | JGI IMG/M metagenome (GOLD analysis project Ga0364860, IMG submission 206916) | Enriched cells from Trout Bog Lake Hypolimnion, Wisconsin, USA - BchlTB.Aug20.5000.01 .D4 | ecosystem: Environmental > Aquatic > Freshwater > Lake > Hypolimnion/Profundal zone | place: USA... | reverse complement strand
AGATGGTCTCTGAAGAAAGAGGTGAGGCTAGTTCTGAGGATGATTTAAAAAAGATTGCTGAAGATTTACCAGTTATCCGTATTGTAGATACTTTGATTAAGCATGCTATTTTACAGAACGCTTCAGATATTCATATTGAGCCAATGGAAGATCAGGTTCTTGTTCGTTACCGTATTGACGGACTTCTACATGATGCCATGGTTCTACCAAGGCAAGCTGGACCATCTGTATCCGCACGTATAAAAGTCTTAGCAAATCTGAAACTTGATGAAAAGCGTTTGCCTCAAGATGGTCGTTTCAAGGTCGATATAACCAATGAGAAAGTCTCTTTCCGTGTTTCTATTTTACCAACATATTATGGCGAAAAGATTGTTATGCGTCTTTTGAAGGACAGTATTTCAGGATACACATTGGATTTTCTACATTTTCACGGTGAAGCTCTAGAACGTATACATGGGGCATTGCGCCAGACGACAGGTATGATTTTGACAACTGGTCCAACAGGTTCAGGTAAAACAACATCTCTTTATACAATGTTAGATATTTTGAATACGCCAAGTGTGAATATTTCTACGATTGAGGATCCTATCGAATATCAGATGCCGAGAATCAATCAAACCCAGGTCCGTCCAGAGATTGGCTTCTCTTTTTCACAAGGTATACGTACTCTAGTTCGCCAAGATCCAGATATAATCATGGTCGGTGAAATTCGTGATAATGAAACAGCTGCTTTGGCTGTTAATGCTGCTTTGACTGGACACTTGGTGCTTTCAACGTTGCATACAAATTCCGCCGCCGGCGCTATTCCTAGACTTTTAGATATGAAAGTCGAAGCATTTCTTCTGGTTTCGACTCTGGATATTATCATTGGACAACGCCTTGTTCGTGCTCTAACTGAATCAAAAAAAGCATACCAGCTTTCTTCTGCAGAATTTACACAGCTAGAAAAGATCGTTGATATGAACCGTGTATTAGAAGCATTAAAAAATGAAAATATATTGAAACCAGATGCGACATGGAAAGATGTTTCTTTTTACAAACCAGTTGCAGGAACAGAAAATGATGGATATAAAGGTCGTCTTGGTATACATGAGGTCTTGAAGATGACACCTACTATAAAAGATTTAGTTATGAAGAGTGCGACTTCAAATGATATTGAAGCAGAAGCAAAAAAGGAGGGTATGCTCACAATGATAGAAGATGGAATATTTAAATGTGTTCAAGGGTTGACGACTATTGAGGAAGTTCTGCGTGTTGTCTCTGAATAATTTTATGTCACATTTTATATTTAAAGCTAAAAAAACAGACGGAGAAATATACTCTAGCGAAAAAGACGCTAAAGATCGTTATGAACTTTATAGAATGATTCGTGAAAATGGAGATGAGCTTGTTTCTGCAGAAGAAAATGAGTTAAAAGGTAAGGGCTTACACATGGAAATTTCTCTTGGCTTTTTGAATAGGATAAAGCCGATAGAGAAAATAAATTTTGCACGCAATCTTGGTTCTATGATAGAAGCCGGCTTGCCACTTTCTCGCGCTTTGTCAGTTTTAGAGCGTCAAGCCCACAACAAGAAACTTAAAGAAGTCATTTTGGATATAAGAAATTCTATCGACAAAGGTACAACTTTTGCTGATGCTTTAGCTAAACATCCTAAAATCTTTCCACCACTTTTTGCTTCTATGGTCCATGCTGGTGAACAGTCTGGAACTTTAGCTGATTCTCTCAAAGTTATCGCGTTACAACTTGAGAGTGCTTACAACTTGGAAAGACGTGTACGTGGAGCCCTTATGTATCCTGCGGTTATCATCACGGCTATGGTTATTATTGCTATCCTTATGTTCATATTCGTCATTCCTACATTGATGAGCACTTTTGTAAGTTTGAATGTTCAGTTACCTTTCACTACGCAGATCATTTTGGATATAAGTAATGTCATGCAGAGTTACGGAATATTTATCATTATCGCTTTAATTTTGTTAGGAGTTGTTTTCGCTCGTTGGTCTAAGACTGTGACTGGTAAGAAGATAAATCATGCGGTTATCTTGAAGATACCAATAATAGGAGCTTTGGTCCAAGAAGTTAATACAGCTAGAACCGCTAGAACACTATCGTCCCTTTTAGGTGCTGGTGTCGATTTTGTGGAATCAGTTAATATCACCGCAGAGGTTATTCAAAATGTTTATTTCCGAGCGGTTTTACAAAAAGCTGGTGAAGCTATAAAAAAAGGAGAGCTGATGTCACAAATATTTGCAAAGAATGAAAAACTTTATCCAATTTTTCTTTCAGAGATGATGAGTGTTGGTGAAGAGACGGGTAAGATAGGGGAAATGCTTGCCGGGGTAGCACATTACTATGAAGAAGATGTCGATCAGAAGACAAAAGATATGTCTACGATTATAGAACCAGTAATTATGATAGTTATCGCCGCCGGTGTTGGATTCTTTGCTGTGGCCATGATTACCCCTATGTATTCTTTGGTTAATGCAATTTAATGAAAAAAGGTTTTACTTTAATTGAAACTTTGGTCGGTGCTGCAGTTTTTCTGATTGTGGCTATTGCTGCTTATGGTGCTTATGTAGGAGTCTTTCAGTTAGCGAATCTTAACCAGTCACGTATCATCGCAGTAAATCTAGTAGATGAGCAATTTGAAATGATTCGTAATATGCCTTACTCAAATATAGGTATACTCAACGGAGTTCCAAGTGGAGTTTTACCAGCATCAACGACTGTTGTTCGTGGAGGTGTAACTTTTGAAGTTGATTACACCATTCGAGACGTTGATTTACCGTTTGGTGGCACTTTCGGAAGTACTACAAATAATGACACGTCTCCAGCAGATAATAAGTTTATACAAATATCAGCGTCCTGTCTTTCTTGTCAAAATAATTTTACTCCAATAGTTATCTCTGGTCAGGTTGCACCAAAGAATTTGGAAAATTCTACTAATAATGGAGCTTTATTTATTCAGGTAATAGACGCAAATGGAAATCCTGTACCAGATGCTTCTGTTCACGTTGCTTATACAGCTACAACATCACCAGTTATAGTTGATGATACTACTGACGAAAACGGTATGCTTGAGCTTGTAGATACACCACCCGCTTTTCAGGCATATAATATTTCTGTTAGCAAGACAGGATATTCCAGTGATCAAACTTATGTTGCAAGTTCTAATAACCCTACGCCAGATAAATTACCAGCCACTGTCGCCACTCAACAACTGACGCAGACGAGTTTCTCTATTGATAAGACTAGTACTTTAAATATAAGTAGTATAACGCCCACTTGTTCTATAGTGCCAAATTTTCATTTTAATTTGTCTGGTGGAAAAGAAATTGGTGTAGGAGTACCAAAATATTCTGCTTCACTTTCAACTAATGGTTCAGGCTCTTTATCCTTAGGTTCTATGGAATGGGATTCTTATACAATAACTCCAGCTGATAGCTTGTATGATTTGGTTGGACTTAATCCTTTAAATCCAATTTTTGTCAGTCCGAATAGTAATCAAAGCATTCAGCTCATCGCTGTTCCTAAAAATTCAAACAGTTTACTTGTTACGGTTAAAGATAGTGCAACGGGATTGCCACTTTCAGATGCAAACGTTGAAGTTACTGGCCCAAATGGTTATGATCAAACTCAAGTTACAGGTCAGGGATATCTTGATCAGACGGATTGGTCTCATGGAGCAAATCAGACGGGAATATTTTCTGATCCAAGTGCCTATGCTTTTGGAAGTAACGTAGACACTTCAACTTCAACAGGACATGTTCTTTTGCTAAATGATTTAGTTGATCCATATGCTATAAATACGACCAGTACCCTAGAGTCTTCTGTATTTGATACTGGAACAACTAGTAATTTCTCTTCGCTTTCATGGAATCCAACCAGTCAGTCGTCTGTGACTGGTTCAAAAAGTGTTGCATTTCAAATAGCGACGAGCCCATCTTCTACTCCTCCGACTTGGAATTTTCTGGGACCAGATGGAACGACTAATACCTATTATACGACTCCAGGTCTAACTATTTCTGCTGCTAATAATATAAACCAATACGCTCGTTACATGATGTATCTATCAACTATTACAGCCACAGCAACACCTATTATTTCTGGAGTCTCTCTGACTTATACTTCTAGTTGCATTCCTCCTGGACAGGTAATTTTTTCTGGTTTGAGCACGGGTTCTTATACGATCAATGTCTCAAGAAGTGGCTATTCCTCTTACTCAACAGGTGTTGATATTGGAAGTGGTTGGCAAGAACAACAAGTTAATCTCGGGCCTTAGCTTTCACGAATCATTACTTGACGCTATAATTAGTAAATGAATCGCTCTTCAGGTTTTACTTTGATAGAAGTTGTTGTTTCAATTGGTATATTTATAGTAATAATGGCAGCAGTTGCCTTGTTTGAATCAAATATTTTTTCTTATCAAAGAAACGCTTCTAATTCTATGGCGACTGTTCAGGATGCTCAGGTCATTTTGAAGACACTTTCAAAAGAAATTCGTATGGCTTCACAGGCAAGTGATGGTTCATATGCTTTACAGATTGTAGCGACTGATACACTCCAATTTTTTGCTGATACAAACAGTGACGGCTTGAAGGAAAGAATCAGGTATTCATTTGTTGGTAACAACCTATATCGAGCCTCGATGACTCCAATTGGTTCACCGCTTGCGTATTCTGGTACAGAATCAACGTCAACTGTTTTAACTGATGTGGTTAATGCAAGTTCAACTCCAGTTTTTTCATATTTTAATGGAACATACGCTGGAACGACTACAGGAGTTCTTTCACAACCTGTATCACCTAATGATGTACGTTTAATTCAAATAAACCTAACTCTCAATGCTGGTGCTAGTGTAGGTAACACCAGTCAACAAAATATGTCTGCAATTAGAACATATACGGCAGATGTCACCCTGCGTAATCTAAAGGATAATTTATAATGTCAAACTCTAAATTTAAAATTCTAATTTCCAAAAGAGTGCATGAAGAGGGCATGATCTTAGTGAGCGTGATAGTTTTTGCAGCTATTGCTGTGACAATGACTATTGGTCTTGTAAATTGGGGAGCAGCATTACTAAGAAGTGTGCAAACAGTTTCACAGCGCGAGCAAGCTTTACAGATAGCTGAAGCCGGAATCGATTATTATCGCTGGCATTTAGCTCATGCACCATCTGATTTTTATGATGGTACAAATAGTACGACGACCTCACCATACATACATCAATTTTTTGATAAGGATGGAAATTTACTTGGAACATATGCTCTAACTATCACACCTCCATCAGTCGGTTCGACTATAGTGACTATTGTCTCTAAAGGAGTTTTGGCTAGTTCAACGATTTCACGTTCTATCAAAGTTACTATGGCTATACCTTCTTTTGCGCAATATGCAGTAGTAGCAAATGATAATATGAATTTTGGTTTAGGTACTGTTACATATGGCCCAATTCAATCTAATAAAGGGATTCATTTTGATGGTATTGCTCACGGTCTGATTGAAAGTTCGCTTTCGACTTATACAGATCCAGATTCTACTTCTTGCACGCAAGCAAATTCTTGGGCGGTTCATACATGTATGGCTGGAACTGGTTACCCAGGTGGTGACCCGACTTCACCAACAGCTTTGCCAACTAGGTCAGATGTTTTCACTGTAGGACGTCAAGTCGCTGTGCCGGCTGTTGACTTTAGTTCTCTCACGGCGAATCTGTCTACTTTTAAGACACAGGCTCAGTCGAGCGGAATCTATTTGACCAGCTCACAATATAATGGCAACGCGGCTTTGGGTTATCATATAGTTTTGAAAACAGATAATACTTTTGATCTGTATGTCGTAACGGCATTGCAAGCTGTTCCAAATGGACAGAATGGAACGATTTGTACTTCTGGTGGTTCAGGTCAAACCCAGTGGGGACTCTGGACTATTAGTTCACAACATTTTTTACAAAATTATTCTATTCCTTCAAACGGTGTCGTGTTTGCTGAAGATAATGTCTGGGTAGATGGAACGATTAATCATTCTCGTATCAGTATAGTCACCGCAAAATTACCTGATCCAGGTGTTGTGTATGAGCCAAGTATTACAGTAAATGATAATCTTTTGTACACAAATACTGACGGAACTGATGTTATCGGTCTTATCTCTCAAGGAAATATTAATGTTGGTTATGGTTCAGGAGACACACAGACTATTGATGGGGCACTCATATCTCAAAATGGCCGAGTTGGAAGATATTATTACAATTCTAGTTGTGGATCTTCATATAAGAGAACAACTCTGAATCTTTTTGGAATGATTGCGACAAATTTACGTTATGGTTTTGCTTATAGTGATGGTACGGGTTATATGAACAGAAATTTGACTTATGATGCCAATCTTCTATATGGTCCACCACCTTCATTTCCTCTAACCTCGAGTTATTACACCACACTTTCTTGGCAGGAAATATGATTTAATAATCAAGTATCAATGACACAATGATCAAATATGCTGTGGTATAATTATTGCCATGAACAAAAGACTAATAGTCGGTAATTGGAAGATGAATCCTGTCACTTTGGATGAGGTTAAAAAGATTGCTGGGAAAATAAAACGTATTGCACCAACTCTTTCTTCTGTTGAGACAGTTATAGCTCCACCATTTCCTTTTATCATCCCTTGTGGAGGACGTAATAAGGTTAAACATTTTAGTTTGGGTGCACAATCTGTATCTCTAGAAATAGACCGTGGTCCATATACTGGGGAAGTGAGTGCGACAATGTTGGGTGAGATAGGTGTTGATTATGTGATAATTGGGCATTCCGAACAACGGAAGCACGGTGAAACTGATGAGACGGTTTCTAAAAAAGTTAAAGTAGTTCTGGAAGCTGGCTTGTCACCAATAGTTTGTGTTGGTGAAATTGTGCGCGACGAAGCTGGGGATTATTTAAATGTCTTAAAAAATCAGATTAAAAACAGTTTGGCGAATGTTGAAGCTAAGTCTGCAAATAAAATAGTTTTGGCATATGAACCAGTTTGGGCTATTGGCGCCACCGAGCCTATGAAGAATGAAGATATATATGAGTCATCTCTTTTCGTGAAGAAAGTCTTCTCTGACATGTTTGGTCCAGAAGCTGGTGTTAAAGTAATAGTTCTCTATGGTGGTTCTGTTAACTATCGAAATGCAGGTGACATCGTCCGTGTCGGCAAAGTTGATGGCCTACTCGTCGGCCGTGAAAGTGTGAATGCTCCAGGATTTGTGGAGTTACTGAAGGCGGTTGATGGGGTAAAATAATTAAGAATTCAATGAAGATATTAACTGACATACAAAATTTAAAAGGTGTGAAAGTGCTTATGCGCGTTGATTTCAATGTGCCAATAAAAAACGGATTGGTGACTGATGATTATCGTATTCGTACAGCTTTGCCAACGATCAATTTTTTAATAGATAAAGGCGCAAGGATTATTTTGACAAGTCATATAGAACAAGCGGATGGATTGGTGAATAAGAATGATCAAGCGACAATAACTAACGAATCAAAACCAACACTTGCTCCGGTTGCGAATTATTTAAATAAGGATGGTTATAAGGTTTCATTTATCAAGAATTGGGCTGAAGCATATGGTGCTAGCGAAGAATTGAAAGATGGTGGAATCATTCTCCTTGAAAACATCCGAAAAAATGAAGGAGAAAAGAAAAATGATAAGAAGTTTGCGGAGCAGTTGGCTTCGCTTGCAGATATTTATGTGAATGAAGCTTTTTCAGTCTCACATCGTGAACACGCTTCTGTTTGTGCTATCACTGAATTCTTACCTAGCTATGCAGGCCTGCAAATGGAAAAAGAGATTGAAAATCTGAGTATGGCTTTTAATCCGACACATCCATTTTTGTTTATTCTTGGTGGTGCGAAGTTCGATACAAAACTTCCTTTGATAAATAAGTTTTTGAAAAATGCAGATGACATCTTCATTGGCGGAGCTTTGGCTAATGATGCACTCAGGGCGAAAGGTTATGAAGTGGGTGCGTCGAAACTTTCAAATGGTGAAAATGATATTTCAGGTATCGTTAGTCAATCACAGATCATGTTGCCAGTTGATGTTGTTATTCAGGATCATTCGGTTAAAGATGTTGGAATTCAGGTTGGGCAAAATTCAGTTATGAAGACAGATATTATTTTAGACGTTGGTCCAAAGAGCCTGGTTCAATTAAAGGAAAAAATAGATACTGCCAGATTTATTCTCTGGAATGGGCCACTTGGTTTATTTGAAAAAGGATTTACAGAAGGAACTGAGGAGTTGGCAAGATTGATCGCAGAGAGGACTGAAAATGATAAAACAGTTGGAAATGCAAAAGTCAGATCTATCGTTGGTGGAGGAGATACACTTTCAGCCATTTCAAAATTAGGAATTGAAGATAAATTTACTTTTGTTTCAACTGGCGGTGGTGCGATGTTGGATTTCTTGGCACAAGGAACACTTCCTGGTATTGAGGCACTTGAAAATAGTCGACAATAAACCATTATCAAAAATATAATCGCTGAGGCGGTTTTATTTTAGACAAGCACGAATCTTTTCTGCGTTACCGTTGAAATCTTTTTTGTCACCTTTAGTCTGATCACTCGGATAGATCCAAACATGAGCGTGTGGAACTTCTTCACCGACTATTTTACTCAAAACCATTTCTTGGTTGAAAGCTTTGCGTTGCGCATTGGCGATCTTTGCTACTACAGAGAAATAATTTTCTATGTTTTGAGTCGTAGATCTGTCTGTGGGTAAATCCCAGACCCAACGGTAATGTTCTTTTGGTATTACTAAAGTATGGCCTGGAGATTTTGGATTGATATCTAGGAAAGCTAAAAAGTCTTCATCTTCATATACAACGTTTGCTGGAATTTGTTTTGCTATTATTTTACAAAATACGCAGTTCTCATCTTGTATCTTCATGTGATTATTTTAACATAAATAAATATTGTCTAATAATCTGAGTACATCTTTGCGTGCTATACTTTTTTATACTGATTCAATCAGTAAAAATGCAATATTCAATCCGTCGAACAATTACAAATGATGAACAGGCAAAGCTCGCCCAGTTTTCACCTGTCTTGGCACATTTACTTTTTCATCGTGGGTTGATGGATACAAATGTTGCACAGGATTTTATTTTTCCAAATTACGATCTGCATACACATGACCCATTCCTTTTGAAAGACGCTGAAAAGTCTGCCGAAAGAGTGATAAGAGCGATTAGGGATAATGAACGTATTGCCATATATTCTGACTATGATGCTGATGGTATACCTGGCGCCGTGATCTGGAATGATTTTTTTAATCGCATCGGTTTTAAAAATTTTTCTATTTATATTCCACATCGTCACGATGAAGGTTTTGGTTTAAATATTGAAGCTATTGAACAGTTGTTGAGCGAAGGTGTGAAATTACTCATCACTCTTGATTGCGGTATCACTGATGTGAAACCTGTTGAATTGGCCATGAAGAGGGGAATGGAAGTGATCATTACGGATCATCATGAGCCACCAGCTATCCTTCCAGAAGCTTTTGCTATCATTGATCATAAACAAAAAGATTGCGTATATCCTGATAAGAATTTGTGTGGATCGGCTGTAGCTTTTAAATTTATTCAGGCAATTATAAAAAAAGATAAAGAAAATAATGCGAATGATTCTATTTTAAAAAATGGATGGAAAGATGGTCACGAGAAATGGTTGCTCGATATGGTTGGTATAGCGACACTTTCTGATATGGTAACGCTCACTGGCGAGAACCGTGTCTTTGCATATTATGGTTTGGAGGTTTTGAGAAAGAGTCAGAGAAAAGGTTTGGTGAGATTGCTTGAGAAATTAAAGATCAATCAGAAATATTTAACAGAAGATGATATTGCTTTCATGATCACTCCGCGTATCAACGCTGCGTCACGTATGGGTTTGCCGATGGATGCTTTTAGTTTACTTTCAGCTCAGACTGATCTAGATGCGCAAACTTTTGCGGATCATTTGGATCATATAAATAATGAGAGGAAAGGAGTTGTCGCTGCTCTTTCAAAAGAGATTAAAAAAATTTTACATGATAGATATGGCGGACAAACTTCGGGTAGTGGAGGTGAAAATTCAAATCTTCCAGACGTTATTGTTCTTGGAAATTCAGATTGGCGACCATCTCTCCTTGGTTTAGTCGCAAACACTTGCGCCGAACAATTCGGTCGACCAGTCTTCCTCTGGGGAAGAGATGGTGATGGCGGTATAAAAGGTTCGTGTCGCTCTGAAGGTGTTTCGAGTGTGGTTGAGATCATGCGTGGAGTTCCTGAAAATATTTTCATCAAATACGGAGGACATAAGCATTCTGGTGGATTTGAAGTTGGTCGTGATCAGGTGCATTTTTTGGATCAACACCTGAATGAGGCACAAAGTAAAATTTTAAATTTAAAATTAGAAATCAAAAACAAATCCGAAATATTAAATTCAAAAGAAGATGATGTTGCGGACGAAAATGAAATGATTGACATGGAGCTTTCTATGGATGATGTGAGCTGGAATTTATATAATGACATCGCAAAGCTCGCACCTTTTGGTATGGATAATCCAAAACCAGTTTTTCTATTTAGAAAAGTTGTGCCGGTTGCAGTAAAAATATTTGGTAAAGGCAAAGAGCATGTTGAAGTCACTTTTGCTAGATCTGGGGGTCAAAAAATTCCAGCAATTTCATTCTTTGGTGCTAATGAAAAATGGGTGAAAGATTTGGTGGTGAGTGATACTGCTGGAGGAAAGCAAATTTTTAAACAGATCGACCTCATTGCATCAATTGAGAAATCTTTGTTTGCCGGAAGGACAGAGCTCCGGCTACGAATCGTTGATGTGGTAATATAGTATTAATAATATAATTCATATGAATAGCTTAAAAACAAAAATAATCATCTTCACTGACGGTTCATCGAGGGGAAATCCTGGACCTGGAGGTTGGGGTGCAGTCGTAGTTGAAGAAAAAGTAGCAACGGGGACGAATGATAATTCAGTAAAAAATGAAACAAATATCACTGAACTTGGTGGGGCTGAAAAACATACAACTAATAACAGAATGGAATTGACGGCATGTATCGGTGGAGTTTCTCATGTTAAGAAGAGTGATTCAATCTTGGTTTATACAGATTCGTCATACGTCATAAATGGAATTACAAAATGGATTCATGGTTGGAAAAAAAATAATTGGATTACAAAAGCAAAAGAAGATGTTCTCAATAAGGATTTGTGGATGAAGTTGAATGAAAATATGTCTGGCAAAAAAGTTGAATGGAAATACGTCGGTGGACATATCGGTATATTAGGTAACGAGCGTTGCGATCATATTGCTACTGCTTTTGCTGATGGTGTGCCACCAAAGTTATATAAGGGTGCACTTTTAGATTACGACTTACCAAACATCTTGGATGTTTCATATGATGAAATGAGTCTAAAAAAGAAAAAGTCTAGCTCATCAAAATCAAATGCCAAAGCATATTCATATATAAGTATGGTTGGTGGCATCATAGAGACTCATAAGACTTGGGCCGAATGTGAGAAGAGGGTAAAAGGTGCAAAAGGGGCTAAATATAAGAAATCTTTGAGTAGAGATGATGAAGATGGAATAATTCAGGAATTTGAGACGTTACTCTTCTGATATTCAGACCAGACATCAGTTTTTATCTTTTTTTGAAGGAAATTTTATCTTTCCTTGAATTATATTTGAACAAAAATTTATTTTTGATTGTTATCATGACTTTCTATGAAAAAGAAAGTCATTTTATTCTGGATGATATTTAGCGCTTTGGCGTGTTTGCGAGTGTTTCAGTCCATACATACTATTGCGCAAGACATGGGCTCGTGTTTGAAACAATCGGTGATTGGCCAGGGAATAGTGAGTGCAGATCCTTCCAATACTGATGCTGGTCAAGTGTTAGTAGTCGATACAACTAATATTGAACTTAATTTGCAAAAGCTTAAAAAGCAGGAATTGTCTTCTTTGGATTTGGATTGCCCGTCTGCCATATCTGTTCGTATAAAAACGAAGCTTTATCCTAAATTTCAATACGGCGATTTGGTAAATTTTTCTGGAAATATCTCAGCACCATTTAATTTTAAGAGTAGTTCTGGTAGGACTTTTGATTATAAAGGATACCTAGCCAAAGATAATATTTTTTATGAAATAAAGAGTGGTGTAGTTAAT
>Ga0364860_10991_pt1 | contig 12202 bp, 2 predicted proteins | sample ExccelAu500001D4_FD_206916 | JGI IMG/M metagenome (GOLD analysis project Ga0364860, IMG submission 206916) | Enriched cells from Trout Bog Lake Hypolimnion, Wisconsin, USA - BchlTB.Aug20.5000.01 .D4 | ecosystem: Environmental > Aquatic > Freshwater > Lake > Hypolimnion/Profundal zone | place: USA... | reverse complement strand
GAACAAAAAACATCTGACAAAAATCGAAAACACAATTCCAATTACCAAATACCATATCCCCAACAATCCTACTTTTCCACTACTACTTTCGTTACATACCTGTAATCACGCCCCTCTATACTTAGTAAATATACCCCTGATGCCACATCAAGCTTCACTGGTACCGAAACAGTCTCATCCATAGCTGTTACTATGCTCCAGTCCTTTATCTTCATCCCAGCCACATTGCTTATTTTAATATACACTGTTTCTTCAGCATTCCAGCTGATATCTATTGCAAATCCCCCATCTCCCGGATTAGGTGATACCCTTACTACTACCCCCTGTTCTCTGACTGTTTCTGTTTCTCCGTTCTCTAAAGGCCAGCTTCGTCCTGCAGTTGGCATTACCATTAAGTTTTTGGTTACATAGCATCCTCCGCCAGTAACATAGGTTATAGTTACTGCCCCTACGCTGATTCCGGTTACATGCCCAGTACCTGCTGCTATAGTTGCTACAAGTGTGTTACTGCTGCTCCAGGAGCCACCTGTTACTACATCACTCAATGTTATAGGTGTACCAAGGAAAAGGCTTGCAGCGCCCGTAATAGCAGCAGGCATAGTATACACCAGCTCTGTGGTATCTGCTTTACAACCTGTAGCTGCTAATGTATAGGTTATATATCCCGTACCTCCCGCTATTCCAGTTACTATTCCAGAAGAACTGCCCACAGTTAATATACCTGTACCTGAAGTACTCCAGGTTCCTCCGGGTGTAGCATCTGTAAATGCTGCTGTTGAACCGGAACATATATGTCCGCTGCCGGCTATCGCCGCCGGTAAAGGATTGACCGTAAAGAAAGCGGTAGCTGTACAACCAGACGGCAATAGGTAGGTAACACTCGCACTGCCTGGTGTATGACCTGTAACCAAGCCCAGGCCTCCGCCAAGGTTTGTAATAGTTGCCAGGCTGCTTATATACAAACCGGTTGCCGGCACATCGCTTACAGTCATGGTATCACCGTAGGCGCAAACATTATGTACTCCGGATACAGGAGCTACACTTATCACAGTAATTGCTTTTGTTACCATACAACCTGAAGGAGCAGTATATGTTATTATTGAAACCCCGCCCGATACTCCGGTTACAACACCAGTTGTACTTACTGCAGCAACTGCGGGCGAACCGCTGCCCCATACCCCGCCCGGTGTTGCATCGGCCAAAGGCAGTGTCAGACCCACACACACATTGGCAGAACTGCTTGTTATTGCCGCAGGCAGAGGATTAACAGTAATCATTTCTGTTACTGTGCAACCGATTCCCATTGAATAGGTAATTACCGCTGTCCCGGCAGCAACTCCGGTAATTATACCAGACAATGAACCTATACTGGCTATAACCGGATTACTGCTGCTCCAGCCACCTCCACCTGCATCAGCAGCCGTTACTGTGGCTGAAATACACACTATTACAGGACCTGTAATAGCCGCCGGCAAAGAATTAACCGTAACCGGTTTCACAGCCGGACAGCCTCCCACTATATAGCTGATAACAGTTGCACCAATGGATATACCCGTTACAACGCCCGTTGAACCAACGGAGGCAACCGATGGAACTGCAGAACTCCAGGCACCACCGCTGATTCCATCCGTCAGGGCTGTGGCAGACCCTATACAAACTATGGTATTCCCTGCAATTGCCGCAGGAGCTGAGTTAACAATGATAGTTTTCAATGTTGTGCAACCTGTTGCCAGCGTATAGGTTATAGTTGCTGTGCCGGGCGATACACCCAATACACTACCTGCACTACCAACAGATGCTACAGAAACAGGCGCAATGCTCCATGTGCCGCCTGGCGAGACATCAGTAAACGGCGACGTAAGCCCTGCACAAAGGCTGGATGTTCCGGAAATTGCTGAAGGTAACGGGTTCACTGTAACAGTATAAGTAGCAGAACAACCGCTTACTGTATATGAAATTGTTGCAAATCCGGCGCTGACACCTGTTACCACACCTGTCCCGCTCACGCTCGCGGTCCCCGATCCCGCACTCCAGGTGCCTCCTGTTGTGGTTTCGCTGAGTGTTGTTGTCATCCCTGCACATACTTGCGCGATGCCGCTTATGGCCGCCGGAACAGCACTGACTGTTACTATCGCCATTACAGTGCAACCGCTTCCCAGCGAATAAGTTACAGTGGCTGTACCCGTTAAAACAGCGGTTACCAGGCCTGTTGATGATCCGATAGTTGCAGTAGTGGCAGGCGATATACTCCATATTCCGCCACCCGTTCCATCACTTAGTGTTGTTGTTGATCCGCCGCAAACATGCAAAGTCCCGCTGATACTGCCGGGTGTGCCATTTACCGTAACCACCACCGATGCACTGCAACCTGTGGTCAGCGTGTAAGTAATGGTTGTGCTGCCAGGCGCAATTCCGGTTACGTGCCCCGTTGTGGCATTAACTGTAGCCACCGCCAGCGCTCCGCCACCCCAGATACCACCGGAGATGGATGCAGATAAAGTGCTGGTTGATCCCGTACAAATACCTGTTGGTCCAGAAATTGAAGGTACCGGATTAACAGTAATTGTCTTTGTTACAATACAACTTCCGATAGAATAAGTCAAAGTACCTGAACCTGATGAAACGCCACTCACCACTCCTGTTCCCGATCCTGCCGAAAGAGCAGATCCTGAGGTGCTCCATGTACCTCCTGCTACAGCATCAGTTTCTGCTGTTACCGAGCCCGAACAGACAGTCCCGCTTCCGGCTATGGGAGCTGGTGCAGTATTTACAGTTATTAATTTGGTAGCCGCACATCCTGTGGCTGTGTAGTCGATTGTTGCTGATCCTGCTGCTAATCCTGTTACCACACCGGTGCTGCTTATTGTTCCTGTAGTTACAGGGCTGATAGTCCAGGCACCACCGGTTGTAGCATCTGTCATTGGCGCTGTTCCCGAAATACAGATACTGCTGCTCCCGCTTATAGCAGATGGTGAAGCGGTAACCGTTACAGTTTTAGCCACTGTGCAGCCTGATCCCAGCGAATAAGAAATAATAGTTACACCAACAGTACTTCCGGTTACTATACCGCTCAGGCTCCCGACAGATGCAACAGCAGGATTGGTACTTGACCACAGTCCTCCTGCAACCGCATCTGTCAGTGCAGTGCTGCTGCCAGCGCATACCGTTGATGAACCGGCAATGGCTGCTGGCGTCGTACTCACGGTAACTACTCCGGTGGTAGTGCAACCCGTGGGTAAAGAGTAAGTAACAGTAGTTGTTCCGGTTATCAGACCACTCACAACTCCTGTAGTCGTGCCCACTGTTGCCACTGTTGGTGTCAGGCTGCCCCATGTACCCCCACCGGCATCTGTCAGGGTTATTGTTGTACCCACACATAGCGCTGATGGACCACCTATAGCTGCAGGCAACGGGTTAACTGTCTCTGTATGGGTTACATAACACCCTGTACTGAGTGTATAAGTAATCAGGGCTGTCCCCGCCGAGACTCCTGTAATTAACCCCGTGGAGCTGCCAATATTTGCAACAGAGCTCAAGGCACTCCATATCCCGCCACCGGCATCTGTAAGCAAGGCTACTGATCCCTGGCACAAACTTGCCGGCCCCGATATGGCACCGGGCAGCGGGTTAACTGTGACAGTTTTCATCCGTGTGCAGCCAGTAGGCAGTGAATAAGTAACATTTGCCAAACCAGTTGCCGTGCCTGTAACTATTCCTGTACTGCTACCTACGCTCACGCTCCCCATTCCCGCACTCCAATTGCCGCCTGCAGTGGCATCAGTCAGGGTAATGGCTGATCCCAGGCATACTGACGGCGCCCCACCGATTAAGGCCGGCTGCGGATTAACAGTTGCTGTTACCGACCGGCTGCAACCTGTTGCCGTTAAGGTATAATCTATAACCGTATTTCCGGCAGCAATTCCGCTGAGTACCCCGCTTGTACTTATGCTTCCATTTGTCGGGAAGCTGCTGCTCCAGGTGCCGCCCGGACTTGGGTCACTGAGCGTTACTGAAGAACCTGCGCATACCAATGGCGCGCCGCTGATTATTGCGGGAAGCGGATTGACTGTTATTACTGAAGTGGAGAAACATCCCGCCCCTACTGAATAGGTTATTAATGTGCTGCCAGTTATAAGTCCTGTTACGATACCTGAATAGGAACCTATTGTTGCTGTTGACGGATTACTGCTACTCCAGGTACCACCGGTTGTTGCATCGGTTAATGCAATTGTTCTGTTTAAACATACCTGTGCTGGTCCGGCTATAGGGCTGGCCCCGGCGTTCACCGTCACCATAACAGATGCGGCACAACCATCAGGTAAAGTATAAAATATGTAAAGAGATCCCGTAGAAACACCTGTTATCATTCCGGTTAAAGAGGCTGCTGTGGCATAAAACAGTGAACTGCTGGACCATGTGCCACCTGCAACCGTATCACTTAACAGTGTACTTAAACCGACACAAACTGTAGTTGCTCCGCTGATTGGCCCGGGCGTTTCATTGATGGTTACAGGAGTGGCTACATAACATCCGGTACTCATAGTATAGGTAATAACGGCAAATCCTTCACTTATTCCTGTATAAACTCCGCTGGCAGCTGCTATCGGCGCTATTGTTGCATCACTGCTGCCCCAGCTTCCACCTGTCATTGCCTCGCTTAAGGTTGTGGATATCCCTGCACAGATACTGGTAAGCCCGCTTACAGGGTCAGGGGTTGGGTTTATGGTAACCGGATAAGTGGTAATGCAACCGGTAGAAAGTGAATAAGTAATTGTTGTAAAACCACCTGAATAGCCGGAAACCACTCCAGTTAAAGATGTTATACCTGCTATAGCAGGGTTGTCGCTGTACCATACGCCACCGGGTGAGCCATCATATAAATGGGTTGTATCACCGTTGCATAATACCGCTGTTCCGGTAACCGGCAACGGATTGGGGTTTATAGTAACTGATGTAGAAACAAAACAACCTGTACTAAATGTATAGGTAATCAGTGCTGTTCCTGCAGATACGCCCGTTACAAGCCCTGTTGAGCTACCCAAAGTAATACAAGGGCTGGCCGTTGTCCATGTCCCGCCGCCACCATCAGTTAAAGTGGCAGATGCCCCCATGCATAGTGCCGCAAGCCCTGATATAGTACCAGGTAATGCATTTACATATACTATGGCACTTACTGAACATCCTGTGGGCAATGTATAATAGATTGTGGTTGATCCCGGCGTTACGCCAGTAACCAATCCTGTACCCGGCACTATTGTTGCCACCAGAGTGCTACCTGTGCTCCATCCCCCCCCCGCCGGTTGCATCACTCAGCAATGTGGTATAGCCGGAACATACATTTAGTGTTCCGGTTATAGCTGCCGGAAGTGGTTTTACCGTTACTGTAAGTGTTGATTTACATCCGGTTGGCAATGTATAAGTAATAATTGAAGTGCCTCCTGACACGCCTGTAACAATTCCGGTGATGGAACCAATAATTGCAGCACTGCTACCGGAAAACCAGGTGCCCCCTGATATGGAATCTGACAATGCGGTAGTCACCCCTGCACAAACGGCTGGTGTTCCTGCCGGCGGAGGTGGTATAGGGTTTATTGTAACTAATGTTGTCACATAACATCCGGCAGGTACGGTATAAGTGATGTTTGCCAAACCTGTTGATACGCCTGTAACAGTCCCGGTAGCAGAGCCTACAGTAGCCGAAGAAGAACTGCTGCTCCAGATACCACCGGAAGAAGTATCACTGAGTGTGGTAGCAGCACCCATACATAGGTAACCAGTGCCTGTAATCAGGCCAACAGACGGATAAAACGAAACGTGTATAGTATCAATTGTCAGGCCGCAACCATTATAAATTTTAACCCAATAGGTGCCAGATAAAGAAATGCTCATTCCACTGGTTGTAGTTACTCCATCATTCCACAAATAGGTAGATCCGGTAAGTGAGTCATGTGCGAAAATGGTAGCCGAGCCTCCGGGAAATGTGCACATTACTGTATCGTGTGCTATATAGCTTGTATCGGTGGGATTAATGTTGAAAACAATATTTGGCAGCCCCAGTTCGCCATGGGTGCCGGAATATAATGTGAAAGCACCGGAACTGTAACCACATGAAGTGCCTGAATTGTCAGGGTTTGTGATGCAATCAAGTGTAGAGGACCCGTTCTTTGTTATATATATTTTGTTATCAGGCCCCAGTTTAAAATCGCCTGCTCCGGAGGTTGTTCCTACCAGTGTTTTTGAGGCTACAATAGCAGATGTTGTCGTCAGGGAAACATCATACTGGTATACAGAAGTACCAGATAAGGTTGAGGTATATAATTTAGTATTATCAGGTGAAAATTCAGCCCCGTATTGCTCTGAAGAGGTACCGTAATTAAGCACCTGGCAATTGGAAACCACCCCGGTAGTTGGATTAAAATCATACAGTTCAGTTCCCCAATAAGTGGAACTTCCTTCGCCGTTCTGCAGCGCAAGCTTTAGCCGGTTAGGGCTCACTTTGATTACACCTGCATAGTTGTATGTAAAGGTTCCTACAGACGAAATTACGGGTGCGCTGATCCCTGCTGAAGTTACATCATAGGCCCAGAAAACTGCCGAATCTCTTCTGTGCACTATAACCCATATGTCACAGTTGTTGCCACCAACACAAGTCATTTTTTCTGCAAATGCAGTACCCATGGTTATCCCCGAATAACCTGTCACAACATCTCCGTACCCGGAATTCAGAGTCATATCAACCAAGGTATGGGCCATATTTCCCAGAGAATAAACATCACCTGTAAATATATAATATTGGCTTGGGTTTCCGGGAACCGGGACTATCTGGGAGCCTTGCGCCGCATCCCATGCCCCTGAATAGGATACAATAGAAGTGCCATGGGGCATTACGGTGCCGGTTCTGTCATACACATTTGTACCATCCGAATAAAATATTAATGAACCTGAAGGGTCACAAACCGCTGAGCACCCCTCTAGAGTAGAAATACTGGTGGAAACGGCAGTAGGTGTTCCACTTAGCCAGTTAATCCCCCCATGATAGCCAAAAGCCCAGTATTTAACCCTGTTGGAATTGTATTGCCCGTAAATAACTGCGGAAGATAGTATAAGGCAAATTGATAGAAGTAAGGTCTTTTTCATATAATAATATTTAAATAATACAATAATTTACCTCCTTAAACCGGCATGTTGATTTTCATAAATTTTCCTATTGCTGCATTTTCAGACTTAAGCCATTTATTTTTTTGAAAAAAATATTTTATAATTCTGTAACCTCCAATCAATAATATGGATCAATAATTTCCGTTTACATCAAAAATATCAGGTTATCCCTGTGTTTCCCAACATCCTGGCCAATGTCTCTATATGAAGGAAAGCCTGCGCTATTGCCCCGGAAATTGCAGCTACAGCTATGCCTTTAGCCAAGTCCGGGTAGTCAATTCTTGTACTAAAGGCAGCGGAATCCTAACTCATAAATTTGCATCTAATCAAAGTTATATATTTTTCTGTAAAAATGCTATTATTCTGCAAATCAATTGAAAAAAATGTTCCTTCAAAAAACACAACCATTTCCGTCCACATAAATAACAGAAATACCTTCATCTTATTAGCGCTTGCAACCAAGTTGAATTTGAGTACTATGATCTGGGAATATATAAGAAATGGCTTAGCCTTACCTGTATGAAAGCCGGTAGGGGCCTGCGTCTGCTATGCTCCTGAAAAATGTTTATATGTTCGCCTGGCCATAAATCATAATAAAAAAGGGGTAGCAAAGCCACCCCTTTTTTATAAATAATGAAATAGTCATCCTTATCTCTCTACTACAACATGGAATACCTTATTGTCACTGCCCGAACGAAGGTTAAGGATATACATGCCATTGGCAACAGAATTGCCCACTTGAACGCGCTCATTAATTACACCGTTCTTCGGCATCACAACTGACCGGTAAACCACCTGGCCTATCAGGTCCGTCATTTCAACCGAAAGAGCATCATCATTGCCCGTTGTTCCGCTCAGCACAAACGATCCGTTGTTTGGGTTAGGAATAATGCGCATCTCAGCAGGATTACTATTGATATTCTGTACCCCAACATTGCTCACGTGTATGGTTACAGCAGCACCGCCATGCACATCACCACAAGCGCCGCTGCTCATTACATCGCACGCAATAAGTTCGCCATTTCCAAAATTATTCCCCGAGTATTCAGGGCTTGTAGCACCGGTGATGGCAACACTGTTCACAGACCATTGATAAGTTGGAGCAGATCCGGCATTGGTTACTGTAGCTACAAAATTCACGGTTTCGCCCTCAGCTATACTTAAGCCTGGATAAGCGGCTATTGATACTACCGGTGTTGATGGAGTATCTATAATCATGTTTACCGGCGCACTTGCAGCAGTATTTGCCAACCGGCATAGGTAATCGCTGGTAAGTTTACAGGTAATCACATCGCCAGCAAGTGGTATAAAACTCAGGGTTGATCCGCTGCCTACAATAGTAGTTCCCTTTTTCCATATATAGGTTGGTGCCACACCTCCATACGATGGAGTTGCGGTTAACACTACTGAAGTGCCGCGGCAAACCTCAACACCTGGATTTGCAGATACAGTTACTCCGGGAAATTCTTTCGGAAGCACAGTTATTGTAGCAGAATTAACTATCATAGCCGGAATAGCACAGGCTGCATTGCTGTTGTAGGTAATACCCACTACATCTCCGTTTACCGGGTAATAACTGTAAGTCATTCCCGCCCCAGTAATGATCCCGTTCACAGTCCACTGGTAGGTTGGTGATGCTCCGCCATTAGTACCCAATGCAGTAAATGTAGTATAGACTCCCGAGCAGAGCGAATCGCCCGCACCGGTCGAAATGATTATCGAAGGTACTACAACCGATATGGTGTCTATTACAGCTGTTCCAGACATGGTATTATTACAGGATGTAGACAGATTTCTGGCCACTACTGTATAGCTTCCTGCATTGGTTTGCAACCCGAAATCAAGAGCCGCTCCTGTACCTGAAATAGTCCCTGTGTTCAAAACACCATAATATAAACTATAACTGATGCCGGGCACAGAAGATCCAAGACCAACATGCTCACCAGAACCGCCGGCACAATAACTGCCGCCTCCAGTTACCGGGAATATATCCGGCAGTGGGTTTACAATGATTACAGCGTTGCCTGCCATTACACTGTTACAGGTGGTACTGCCATCTATGCCTATTACTGTGTATGTACCACTTGCTGTCTGCATTCCGAAGTTGATCCCGAATCCTGTTCCGGTTACCGGAGACCCGATTAATGTGGAGCCGTTATACAATTTATAAGTCACCCCTGAAGTAGAGCCGTCAAGGCCCACAACCTGGCCAGCGCCACCTGCACAATAACCGCCACCGCCGTTTACATTATGTACCGTTGGCAAAGCAACAGGATTAATGATCACACCACCTGCCATACTGCCGGTGCAGCCTGTTGCAGTATTCGTTGCAGATACGGTATAATAACCACCCGCAGCATGTATGCCAAAATCAATAGGCAATCCTGTACCAGCCATTGACGAACCGATCGGGCTGCCATCAAAGCTCAACTGGTAACTCACACCTGTTGCCGACCCGCTGAGGTCAACATGAAGGCCTGTACCACCTGCGCAGTAATTCCCGCCTCCCGTTACAATATAGGCTACAGGTGCAGGTATAACTGTAATAGTAGCAGTTCCCGACATATTTGTTGCACAGCCTGTAAGAGGGTTAACAGCATTTACTGTATATCCACCTGCCAGTGTCTGTAGTCCCATATCAAGAGCAGTGCCTGTACCGGCAACTACCGGCCCGATAGGTAAGCCACCATGATATAACTGGTAATTGACACCTGTGGATGATCCGGTTATGCCAATATGTGCTCCTGATCCGCCACTGCAATAGCCTCCACCACCAGTAATATTATAAACAGGAGGCAATGGATTAACATATACCGAAACGCCTCCGGCCATGTTACTGATGCAGCCTGTGCTGGTGTTGGTAGCAACCACAGTATAAATACCTGTTACTGTCTGGTTTCCGAATGACAATAAACCACCGGCACCAAAAACAGGCGCACCTGCAGAAGTACTGCCGCGCAACAACTGGTATGACACACCCGGATCAGAACTGGCAAGGTATACCAGCACACCGGCCGAACCGCTGCAATATCCGGTTGTACTGCTGCTGTTGAGGGTATAAATGGAAGGCAGTGCGCCTGCAGTAACAACAGCAGTTCCTGACATAATTTTTGTACAACCCGAAACGATGTTTGTAGCCACTACTGTATAGGAACCGGCAGTTGTCTGCAATCCGAAATCAATTATTGCCCCGGTACCAGCAATCGGGCTGCCTGTACTTGTACCATCTTTAACCAATTGGTAAGTAGCACCTGTGGAAGAACCACTAAGCGATACATCTACCCCTGTGCTTCCCGTACAAACCGCACCACCACCGGTAACGTTATATACTGTTGGCAGCGGTAAAATGGATATAGTTACAGAACCAGACATCGGCCCTATACAGCCTGTTGTAGGGTCAGTAGCCTTTACAGTATAATTGCCTGCAACGGTATAGGAACCAAAATCAAGAGCCGAACCGGTTCCGAACACTGGGGCGCCGGTTGCTGTAGTACCAACATACAACTGATAGTTGATACCTGATACAGACCCTCCGAGAGTAATATCTGAACCCGAACCAATGGAGCAATAAGCCCCGCCACCGGAAACCGAATAGGCAACTGGTAATGAATTAATAGCTACCAGTGCGGTACCAGACATATTTTTGGTACATCCCGTTGCAGAATTGGTAGCAACTACTGTATAAGATCCTGCAGTAGTTTGCAAACCGAAATCTATTAAATAACCATTTCCACCAACTACGCTACCGGCAGGTGTTCCACCGGCAAACAACTGGTAGGTTACACCTGTTTCGGATCCGCTCAGCTGAACATCAACTCCGCTACCACCTGCACAATAATAACCTCCGCCTGTAACACTGAATGTTCCAGGCAGCGGGTTGGTAGTAATAACCACAGTGCCGGTCATATTGTTGGTACACGTTGTGGAGCTGCTTATTGCCAGTATAGTATAATTGCCGCCTGGCTGAACTCCGAAATTAAGCGGATAACCCGTTCCGGCAACTGTTGTAGTTGTAGCTGTTCCACTGTTATACAATGCATACATTACGCCTGTATTTGAACCACTCAATAAAACAGGCAAACCTGCACCACCAAAGCAATAGCTGCCACTGCCGGTTGCATTGTAAACCACTGGCAATGCCGATACTCCCACATTTGCCGAACCGGCCATTGTGTTCATACAACCTGTTATTGCATTTGTAGCTACTATAGTATAGCTACCAGGGGCAGTCACCAATCCGAAATCCATAGCCAATCCGCTTCCGGCTACCGGGCTTCCGGATACTGTTGATCCGTTATATAACTGGTAATTGATACCAGCGTCCGATCCGTTGAGGCCAATATGAACTCCCGTATCACCCGGGCAATAATTACCCCCACCCGTTATTGTATGTGATGGTGGCAATCCGCTCACAGTAACAACCGCACCTCCAAGCATATTGTTGGAGCAGCCTGTGGTGGTATTAGTAGCTACAACCGTATAACTGCCACCCAAGGTAATCAAACCAAAATCAAGCGCAGAACCTGTTCCGGCAACCGGTGAACCGGAAAGTACTCCACCCCGGTAAAGCTGATAAGTATTTCCTGCATCCGAACCATCGAGCCCTACATGCACACCTATACCGCCGGCACAATAAAAACCACCGCCGCCGGTAACATTATGAACAGCTGGCAACGAAGAAACAGAAACCGTAACGCTGCCACTCATCAGGTTCGAACAACCGGTTAAAGGATTGATCGCCATAACTGAATAGAGTCCTGCAACAGTTTGCAGTCCGAAATCAATTGAAGATCCGGTTCCGGGGGTTGCCAGTCCAAGAGGTAAAGTCCCTATATAAAGCTGATAATTGATCCCGGTATTCGAACTGCTCAGACCAATGTGAACACCAGTTCCACCAGGGCAATAGTTTCCGCCACCAGTTATGTTATAAACTGAAGGCAAAGGATTGATGCCAATTACTTCGCTGCCGGTCATTGCACTGATACAGCCGCTCGATGCATTTGTCGCTTTTACCGTATAAGTGCCTGCGGCAGTCTGCAAACCG
>Ga0364860_10672_pt1 | contig 12203 bp, 5 predicted proteins | sample ExccelAu500001D4_FD_206916 | JGI IMG/M metagenome (GOLD analysis project Ga0364860, IMG submission 206916) | Enriched cells from Trout Bog Lake Hypolimnion, Wisconsin, USA - BchlTB.Aug20.5000.01 .D4 | ecosystem: Environmental > Aquatic > Freshwater > Lake > Hypolimnion/Profundal zone | place: USA... | reverse complement strand
AAGTACATGTTTGCCAGCCGGAATATTGAGCATGTCCGATTGGTCCTGCCCAGTGAGAAGGTACGGAGCTTTCAGCTGGTAACTATACGGCTTATTGTCGATGAAGAATTCGACTCGCTTGATTGGCCAGCGCGTATCTCGATCCGTGATGACGGCCTCAATCCGGCTGGGTTTATGCAGAACCTGGCCGGATACCAGGCCAGCCAGATGAATAATGGGCAAAGTATCGTCTGCGTATACTGGCCGCCGCGGCACCGGTGAGCCGGTGAGACGGGCAACCTGTTCGAAGAACACCCATTTGGCTAGTGTATGGATTCTCCAGTTGACCGGCGGAGTCTGAAAACCGTCGTTGTAGTTACCCAGGCCTTGATCGTAATAGCCCCAGCCGACGTGTTCCTGAACAGCTGCCTGTAGGTTGAAGGTACTGACGCCGTCCTCATTGATCAAAATTGGCCGGTCATAACCGGCCCAGCGATGCATCGCCTGGATGTCGTTATGAACTTCTTCAGGAGTCTTTCTGTTGGTATGAAACATCACGTAGTCCACCGCCCTCATGGCGGCATCGACACGGTCGTCCCGCTGCATAGCGGCTCGGACCCAACTCATTGAGACAGGAATCTGGTGCTGAACGGTTTCTTGAGCGAGTAGAACTGCATCGAGTATGCCGTCGGGTTGCATGATTGGGTGCTTGAAGCCAGGACTCGCTTCATTTTCGATTTCGATCAGAATATTGCGGTGTGGGAGATTCTTAAGAAAGAGGGAGCCCTGCCGGATGGCCTCTTTGGCATATTGATCTTCAGGGTCGACTTCGATGCGTTCACTCGATCCCGAGTAGAAAAATCCGACGATCACCACCATGCCAAGGTGATCTGCTTCTTCAATTACGCGCCTAAGGCGATCTGCATATGCCGGTTTCAGCGCGCCATGAGGGTCGAACCCGCTGTTCAGATACTGTTTAGTGGAATTGCCGTCGGTTGGGCCGCCCCCTTGCAGATTCACCGTCACTGCGAGCACGCCGCAACGCCGCCAGTCGGGTAGGGCGGCAAGAAATTCGCGAACATTCCGTTCTGGATCCCACTTCCCATCGGGATAGTCGAAAGAAATATCTCCAATCAGGTTGGACGGGTAGGGATGTGCTCGGGAGCCGCCGTTCGGATAGTTAGCATCATCGAAGATGGCCTGCACGGCGCGGACATTAAGCAGGGTTCCCCGTAGGTTCGGGTCCGCGGAATGAAATCCACTCGCTGCGGTATAGGTTGGTTGACCATTAAGTGTGAATTGAGAGCCGCGAATACCCACCACTGTTTGAGCCTGAGCCAAAGCCAGCGGCAGGAATAGCAGAACGATCGCAAGTGTTTGTATATGCGCTGCCTTCGAATCCTGGATTGGTAGCGGGTGTCGCATATTCGGCATGATTATCCCTTGCGATTGTGGTGCAACAGCTCCCACAGTCCCACGCCGCTGGATTCGACTTCTCCCGCGCATTGGAGCTAGAGCTTCGCTTTGCCTGGATACGAAATCACAAATTCATTGTAAACGTTACTCTGGCCAATTCCGGCGCTGCCCGACCAGAAGGCACCTGACCCGCCAAATGTATTGGGCGTAATCGTTCCTTCGAGCGACAGCGTCTCACCATCTTTCGTGTTGGAGCCTTTGACGGTGAGTTTTGTTCCAACAACGGAAAGTGTGATAGTTGTACTCGGCTTGAATACACCGGTAACATCCTGCTGGTCGTTCAAGGGGTGGCCGACACCGTCCTCGATTTTGTATAGCTGGAAGACGCACTTCCCCTCGGCCTTGATGGTCCTCCAGAAGCGCAGCGAGTAGCCGTTTCTGGTTCGCGGATCGTACTTGATAAAGATGTCGGCCCGCTCCATGCCGGGGTTGTCATCGGGCGATCCGGAGAGCGCAAAGCCCTGCCCGGCCGTCTTGTCCGGTGTCATCACCACCTTCACCGTCATGTCGCCGGTGGGCTTGTCGTTCTGGTAGAGAAGCGCGGCATAAGGGTTCGCCACTCGCACGCCGTTTACGGTGATTCCCTGTGGCGGGTTCGCGCCGCGAGGCACCGTTCCGGCGACTCCGCTGATGCGCAGACCGTAGCCGTTGACCAAATTGTCTCCGGCGATCGAAGCCCAGGTGCCGATGACGGTCCATTCTCCATTCTCGATGGCGGGGTTCTCCGTCGTGACGAAGTTGCGGAAGTTGGGATCGATGGTGGTCGAAGTCACGTTGGCGGCGACGATCGGTTTGCTCGCGGTGGCCACGACGGCCGGACCAGGTTCGCTGATGTTGTGTTTGGGCTGAATGCCGACGTGGAGATATTTGCCAACATCGCCGGTGGTCAGTGTGTAGTTCTTCAAAGGCTGGTCACCGCGGCTTACTGCAACCATGCGCGGAGTTGCGCAGGCGGTGTCGTCGCACTGGTACCAGGTGATGAGCGACTGGTCGTCACGGCCGCCCAGGTCAAGCGTGTAGTGCACTGGAACCTTGCCGCTGAGGGGAGCCGCGACTACTGGCTGGATGGTGAATTTGGGCGGATCGATGAACGCCGGCTCCACGTTGACGGGAACCATGACGTGAAAGCCGTTGGCGGCTTTCGCCTCGACCGCGACCCACTCAGCGTGGCTGGTGTGGTTGTTGCCGGTGATGGTGACGCTGTTTCCCGTCTTGGAGCTGAGAGTGACCAGGTCGGATGGCGCCGACCAGGAAATCGTAGCATTCGCGCGGGCGGGGAGCGCAGTCGCCGTAACTGCCGCGTCGGTTGTACTGGTGCGCACCGTGGGCGATAAGATGCGACCTCCACCACCCCTGCCTCCGGCGGGCGCAGCACTGGCTACGGACATACGGAATACATCGCTTCCATTGTTCTGATACTGCGCACGGACGTTGGCCGGGTCCCAGTCGTCGGCGGGACCGGAGAGTGGCCCGCGCAGCAGGTTCCACGGATTGAAGGCCTTCGCTTCCTCGTCGCTGAGTTCGCGAGAGAGATTGTATGTCGCAGGGCTGGCCTCGCCGTCTCTGATGCGTGTTGGCTTACCGTCCGAGTCTTTTAAGTGATACGTGGGTGAGAGATTATTCTGGTGAATGGCGGGGTGAGCCATCCACGCCACATGAGTGGTCGTCGGCACAACACAGTCGATCAAGGTGTCCGGAAGGCCGATGCTATTGTCCACATTGCCCTCGTCTGAGTAGAACACCATGCCTTTCGAGGCCTTGAATTCCGTGTTGATGAAGATAAGTCCCTGTGAAGCCAATCCGCCAGCGCCGCTTGGGAAGTAGGCCTCGGAGTCCTTGAAGACCGTTACCGACCCGGCACTCTGGGCAATCAAATCCGCTGTTCCCTCGATGAAGACGTTGGTGAGGTAGGCCCGCCTGGCCGAAAGGACGGTGGTGTCCAGGCGGCTGAGAAACGCGACGTGAGAGTAGATGTGCTTGTCTCCGGTCATCTGGATGACCACGCCCTGCGAGACGACAGGCGTGCGCATCTTGAGGTTCTTGGAGGGGTCGCCGGGATACTCGTAGTCGATGTTGCAGTAGTCGAGCACGGTGAGGTTCATCATGGTGAAGCCGTCGGCGTTGACGATGAAGATGAAACCGTCGTTGGTCGCTCCCTCGTCCTTGCAGCGGTTGTCCGCAAAGACAACCTTGCGGCGGTCGTCTGTGAGGCCGAGGATGGTGATGTAGTTTTTGGTGAGTTGCATGCTGTAGGGCGCGGATTCGCCGACGTGCAGCAAGTAGACGTCGGGCTTGACGCCAATCACGGTCGGCTTCTCCGGCGTGCCGGTCGGGGCCGCGGCATACGCCGCCTGGAGGGTTTTGAACTTCTTGTTGGCCGGGTCGTCCTGGGAGAGGCTGCTGTCCACCAGGTAGTCGTAGGTATAGTTCGTGGTATCGAACTTAACTCCGGTGTAGCCGTTGAACGGCGCTCCGTCCCGCAGATTGTCCTGGGCAGATACGGACGAACTAAAAGCCGCGGCGGCGGCCAGCACAACTATTGCAAATCCAAATCTCCGACCGTGCATCTTCATGAACTCTCCTAATATGGTCACCCAGAAAATCGGCCTGATCTATTCGCGGAAACGATACTTGCGGCAAGCAAATACTGTCAATTCGCGCTGGTAGCCGGTAGAGGTGCAGTTTGAATTTCTTCTATTAGCCTGAATCTCCTGTTTTTGGCGCGGCCGTCTGGCCAAACTTACGTGCAGTCCATGCAGTGAGCATCGGTACGAGTAGCGCTGTAACCACGACGGATGCTGCCACAAGAGTTGTGGCGCTTGCGGCAGCGTTTACATAAACGGGATTCGATGCTGCCACGATGGCCGGAACGGCCGATGCATTGCCCGCCGTGGACGCGGCTGCGACACCGGCAACTCCTGTGCCGCCGGTCACGCGGTCGCCGAAGAACAAAGCGATGCCAGTCACGATCACTACTCCTACTCCGAGCAGGAGACCAAGCAGGCCGGCCTGCCAGACCTTATGCAGGTCGAGTCCGGCCCCGAGGCCAAACGCGAAGAAGGGAATCATCACAGGGATGGCGCGGCTAAGGAACTCGCGAATGTCATGATCGAGGTTGCCGAGGATCATGCCGATTACCAGCGGCAGAACGCTGCCAACGAGCGTCTGCCACGGGAACGCCGATAAGCCAGCGGCTCCCAATGTCACCATGGTGAGGAAGGGGCCGGACTCCAGAGACATAATTGAATAGGCGCCTGCATCCGCGGGCCTGCCGAATTGGCCCATTAAGGCCATGTACAAGCCGCCATTGGTATTGTTCATGGCGGCAACTACGGCAAGCGCCGATATCCCGGAAAAGAAGCCGGACGAGACAGGTCTCTCGCCCAGATAGTGACCAAGCAAGGCACCAAAGATCACGGCCATGGCGACCTTGCTAGCGAACAGCGTGCCACCTTTCTTAAGGATGTAAGGGGTCGCCTTGAAATCGATACTGGCACCCATGCAGACGTAGAAAACGGCGAGAACCGATAATGCCCCAGAAAAGAGGGCACCTGTAAATGAACCGAAGAATTTGGGAGTACCGGGAAAAAATGTGACGATTAGAGAACCGGCAAGCAAAGGAATAATCATCATGCCGCCAGGCACGCGTTCGATGTTCTCCAGAATGGGAATTTGTTTCACTAAACCATCCTTGACATAGCTTCCTCTTAGGATTCGGAAATAGACAAAAGTGTATGCTCATCCTGAGTGTTCGCGACATTGGGAAACGATTTTCAGTTCGAATCGGACGCGCAGGATAGTGCAGCCGCAATCGGGCAACCCATTGTCGTGTAAGTTGGCGGCCATACACAACGCACGATGTAAACCGGCTCCCAGATATCGCGTACGCCAATCCTCTTATCTGGAGTCTCCTGTATCGACACAGATTCGCATGAATTTTACCCCCCTGAGGGGCTTTGCAAGACCAACGCAGCAGTTGCAGCCGAAAAGCCGAGCGATTCCGCGCCGCCCGGTGCGTATCCGAATGCACCGTTATCCAGAAGGGACCAGCCGCAATCGGTGCCGAGGGGCTGAGACATGGGTCATTGGGGGTCAACTCCGATTGCGACGGACGAAGCGACCTTTGTAGAGCTGTTGCTCGCTCTCCGGCTCCATCAATACAGCGATCTGACAGTAGGACATCATAGCGAAGCGTCTCACTTGACCACAACCGCCCGGCTAATTTGAATGTGTTGTTGCCGCCGGAGGAGGGGCCGTTGGATCCTTTCGAAACTCAGGATCCATTTGTACAAGCTCGACACGATTGCCCTGATATTAAACACCCAGTCCTTTACCGAACTGCCCGCGATTTCAGGTTTGCGGCAAGTTCGCTTGGGCAATCGGGTTTGGCGGGTTGAACTCGCACACAGGGAATCCTTGTATCATCGGAGCGCACAAGGGTGAGACGGAAGGCGAAGTCTTGACTCGACAAGAAACTGTGCAGTGTCTGATAGTGTTGTCAAATGGCTAAGAAGATCAAGCGCATCGGCATCCTGACCGCTGGCGGCGACAGCCCCGGCCTGAATGCAGCCATTCGCGGTGTTGGCAAGGCCGCGCAGGGCTACTACGGCATGGAGGTCATTGGATTTCGCGATGGCTTTCGCGGCCTGGTTGAGAATCGGCGGATCAATCTGGATCACTCCGCTCTTTCGGGAATTCTAACCCTTGGCGGCACCATTCTTGGTACCAGCCGCGACAAACCGCATCGCATGGTGATCAACGGTCGCACGAAGGACATGACTGGTGTCATCAAAGACAACCTCAAGAAGTGGGGAATTGATTGTCTCGTCTGCCTCGGAGGAGGCGGTACGCAGAAGAACGCATTCCGTTTGCACCAAGCTGGCATAAACGTCATCACCTTACCCAAGACCATCGACAACGATGTAGCTATGACCGACGCGACATTTGGCTATGCCACGGCCCTGAGCATTGCCACCGACGCTCTCGACCGTCTGCATAGCACGGCCCACAGCCATCACCGCATCATTGTGGCGGAGATCATGGGACATCGCGCCGGCTGGCTCACGCTCGGTGCGGGACTTGCCGGTGGGGCGGATGTTATTCTCATTCCCGAAATTCCTTACAGCGTGGAAAGTATTGCCAAGGCCATCGGCCAGCGCAGCAAACAAGGCAGTAACTTCAGCATTGTGGCCGTCGCCGAAGGCGCGATGAGCCGCAACGACGCGCGCGTCCTCGGCATGGCCGAAAAGGTCCTGAAACGCGCCAAGACCTTGAGCGAGAAGCTGGAAGCCAAGCGCGAGATCACCGCCTTTGAGGTTCGGCATCAGGGCAACACATTACGCCTGGCCCACCAACTTGAGGAACTCACACATCTTGAGTCCCGCGTGACCATCCTTGGCTATGTGCAGCGCGGAGGCACGCCCTGCGCGGAAGATCGAATCCTAGCGACTCGCCTGGGCAGCGCTTGCGCCGATTTGATCCGCAAGGGGAAGTTTGGCGTGATGGTGTCGTCACGCGGCGACGACACCGAACCCGTGCCGCTGGATCAAGTCGCAGGCAAGCTTAATTTGGTGCCACCTGACCATTCGTGGGTGGAAGCTGCTCGCAGGGTGGGGACTTGCCTTGGCGATTAAAACCGGCACCCTATGTTTGCGATGGTGCTAATACAGTCATAGTAGGAACAGAGGATCTCCGGTTTTCTCTCTCAAACTCCTCACTGAGGTGCCGCCTGTTCATGGGGATAGGTAATTTCAAACTTACTGATGACGTTGCTATTTCCTGCCGAAACTGTTCCTGACCAGTAGGCACCTGTGCCGCCAAACTCGTTGGGGGTGATTGTTCCCCGGAGTGATAGGGTGTCGCTGTCCATGCTATTTGCTGCTATTGCGGTAAAAGTAGATCCCACGATCGAGAGAATGAACGTAGTGTTCGGCTTGAATACTCCGGTTAGCTCCTGTTGCGGACTTATCGGGGAACCTTTCCCGTTGTTGATCTGGAACAGCTGAAACATGCAGCTCGGCGGCGACTCGATCGGATGCCAGAAACGGAGAGAATAGCCTGTCTTCGTGCGCGGATCGTACTTAATATAGATATCCGCATGCTGAACGCTCGCGCTATCGTCCGAGGACCCTGGCGATCCAAATCCCTGATATCCAAATCCAGCACTCACCATTTTTTCAGGGGTTATCACCACCTTCACTTGCATGTCTCCCGTAGGCACATCGTTCTGATAGAGCAGGGAGGCCCCTTGCGAGCCAACCCGTATGCCATATCCATTCACCAGATCGTCTCCCGCAGGAGATTTCCAATAGGGTAGATTGTCGTTGGTCACGGATTGCCATGTGCCAAGCACCGTCCACATGCCGCTGACGTACGTGTCATTTGACGCATCCACAAAATTCCTGAAGTTCGGTGATACCGTCGTGGACGTGATATTTCCAGCCACAACCGGTCCGGAGGTGATCGAGCTTCCAGTCGGGCCGACGTAGCTCCGATCGAGCTTCGCTTGCACCTCAGCTTCCACGTACTTGCCCACCGCCCCAATGCCGAGTTCGAACTCCTTCAGCGGCACATCGCCCCTGCTCACCGCAACCGTCCGTCTCGTCCTGCACCCCGCGTCATCGCACAGATACCAGGTGATACGAGAGACATCCTCGCCAGTACCGGTCAACCCGTAGCTCACTTTCGCACGGCCTTCCGCAACAACTTCCACTACAGGAGCTTTGTTGAACTTGGGCGAAGGCATCTGTGCCGGCTCTACATCCAGGGGGATCGTGATGTAGAAGCCATTGGATGCCGTTGCCTTCACTATCGCATGTTCCGTGTGGCCCGTATTATTGTGCGCCGTGACAAGAACGCTTGTTCCCACCGTCCGGCCTAGTGTGATTTCCTTCGCTGTCGTCGACCATACGATAGGATCGCTCTGGGCGCGGGCAGGGAAAACGACCGCACTCAGCTTCGCCGCGGGGCCACCAGTTCGAACTGTCATCGTGCTTGCAGCCTCGGAGTTGGGCCTCTGACCGGCTGTTCCCCTTGCCGCGGGTGCTATTGGTGGTGTTCCTGATGGTGCTGCTGTGAGTGTTGCGGCAGGTGTTGCAGCGGGCGCGTTTTCACCAGACGCCATCCTGAACACTGCATTTCCTAGCGACGCGTACTTCTCCTTCACACCGGCCGGATCCCAATCGTCCACGACGCCGGTCGGAGATGCTCGCAGCAGGTTCCATGGATTGAAGGCGGCCGCCTCCCGGTCGGTCAATTCTCTGGACAAGTGAAACGTCGGTGGCCCCACATTGCTGTCATATATAACTGCCGGATTCCCTTTAGCATCCTTCGTGTGATAGGTCAGCGAGTAAAAACTCTGCTCCGGAGGTGCCTTCTGAAGCAACCAGGATACGGGCGACTGTGGGGTATTCACGGGAACCACGCAGTTGATCAGCACAGCCGGCGAATTGAATGGTTTGTAAAACGAGAAGCCGTGCGAGGCCTTGAATACTGTATTGATAAACACCACCCCCTGCGATAGCAAAATCCCGCTCCCCGTTGGGAAGTACACCTCCGAGTTCTCCCACACGTTCATCGTGCCTGCGCCCCCACCCATAAAATCCTCGTTGCCCTCCAGGTAAACGTTGGTAAAGTACGAACGGGTAGTCGTCAGGAACATCGTGTCGTGCAGTCCAAGGATGGCGACGTGCGAGAACACTTGCTTGTCTCCGCGCGTCGATATCGCCACCGCCTGCGTATCGTACGGAATCCGCATCTTCAAATCTTTAGTCGAATCTCCTGGGTACGCATAATCCGCGTTGGTGTAGTTCAGCAACGTGAGATTCATTGCCGTAAACCCGTTCGCGTTGACCGTCATCATGTAGCCGTTGTCGCTCGCGCCCACCAAGTGTCCCCGGTCGTCTGCTAGCACAACCTTGCGGCGGTCGTCCGTCAGGCCAAGCAGAGTAATGTAATCCTTTGTGATCGCGATGCCGGCGGTTCTCTGGGTGCCGCGAACAAAGTACACATCGGGCTTTATCCCGATCACTGTAGGCTTCTCCGATGTCCCCGCCGGAGCGGCATCATAGGCAGCCTGCACAGTCTTGAATCTCTTATTGGCCTGGTCGTCCTGCGCAAGGCTGCTGTCGACCAGGTAATCGTAAGCGTAGTTCCGCGTATCAAACGGCACTCCAGTGTAGCCGTTGATCTTCTCTCCGGTGATCAGGTTGTCCTGTGCATCAGCGCGTGGCGTCAGTGCATACACGATCAGCGCCGCTGCTGTCACCCATCGCAAACCTGAGGTGGCCAAATTCGACCCTTCCCGTTTCCATAGACTGTGTTGGGGCATAGACCCGCCTCCGAATGGGTGAATCTTCTTTTCCACGCTTAGTTCGAGCGGAATGTAGTGATCTGCCCGATCTTTCGGACTAGTTCGTTTGTTAGTGTAGCGCAGCTAACATCTCTAGTTGACAAAGTCACGAGGGCCTGACGTTGGGGTTAGCTCGCCCCTTCCTTGAGTTACAAGTGCTTGGAAGCGCCTAGGTTGGTGTCTCATAAAAGTATCCAACTCACAGAGTGCGAGATCATATACCATGCGTTTATAAGATCGGACACGACGGTAAGTCATTGATATAAAATCACGTTATTTCGTAATTGAGATTTGCTAAACCATAGTTCGGATCAAAAGTTCTACCGGGGTTCGAATTCACACTCTCGGGCGGTAAGTCATAAGTATTTTTTCTATTTATCTTGTATGGAAATTAGCCTGCATCGCGGGGTCAGTTCTGTAAGTTTCTTCAATCTGTGAATCTCATCCGCCACCAGACTGCCACCGATGATACGACCGTTCTATGCTCGGGCCGTAGAAAGTCCGGCTTCTTTCGATTTCCCATGATCTGCCAGTAGAGAAGCCCGATAACAGTCGGTGTGAGGCTTGTATGCGTGTCAGCACCCGTCCACCTTTGCATACTGCTGATGAGCGATAAAGTTCGATCGAATCAAGACCGTAAAAAAGAGATTCAGGTACAGAACGCTTCATAGTATGAATTCAGTGCGAGTTGGGTGCGTGCGTGGTAAGCTACTCACGTTCATAAGGAGAGGTCATGAAGGTGCATGGTCGGGAATTGGGATTTGCAGTAGTTCTGTTGGTTGTCGCAACGGCCTTCAATTCGTTCGCATTTGCCCAAGACAATCTGCGTGATTCGGCACCGTTCAATGGCTATACCGGCGTGAAGTTCGACACCACCAACTACGCCTACGACTACCTCGTGGACAGCAGCCTCTCCCAGGACGATCCGGCCAACAAGAAGTTCAAGACGTTGCAGGCAGCCTATGCGGCGGCCCCGGCCGGTACGCCGGAGAAGCCGACTGTTATTGGCGTCAAGCCCGACGTCTACCTGATGCACGCGGACGAATCCGCGCCCAACAGCATATCGATCACCAAGAACTACATCACCATCCTTGGCCTGACCGATGACCGCCGCAAGGTCGTCTTTGCCGACAACCGCGGAAAAGACGAGGGCTCGACCACTGACGGTTACATATTCGATGTCAACGCCACCGGCTTCAGCATGATAAACCTCACCGTGGTCGACTACTGCAACCTCGACTACGAATATCCCGGCGACCCCTCCAAGAACCTCAAGATGCGCTCTCCTGTTATCACCCAGGCCGTGGCCATTCAGATGTCCGGCGACAAGCACATCTACTCGCACGTCGCGTTTCTAAGCCGGCTGGACACCACGTTCATCCGCACCACGCGTTCTTACTTTACCAACGTATTCATCGAGGGCACCGACGACTTCCTGGGTGGCGGGACGGTCGGCGTCTTCAAGGACTCACAGATTTACTTCCCCACCGGCCGAGGCGTCATGTCCGCCTCCGGCCTCACCTTCATCAACACGGTCTTCAAAGCTTCACGTGGCCTCGAATTCTACAAGGGTTTCGGCAGTCCCGACACGCTGATCAACTGCACGATGCCGGTCAACACGCCACAATCGCCGGTGACCTGGATGGCATGGGACGTCCTGCCGGTGCATCAGAACCTCTTCTCGCTGACCTACCACGTCAAGGACGCGAACGGAAATCCGTTACGCATCCGGGACAAGATCAAAGGACCTCCGACGTACACACTCTCCCGTGAGCTGAGCGACGAAGAAGTGAAGGCCTTCAATCCGTGGAATCTGCTGCGCGCCGCACTGCCGAACGGCCCGGTGGACGACTGGGATCCCGCCAATGTTCGCGCACAGTATGGGAACGACGGCGGCGATGTCTTCCGCATGTCTGTCGCCGGTGCTCCGGCCGCCGGGGCAGTAGCCGCTGGAGGCGCCTTCGTCAGCCGCTCCGTGTCGCCCACGGTCCGTACAGGGGACGCCGGTCCGACGATCACCGCGACCATATTGCCGGCCAGGGTGAAGGACACGCCGCTCACCTGGTCTGCGCCGTCCAACCTGGTAACCCTGAGCTCGACGACGGGAAACAAAGTTACCATCACGGGCAACAACCACACCGACCACGCCGAGTGGGTCTCCGTCAAGGCGATGGCAGGCAACGGCTTTTACATCATGGTTCCCGTCAACGTAGAGCCGGCGTTCATCGATCCACCCAAGTTCACCAGCAAACCAGTGGTGGCGGCTCCGCTCAACGGCAAGGTATCGGTACATTACAGGCTTGACCTGGGCAACCGTGAAGACCAGTCGTTGATCACCTGGTATCAGTGCGACGACGCTACGTGCGCAAGTCCGCGCACGGTTGCCGTAAGCCGTGGC
>Ga0364860_10689_pt2 | contig 12206 bp, 11 predicted proteins | sample ExccelAu500001D4_FD_206916 | JGI IMG/M metagenome (GOLD analysis project Ga0364860, IMG submission 206916) | Enriched cells from Trout Bog Lake Hypolimnion, Wisconsin, USA - BchlTB.Aug20.5000.01 .D4 | ecosystem: Environmental > Aquatic > Freshwater > Lake > Hypolimnion/Profundal zone | place: USA... | reverse complement strand
GTAATTTACTTGAACGCCATCTGAACCTCGTCGTAAACCTCTGATTCGCATTGGAGCGGGCAAAAGGGAATCGAACACTCGCTTCTTGTCTGGTGGCTTATAGTGATATTGAATGTGGGCTCTCCTTTCGAAAACTCTCCTAGATGGGTTCGGAACTCTTGAAAATCGTAAACCCCCCATTTTGATCGGGGCTAGCTGGGCCATGTAAGGTGCGTGTCTCCAAGGTCCCTGCCTCCGGTGGCGGCACCAGCCCATCATTTCACCGAATTCGATCCAAATCGAGTCTGGTGTTGCGGCTTAGGACATTGGCTAAGTTGATCCGAATGCGTGTTAGTCCATGTGGGATGCAGCTGTGACTGCTGCCGCCGGACGTCAAGCAAAAACAGAAATAGCCCCGACATTGCGGAGCTAGAAGTCTGTTTGGACCCTTTCGGACCCGGTTAGGTTGGCCCTTGGGCCATATCCTGCGATCTTGCGATCTTATTGAGGAAGCGCAGGCCTGATCTGATACAATCCGATTATACACGACCGCATGTTTCAATGTCATGGATAATAGGACAGTTCTCGCACTCGACCTCGGTACCTCTTCAGTTGGTTGGGCGCTATTCAAACTCGGTGACGATAAATTGCCGAATTCGCTCGTCGACATGGGGGTCCGTCACTTCGAGGAAGTAATCGAGCCCAAATCAAGAGAACTTAAGAACCTCGCTCGGAGGCAAGCGCGACAAATGAGGAAGAACCTCAGGCGCCGTCGTCAAAGAAGGACCGCACTCTTGACGATCTTGCAGAGAGCTAAGCTGTCGCCATCTGGAACAGATCCTTATTCGGCAAGCGAACTAACCACACATCGCCCCTATGAGTTGCGAGCGCTGGCCGTTGACCAGAAGGTCGAACTCGAAGATTTAGGTAGGGCTTTGTATCACCTTGGCAGGAAAAGGGGATTCAAGTCCAACCGAGGGGCGAAAATGGCATCGCTGGCAGACGTGGCGGAGGTTCAGTGCTTCTTAAAGGCCCCAGAGGGAGACGACGACTCTGAATCACGAAAGGAAGATGGGCCAATCCTCACCGAGATCAGCCAATTGCGGAGTGAGCTTGATGGGCGAACCTTGGGCCAATATTTCTGGGACTGCCTAAAGGCAAGGCAGAAGATCCGAGGGCGCCATACAGAGCGTTCCATGTTTGAAGAAGAGTTCGAAAGGATCTGGACCACTCAATCGGGTTTCTATCCGAAAGTGCTGACTAACGAACTTAAGGCGCAGGTTTGGCACGCAATGTTCGATCAAAGGCCGCTGCGCCAGCAGAAATATTTGAAGGGACCATGTTCACTCGAACCCTCAAAACAACGAGCCGAAAAAGCTCAGTTGGTCGCACAGAGATTCCGATATTGGCAAGATCTATCCAACCTTGAGCTTACGGATCTGGGTTCGGGTGAGCGCCGAAGATTAACGTCCGAAGAGCGAATCAAGCTTGCAGAGAAGCTGGAGACGGTGGCATCGATGACACTCAAAGGTATTCCCAATGAGTTGGGGTTAAAAGGGAAGTGGACAACGAACTTGGAGCAAGCCAAAGGCGATGTGCTGAAAGGCAACTCGACTGCAGCCAAAGTTTCAAAGAGAGCATCGATGCTGTGGGATGACCTCGATGAAGCAGGAAGGGAAAGGCTCATTGAGATAATGTTGACGATCAATGATCGAGGCGAACTTTACCGGACCCTTCGAAAGGTCTTCCATTTGGAGCCAAAGGTCGCCTATGACTTAGCTATCGTTGAACTGGAGCAAGGGACGATGTCTCTAAGTTCAAAGGCGATGCGAAAGATGCTTGAGCATTTGAAGGAAGGTAGATCCAGAATCGATGCTCAAGTCGCATGTGGATACGAGCCTTGGTCGGAAGAAATCGCGCAGGTTGCTCGAATCGAGTCGTTGCCGAATCGAACTGACATTCCAAACCCAAGAGTTCGGAAGGCGCTAGGGCAGGTTCGAAAAGTCGTGAACGCCGTTGTCGCTGCCTACGGTCGGCCAGCGGTTATTCGCATCGAATTGGCTCGGGAAATGACACTTACGAAAGATGAGAAAGCGAAGGTTGAGAAATCTGCAAAGGACCGTGAGAGGGAGAATCGAGAAGCCGACGAATGGCTTGCTAAACAGGGAGACGAGAACCCAACCAGGACTAAACGGTTCTGGTATCGCCTAGCAAAGCAGTGTGGATGGGTGTGTCCCTACACTGGCAGGGCAATTCCTTCTAGCCTTGACGCGATGAATCAGTTTCAAATTGAGCACATCGTTCCTTACGTGCGTTCGATTGACGATTCCTTCAATAACCTCACGCTTTGCGATGCTGAGGTCAATCGAAAGAAGGGCAACAAGACGCCCTTCGAAGCCTTTGGTGGCCAACCTGAATGGGAGGAGATGGTTTTGCGAATCGACAAACTAGTTGGCACCGGATCCAAGCATAAGAAGAACTTGTTCAAGAGCCAACTACCTCCCGATGTCGATAAGTTCGTAAGTCGCCAACTCAACGAAACTCGCTGGATTTGTCGGGCGACTGCTCAATACCTTCGGCCAATCTGTACTGAGGTTGAAGTCACGAAAGGCGCCGCAACTGCGATGCTACGTTCCCACTGGGGGCTTATGGAAGCTCTATACGGGGTGAACGAGAAGAAGCGCGACGATTTACGTCACCACGCGGTGGACGCCGTTGCAATCGCGTTCACGTCGCGTTCTTTGTTTCAGAGGATTTCCCGTCATCGATCCGCAGTGGCGAATGAGTCGATCGACAGCATTAAGGTTGCCCCTTTGTCAAACGACGTCGTGCCACCTGCACCCTCCTGGCTATTTGGCGAAATCAAGTCGCGACTTGCCACGGTGGTCGTTAGCCATGAAACACAACGCGCAATTAAGGATGCCTTTCACGAGGAAAGTGCGTATGGCAAGAAAAGCGACGGAGTCTATCATATTCGGAAGCAACTGCTAAGTATGAAGGAATCCGATATTCGGTCGATCGTGGACGACAAAGTTCGCGAAATGGCCCTTAACCAGTTCTTCGCCAATGGGAAGGACGTAACAGCTGCCTTTTCAAATGGGCTTCAAGTCGGATCGACTCTGGCGAGACGGGCTCGCATTACCGTAGCAATTCCCAAAGCTCCGATGATGGCGGTACCAGACGGTTCCCCAACCAAATACTTTAGGCTTGGCAATAACCATCACGTTGAGATATTTGAAGAACTCTCAACAGGTAAGAGGAAGGGCCGTTATGTAACAACGCTTGAAGCCGCAAAACGAGTTAGGCATGAAAAGAAACCGATCGTGGACACCACTCCTCCAGCACCGGGCTGGAGATTTGTAACTTGGCTATGTATTAACGATTCGGTGAGGGTCGAGGACGATCTTCGTGAGCATTTTCGAGTCCAAATGATCGGGGCTACAAATGACAAAATTGTCTTCCGCCAAAATGCAGCCGCCTCCGTGTCAGACGATGAAGATCGACTCATGAAGACGCCGAATTCGTTCAAGGGAGTTAAGCTAGCAGTTGACACACTTGGTCGCGTCCGAGAGGTGCCCGAAGGAGTGATCTGAGCTACCGCGTTGTCTCGGTCGTGGGACCTGGAATGATCGCGTTAAGGGATCGCTGTCTCTTTGTGACAAAACTGACGGGCGAAGTCGGAAAAATACCTCTCGAGGATATGGCCGTTCTTGTCCTCGACGGACCCGATCTTAGCCTGTCTCACCAAGTAGTCAGCGGTTGTGCGGCGGCAGGTATTGCGATGGTTACGAGTGATTCGAAGCACCTCCCGAACGGATTACTCCTGCCATTGTCGGCGCACTCCCTCCATACGAGCATCTTGCAGCGCCAGATTGCCAGCAAAGTTCCAAATCGGAAACGTGCTTGGCAGGAGATCGTCAAGGCGAAGATTCGCAGCCAGGCGGATAACCTTCGATATTTCAACCTTGACGATTCGACCTTGCGGAAGCTTATTCCATTTGTTAGGAGTGGCGACCCAGACAATGTTGAAGCAAGAGCCGCTGCTCGATATTTCGAGTCAATGTTTGGATCCGACTTTGTCCGTGATCGCGATGCCGATGGCATTAATGCCTGTTTGAATTACGGCTATTCGCTGGCAAGGAGCGCAGTCGCTCGCGCAATCGTTGGCGCGGGACTTCACCCAGCACTCGGCATTCATCACCACAATCAATACAACTCATTCTGCTTGGCAGACGATGCCATGGAGCCGTTAAGAGCCATCGTAGATCGCCGAGTACGTCACCTCTCGGCAAGCGATGAGGTACCAGCGGAACTCGATCCCAAAACAAAGCGTGAGTTGATTTCGCTGCTCGGGAGCTTTGTCGATTTCGATGGCTTAAGGTATCCGTTGTTTGTCGGATTGGAGAGGTACGCCGTCAGCCTCAGGCGTGCAATTTGCGATGGTGAGCCGCTCAAAGTGCCCATCCCCGAGACCTAGGCTATTGAATGATCCCAGGATATCGACTTATGTGGCTGATGATCATGTTCGATCTTCCTGTTGAAACACGGGAAAATCGGCGGGACTATCGCCACTTCGTAGAGAACATCGAAGACGACGGGTATTTTCGGATCCAGTTTTCCGTTTACGGTCGGCCATGCCTAACCGAAGAAAATACAGATGTCCACCAGGCACGAGTTATCAACTGGATTCCGCCTGCCGGTGAGGTGCGAATTCTGAAGTTCACCGACAAACAGTGGGAGCGCATGACTGTGTTTAGGGCGCGGAAACTCAGTGATACCGAAAGGGCTCCAAAGCAGTTTGCGTTCTTCGATGAAGACGGTGTCGCGCTCGTAGATGGGGAACCAATCGACGAATCGCTTTCAAGCGAAATCATCCGAAATGTCGAATCTCCAACGCAGCGGAATGTCGAGCATCAGACAATTGAGTTCAATGCAAAACAAGTAAAGACGGGGATCGTCAAAAAGCCTCGGTCAAAGAAAGTGGATCATCCGGCCTTTGAATTTTTCGACTAGGTTTTTCAAAAAAACGGCCGTCCCGAGAGCTCGGAACGGCCGGATAGTCTTTTTAGGGTGAATTCTTCGAATTCAAATAGATTCAATGGAGTGTATCAGATCAGGCTCGGAGCGCATTCCCCAACTAGACGTAGTTGCTGCCCGAGGTCGAGGGGAGTGTATCAGATCAGGCTCGGAGCGCATTCCCCAACTCCGGGACATAAGGATCTTCAGCGAACTTGAGTGTATCAGATCAGGCTCGGAGCGCATTCCCCAACCCAACGGATCGGGCGTGTTCAATCTCCCAGAGTGTATCAGATCAGGCTCGGAGCGCATTCCCCAACAGGGATTTCAAGACTTCACATCTCGCCCAAGTGTATCAGATCAGGCTCGGAGCGCATTCCCCAACCTTCTTCCGAACTATCCTCAATCCCTATGAAGTGTATCAGATCAGGCTCGGAGCGCATTCCCCAACTTGGATGACGCGCCTATCTGGACAGATTGCCAGTGTATCAGATCAGGCTCGGAGCGCATTCCCCAACCGATTACGTCCAGAAGATCAAGACAAGAAAAGTGTATCAGATCAGGCTCGGAGCGCATTCCCCAACCAATCTTTCGGAATCCCGATATGTGATCGCAGTGTATCAGATCAGGCTCGGAGCGCATTCCCCAACAAGTCCTTACGAAGCCCCATCGTGTTCTCGAGTGTATCAGATCAGGCTCGGAGCGCATTCCCCAACTTCGGCCGGCTTAGTTTGACCGAGCAGCGCAGTGTATCAGATCAGGCTCGGAGCGCATTCCCCAACTCGCACAAGAGGGCGCCGTTGGTCGCAAAGAGTGTATCAGATCAGGCTCGGAGCGCATTCCCCAACCTTGCAGTCGCCATTCAGATGGCGGCAAACAGTGTATCAGATCAGGCTCGGAGCGCATTCCCCAACTTCGATTTAGATGACACAGACATGCTTACCAGTGTATCAGATCAGGCTCGGAGCGCATTCCCCAACTCAGGCATCGTTGTAACGATTCGCGTTACGAGTGTATCAGATCAGGCTCGGAGCGCATTCCCCAACCAGGAACCACTGGGGCTCTCCGAACTTGTCAGTGTATCAGATCAGGCTCGGAGCGCATTCCCCAACGAGTACACGGTTCGGGCGATCGACCCGCGCAGTGTATCAGATCAGGCTCGGAGCGCATTCCCCAACCAAACCGGTCAGGTTATGCCGTTGGTGATGAGTGTATCAGATCAGGCTCGGAGCGCATTCCCCAACGCAGAATGGCCCACATACCCCACGTGGCCCAGTGTATCAGATCAGGCTCGGAGCGCATTCCCCAACCCCAGCTACAGTTGCTCAACTATGACTTGAAGTGTATCAGATCAGGCTCGGAGCGCATTCCCCAACTCTTCAACCTAGCACCCCTCCGCCATATCTAGTGTATCAGATCAGGCTCGGAGCGCATTCCCCAACCGGCCCGGTAGCGTTCGCGACTTTCGCGGAAGTGTATCAGATCAGGCTCGGAGCGCATTCCCCAACTTACAGCCTCACGGCTGCCGTCTGCTTAACAGTGTATCAGATCAGGCTCGGAGCGCATTCCCCAACATGTCTCCTGAAGGCCAGATGCAATACCACAGTGTATCAGATCAGGCTCGGAGCGCATTCCCCAACACCGAAAGGGCATGACGGATATCGGTTGAGAGTGTATCAGATCAGGCTCGGAGCGCATTCCCCAACCTCTCCCAAGGAACGGAATCTTTGGGAGAGAGTGTATCAGATCAGGCTCGGAGCGCATTCCCCAACCCGTTGTTGGTGTAGGTCGCGCCCACCGTGAGTGTATCAGATCAGGCTCGGAGCGCATTCCCCAACAAGCATTGCGGAGCCCATGCACTTCTGATCAGTGTATCAGATCAGGCTCGGAGCGCATTCCCCAACCACGCTCACGCATTCAGGCCACGCCGAGTCAGTGTATCAGATCAGGCTCGGAGCGCATTCCCCAACCCGCTAACGTGTACCTAGAGTTCTTCGGAAAGTGTATCAGATCAGGCTCGGAGCGCATTCCCCAACCAGGTAGTCGCGGAACCCTCGCCCTTGCTTAGTGTATCAGATCAGGCTCGGAGCGCATTCCCCAACTTCGTGAATGTCGACGACGAAAGGGCGTCCAGTGTATCAGATCAGGCTCGGAGCGCATTCCCCAACTCCAAGACCCACATGACGACATGCGGTTGGAGTGTATCAGATCAGGCTCGGAGCGCATTCCCCAACCCTCTGTCAACGGTTGGCCGTCTAAGCTCAAGTGTATCAGATCAGGCTCGGAGCGCATTCCCCAACCGGCTTAGTGAAATAGTTCTCGGTCAACTCAGTGTATCAGATCAGGCTCGGAGCGCATTCCCCAACAGAGAGTCGGGATTTGGCCAGGGGATCTCAAGTGTATCAGATCAGGCTCGGAGCGCATTCCCCAACCAGGTAGTCGCGGAACCCTCGCCCTTGCTTAGTGTATCAGATCAGGCTCGGAGCGCATTCCCCAACCGTGATCGACATGGATCACGATGAGCTAGCAGTGTATCAGATCAGGCTCGGAGCGCATTCCCCAACAGACCCCGTTCGCTGGGTCATGATTACGCCAGTGTATCAGATCAGGCTCGGAGCGCATTCCCCAACACTCATACCCCGGTTCCGCTTCTACCTCTGAGTGTATCAGATCAGGCTCGGAGCGCATTCCCCAACAAGGACACTCGCGGGTTGTCTGTCGAGGCTAGTGTATCAGATCAGGCTCGGAGCGCATTCCCCAACAGCAAACCTTTCTTTCTCAGCGTCGTACCAAGTGTATCAGATCAGGCTCGGAGCGCATTCCCCAACAGTGCATGGAGACGCCTCTATGACGGTAGAAGTGTATCAGATCAGGCTCGGAGCGCATTCCCCAACCAGCGGGGGCAAGCGTCGACCTCGATGCTTAGTGTATCAGATCAGGCTCGGAGCGCATTCCCCAACTCACCGCCGAACAGCCCCTGAAGCTCGACCAGTGTATCAGATCAGGCTCGGAGCGCATTCCCCAACTTTACTTCTGTGGAGATCCCGAACGAAGATAGTGTATCAGATCAGGCTCGGAGCGCATTCCCCAACCGGCGTTTGGGTGGCTCGGGTAGTGGAGGTAGTGTATCAGATCAGGCTCGGAGCGCATTCCCCAACACTCGGCTTGAGAGTGCGGATACTGCAAGCAGTGTATCAGATCAGGCTCGGAGCGCATTCCCCAACCCGGCTCAAAGCGTTGACTCTTGACCTTAGAGTGTATCAGATCAGGCTCGGAGCGCATTCCCCAACGAAAAACATTAGAGCTCAAGACGGCAGAAAAGTGTATCAGATCAGGCTCGGAGCGCATTCCCCAACATCTCCGTTGACCGAGACGTCCAGGCGGTTAGTGTATCAGATCAGGCTCGGAGCGCATTCCCCAACAATGTCTCTGAGATCGTCGTGGGTCTGCCGAGTGTATCAGATCAGGCTCGGAGCGCATTCCCCAACTCTGAGATAGGCAGAACCACCGATGTTCGTAGTGTATCAGATCAGGCTCGGAGCGCATTCCCCAACGCATCCTGACGCGATAGCGGAACGGTTACGAGTGTATCAGATCAGGCTCGGAGCGCATTCCCCAACCGCCTGAAGCACCTTTAGTCGTTGCTTGCGAGTGTATCAGATCAGGCTCGGAGCGCATTCCCCAACCTTAACGCGGACTTCCCGGTCCCGTACACGAGTGTATCAGATCAGGCTCGGAGCGCATTCCCCAACCTTAACGCGGACTTCCCGGTCCCGTACACGAGTGTATCAGATCAGGCTCGGAGCGCATTCCCCAACCGGTGGAACCGGATCCTCGACCAGGCACGGAGTGTATCAGATCAGGCTCGGAGCGCAATCTCCAACTTACCGTAGTGCTACCGTGGTCTTCCGGCAAGTGTATCAGATCAGGCTCGGAGCGCATTCCCCAACCCTGAGACTCAGGGTACAACGCCGCCATATCCGCGCCGGACAGCACAGGCGGCGATCAGCGGGTCGGAATAGCCGACTTCCTTTCCGGTGCGGCGTAGCGTGCCGAGTATTTGGGCAGCAAGAAAATAATCCTCGCTTAGCGGCACGATTTCTTCGTTTTGAAGTAGTAGTCGCCTGGTTCTCGCCAACTTGGCTTGTGCCTGATTCTGCTCAAGGCCGGTGACGATTTCGTACAAGGTGACGCTGCTGAAGGTGAGGACATTGTGCTCGGCGACATACTCGGCCGCGTTCTTCATCACCTGCTGGTCTTTGCCGCTGAATATCTCTGAAAGGATATCTGTGTCAATAAGCGCCTTAGGCACTGTAACCCTTTACGATCTCGCCATCTCTCGCCGTGCGGGAATCCTCGGCGATGCGTTCCATAAGTTCGGGTTCGTCGGCATAGAGACCAAACAGTAACTCTCCCGGCTTCTTACCGATTTCGCTGTTTGCTCGGTCGGACACCGGTTCGATGGCGACACCACGCAGCGCCCTTCTGACGGCTTCCTCCGGAGATACGTGGTCGCGGATGACGATAGCTTCGATGAGCCTAGCTTCAGGGGTGTTGGTTTCGATATGCAAAGGGATGTCAAAGCTCATGATTGCCGCCTCCTTCCAGGGTTCTCCTTCATATTATGGCTTTCTACGGCGGATGTCACGGAAAATGTGGGGCTGAACCGCTTGCACTCGACAGGAATTGATGAAGTCCGGAAGCTGAAGTCGTCGCCCATTAGCGTAGGTGGCATAAGGAGTTCGGCTTGCGCGGAGGGGCCCGGGATGGCCGTGCCAGATGTCGATCAGGTGGATTTTGGACGGACTGTAGCCGCCTTGGGCGGAGACCACGCGAGACAAAAACTCGACTCGCTGCGTAGCAGTGGGACGAGCCACAAAACAGGTGAAAGGTTATTCCGTTTCCCACTTCGCGGATGCACGGCAGGGAGGGGCCTTCGAAGCGGAGAGGTCGGGACTTGGGAATCCGCCAGCCCAAGCCGAACTAGTTTTCAACCTTGGCAGCCAGGATTCTGAAGAACACGACATTCAGGACACCTATCGCTGCGATCGAGAAAGGCGCGTACCAAACTTGATCAAGCCTGTTTCCGTATCCGCTCATAGGGATCATTACCAGCAAAAGACAAGTGAGTGGCACGAAAACGATGCAATGCACGAGGATAAGCCGACGGAATTTATGCCCCAAGAGGGCTAATCCCGCAAGAGGTATGGCCCATGGCCAGTTCGTATCGAAGCGAATAAGGTTGTTACGCCATATTCCGATGACCGCCAGGAACCCCATCACCGAGTACACGGCGAGAAGCGACCCTAAAAAAGCAGTTGAAGTGAACCGAACGGCGTAGGGTCGTGACCGCCAATATTCAGTCCACGTTTTGCGAGAATCTGTAATCTTCATTGGTTATCTTGAAAACGCAGTCGGCCAAGTGAAAACCTCGAATCCGACCCCGTTGGTAATCGTCGTCGACCCCGCATGGATGCTCTTCGCCGAAAGATCGATGTTAGTGCATACAAGGTGATCGGGCATGATACAAGTAAAGTCAGCGGCACAGGCTGGCCATTTCGGCTCCATTCCAACGAATGGTTGAACCTGGCGACTTCCGTAAAAAATGGATACGAGCAATTTCGGTGGTTGTTCCGAATTGATCGCCTTCTGCCAATCGCTCTCGGCAGAGTACGCTGGACACAAGCGCACGTAGCCGTAAGACCCAATACGAGGCGCAGAAAATGGCGAGTCGCAGCCTTGTCTCCAGTTGTCCCGTGGGTCGCACGTTGGAGAACCGGAGAGGGCTGCGATTGCCGATTGACCAGTCGGAAGAGTGTCCCAATCGTTTGCATATAACGTCAGGGCAACTCCGCACTGGCGGAGGTTTGAAAGGCACATGGTCTGGTGAGCAGACCTGCGAGCCGACGCGATCACTGGTATTGCGATAGCCGCGAGAACACAGATTATCGCAACTACCGAAACGATCTCAATGAGCGTAAAACCGCGCGGTCTCCCTTTAAAACATCCTGTCGTCATGGCTTGAGAACCGATTTAATGGATTGGGCACGGGCACTGTGCTGGCGGACAGCTTTGGTTATTCGGGACGCCGCAGCAGTTGCTCTTATCATAGACGGGCGGGTCGCAAACGTAAGATCCGGTAACCACCGTGCTTCCGCTGCAAACCCAGCCGGCCGCGTGGGTCGTTCTGTAAAGCCATCCGAGGGCGCTGCAAACACCCAAGCCATGGCTGGCGCCAGACTCGCAACCAATGTTTATTCCGGCGCATGCCGCAGTTGGGGGTGGGGAACTAGCGAGCAGGGATGTTCCTAGGAACAGCAGCAGCGCGCTTGCGCCGGCAAGACGGCGCGTCATGTTGGATGTGATTTTCATGGTTTCTCCTATCATCGAGTCGCCTCGCGTGTGGCGAGGATCTGGTTTTTTAATTCGTTTTGAATGAACGGGATTTGAGGAAGGCCAACCGTGGCATCGACGATTTTGCCGTGGACCACATATACAAATGTCGGCGTCACCATTGGTTCGTTCGAATCCCACTCGGCCTTAGCTTTCGCGTGTCCCTCGGGAATGATCCGGACGTCCAATCGATTGGCTTGGATCCAATTCTTTGCATCGTTGCACGGTTCGCAACCATCTCGCGTCAGAAGGAGAACTTCGTTGTCATGCAGTGACACGCTCCGAAGCGCCTTTTGAATAGCGGGCAAGGTAGGTAAAGCAAGAGCCGTAGCGGTTGGAGGGGACTGTGCCCAAGTCAGACCGCCGGCAAGAACCGAAATGCCAAGCGTAGTCCAGATTGGCCGCGTATCTTTGAAGGCCATCCCGGTTAACTCGCCGGTACTGATGCCACGCTCAGAAAGGAGAAGAATCGTTTGTAGAAAACATCCCAGAAACAGGCATATGGGACAGAATCGTGGGTCGAACAAGACAAGGACCATTTGTCCAATCAGTAGCAGGAACGCAACAGAAGAAATCCCTTGAAAAACTTTCTTATCGACAATGGCTCCTCTGGCTAAGATCAGTCCCCCGATCGCGCTGACGATGAGACACATGCCCAACGCCAACCAGTCTGAGCGGCCGCCGTAACAGGTACGACAAACATGGGTTGCACTCCCTATCACGACCACTGGGCTGAGAACGAAGAAGAGGAAGGGGGCTGCTTCTTGCACCTATTTCGATACCAGTTGCAGAAGCAAAAAACTCAGTAATCCAAGCAC
>Ga0364860_10986_pt1 | contig 12226 bp, 8 predicted proteins | sample ExccelAu500001D4_FD_206916 | JGI IMG/M metagenome (GOLD analysis project Ga0364860, IMG submission 206916) | Enriched cells from Trout Bog Lake Hypolimnion, Wisconsin, USA - BchlTB.Aug20.5000.01 .D4 | ecosystem: Environmental > Aquatic > Freshwater > Lake > Hypolimnion/Profundal zone | place: USA... | reverse complement strand
AGTATCGTCCATCGTTTTTAATAACCAATCAATTTCACCATTAGGTCCGCCAACAAAACCGTCTGCTGAGACCCTCATTTGTAATACAAGCTTTCTCATAATTATTTGTAGGACATCGATGATTTTGTAAAATATTTTTTCAGGAAAGCCATTTGTCCGATATGAAAACTTTCGTGTTGGGACAAAAAGATGATGGCACCTCCGATAGAATTATCCCCGGTAGGAGGTGTAAAAGGAGGGGGAGTAGCCAAATGTTCTTCGGTAACATGCATAAGTATTTTTTTTAAGAGTTCAGTTGCTTTATCCCATTCTGCTTTAACAGCTGATAATGTTGGGTAAGTATCTGCCGGATCAAAAGGTTTAAACTTTTCAAACAATCCATTATAGGGGTTATCAGGATTTCCGCCTAAAAGCTTAATGGTATTGAAGCGTGCCCAAACTATATGTGTAGCCATCCAAATTAATGAATTGCTGGATTCACTAATTCTGGTGGTGGCCTGTTCTTCGGTAATGCCTTCCAGGCAGTTTACCAATAAGCGATGGTTGAGGTTGAAGATCAGGTAGGAAGGGTAGACAGCAGGTGATTTTAATTCTGCTGCTGATAAGATTGTTGTTTCCATTATACTGTTTTTGGTTGGCTATTGATGGTGGAAATTAACTAAAAATACATTTTTCTTTTGTCAGTTGAAAGTCATTTTAGTTTTCCCGATTCTATAAATCGTTTTCCCAATCCGGCAATACTGCTTTCCAACTGCAATACATCTTTGCAAAAATAATAAATTTATGAAAAAAATAAATAGTATAAAATATACTTATTATATTTTGGTTTGTATATTATACATTCAGTTTTGTTATGCCAATAACATGGAGGAAAAGGGTGGTATCATCAGTGGTATTGTTGTTACAACGGATCATCAACCGGCAGCATCTGTTACTGTATTATTGAAAATTGCAGGAAAAAATATCCATACCATTACCAATGAAAATGGGGTATTTACCTTTAATAACCTGGTTGCGGGAAATTATGACCTTGAAATATCCCTGATCGGATTTCAAACTATACAGCAGTCAATAGTTGTACAACCTGGTAAAAAACTACAGTTATCATTTCAGTTAAAAGTGTCCGAGCAGCAATTACAGGAAATCATTGTAGAGACGGTACAAAAGAAATTCAGTGCAGGAAAGTCGACCATTCCGGATAAGGATCTGCCACTCTCCACAGGGATAGTCAGCAATAAAGAGATAACCGATCAGCAAGCCATCAGTTTAGGGGATATTGTAAAAAATGTTCCGGGTGTTTCGCTGGTGCAGACAAGATTTGGCGTAAATGAAACTTATGGCGCCAGAGGCTATATTATCGGCATTACAGGTGGAGCCGGAGGGGGCAGTATTTTTAAGAATGGTTTGCCCTATAATATTGCCGGAATGCCGGAAGCAGCTACATTAGAATCGGTGGAAATCATCAAAGGCAGTTCCGCTTTTTTGTATGGCAGTTCATCGGGGGGATTAATTATCAATATGATCAGTAAAAAGCCCAGGTATGATTTTGGAGGCAGTTTTTCTTTAATAGCCGGAAGTAATCAGCAGTATAAACCTGTAGTAGATGTATATGGGCCCATCAATCAGCATCTTGCTTACAGAGTGCTGGGCAGTTATGAAAATGACAGGAGTTACCGGGATCAGGTGCAAAGTTTCCGTAAGTATGTAAATCCTTCTTTGATGTACCGGTTTGGTGATAAATCCTCCTTAGTCATTTCACAGGAATATTTATATGCCTCCTCCACACCAGACCCCGGTGTAGGATTACTGGATAGCGGAAGGGTACTCACCCGGGCTATTCCGAGATCCAGGTTTCAGAATGTTGGTTGGGCATACAATCATGTACTTCAAACTACCAGTTCTGCTACCTACCAGCAGGTGCTGAATGACCGGCTGACAATGAATGCTTCTGCATCTTATCAATATACAGATGTGGATTCCTATGGTTGCGGAAGCCTGAATACGGCCAGTGCTGCAGGTATTATTGCGCGTCCGTTGTCCAGGGCACATAGTATTGAAAAAGATATGGCAGCACAGGCTTATCTGGAGGGAAAAATAAAAACAGGGCAAACAGCCCATCATTTTATAGCCGGAGCAGATTTTACCAATGTCACTACTTATACAGATGCATTTAACCTGTATAATGCCAATGGAACAGCCCTTAAAACCTATGATACCATCAATTTACTGAATCCAGCCCAGTACCTGCAAAGAACAGATATTCCTGCTGCTGTAAAAGCCACTGTAACAACCGCTCCCTCCAACAGAGCCGGAATCTATGTGCAGGACCTGATCAGTATAAATCGACAGCTTAAATTGTTTGCAGGAGTAAGGTATAGTTATCAGTCGACCGTACAAACCACTATCGACAGTATGGCAACAGGAACCCGCCCTGCATCCGGCACCAGGGGTTCAACCCCCACCACGGATTACCGGGTATTTTCACCCAAAGCAGGGTTGGTTTACCAGCCATCCACCAATGCCTCTTTCTATATCAGTTATGCCAATTCCTTTACCACCAATACTGGGGTGGATGTGTATGGCAATTTATTACCTGCATCCATCATCCATCAATATGAAGTGGGGGCCAAGAACAGCTGGTTAAAGGGAAAGTTAGCTGCCAATATCAGCCTGTATAGGATTATCAACAGTAACCTGGCACAGCAGGCAGCTTATCTGGCAGATGGAATAACCCCAAATACCAATACCAATATAAAAAGTTTGAGCGGGGAGACCACCAGTGATGGCATTGAGATTGGATTCAATGGAAACCTGTCCCGCAACTTTTATTTTGTAACCGGATATGCCTATAATTTTATCCGGTTTACCCATGTATCCGGTACAAAAGGATCCAATATAGCAGGAGAGCAGTTGGTGAATGCACCAAACAGTACCGCCAATGGAACCGTTTTCTATACCTTCAGGGATCGTTTACTGAAAGGGTTAAAGTTAGGGCTGACCGGTTTTTATACCGGTACCCGGTTGGGAGGGTATAATAATACGGTAGGACAGACAGTTTCGGGCAGCCGGCTTGTACCACTATCCGATTTTACTACCATCGATCTTTCTGCAGGGTATAGTTATCAAAAACTGTCCCTTCAGTGCAAACTATCCAATCTACTGAATGAGCTGAATTACTTAATACATGACAATTACAGTATCACCCCGATTGCGCCCAGGCAATTGTATGTAACCGTACGGTATCAGTTATAATGAAGCAGATCAATTTTACATAAACAATACATTCCATCTTCCACTTTTTCAGCCGGATACAGTAGTTTTGCTGTGTAATAATCAGTGATTATATACTGGTTATGCGCCTTAAAACAACTGTATTCAGCATGAAAAAGAATGTTATTATTCTCGTTCTCTTTATTTTTCTTTCAGTACCCAAATTCGTTTTAGCATGGGGCAGGGAAGGGCACCATCTGGTAGTAGAAATCGCTTATGCGCATTTAAGTGATGCAGCCAAACAAAAATTGACGTATTATCTGGGAGGTATTTCTCTGGAAGATGCCAGTACCTGGATGGATGATCAAAGAAAGAATCCGGATTATAAGTACCTGGAGCATACCCATTATATTAATATTGAAAAAGGGCAGAATTTTAATCCGGCAGAAAAAGACAATATCTTTTCTGAGCTGACAGCCGTAATGGGCGAAATGCAGAATGATGTTACGCTGACTGATGACCATATAAAGCTGGACCTATTGATACTGATACACCTGACCGGTGATTTACACCAACCCCTGCATGATGGGTATGGCGTTGACAAAGGAGGAAATACCATTAATGTGATGATGCATCAGCAAAGCTCCAATCTGCATTCCGTTTGGGATACCAAAATTATAGAAGACAAGCATATTACATTAGATCAGGTTAATGCATTCGGGGCACATTATACTGCAGAGCAAATAGCCGCCATTAAAAAAGTAAATATTGAAAGGTGGATGATGGAATCCAGGGCGGACCTGGATGAAGTGTATGCTTATCATGACGGACAGGTAGATGAAAACTATGAGGCCAGGTCTGTCCCCATTATAGAAGAACAGCTCTATAAAGCAGGCATACGATTATCCGTATTGCTGGAAAAATACCTGGATGCCAGGAAGGGCGGAACACTTAATCCGGTTACAGCACCCAAACAAACCAATACCAGTTATACCGCTGCAGAAGCAGCCAGTCATATTGGCGAAACCACCACTATTTGCGATAAAGTATATGGCACCAAATACCTGGAAAGCTCCGGAACACAACCCACTTTTTTAAACCTGGGAGCAGCTTATCCCAATAGTCCGTTTACAGTGGTAATTTTTGGGAAGGACAGGCCAAATTTTAAGGAACAACCAGAGGTTTATTATAACAATAAAAAGGTCTGCGTTACAGGATTGGTAAAGGAATACAATGGCAAACCGGAGATTGTGATTACAGGGGAGGGAGAGATAAAAGTGGTGAAGGAATAGGTAAATTAGCGGACCGATTTAGATTAAAGCTATTTATTTACCAGATTTTTATTATTTGCGATCCCTTATTATAATTTTCAAAAGGTCCAACCAGCGGGTTGGTTATAGAACGTTTGTTTCCAAAATAGTCTGTATCAATTTCTAAAGGGGAACCATCAGGATGCTCAAAAGGTAATCCTGACATTTTTGTCTTTCCCAATAGTTTTGTAGTGATCCTCTGTGTCTTAATTTCCTTAATTGTACTATCCATAGTAATGTGGAGGAATACGTTTTCTTCCCTTTCTTCCAGCGATACCGCGGGATTAATTGTTTTATGCACCAAACTGTTCTTTTCTTTTGAATAAGGTATATAGCCATTCAAATAAATATTGGAACCTATATAAACCGGCAACTTTGCATCTTCAAAAGAAGATAATCCAAAAGTGAAATCTTTATAATGATAGGGATGGGGGAAGGATTTATCAGTAATCAGCTGATTAGCCTGAGCAGAATCAGCTGAAAAAATGTTATTATAGAACCAATCGTCCCCTTTTGTAATGGTCATCATTCCAGCAACAGTTGTACTGTGCGGGAAATGATAAGGAGTAAATCTTTTTTGCTCCTCCCAAAAATAGATACTGCCGGTAATCAGGTTATGCACAAAGGCACAGCCTTCCGACTGGCTAAGGATTGACCTGGCAGAAAGCAGGATATTATTGCTGAATAATATTGGGCCATGGTTAACTTCAATAAAAACGTCTTCATCATCATTGTTGTAGAAGAGGTTGGCATTCAGTATTGTTCCCTGCGCCATCCAATCGAGCCATATACCCTTATCCGCATTATGAATCCGATTGTTACTGATAGTTACATCTATGGCTGCATGAATTTTTATACCGGCAATTTCAGCACCTGAAAACTGCCTTTTCACCCAGATATTATAGATATGGTTATTGTAAATCTGACTAAACACAGCACCCAGGCTACCACAAATACCTGTTTGTTCACAATTGAAAATGGTATTATTTCTTACAATATGTGAGCCGATTGTTTCTTTACTCCATCCTGCTCTCATTGCCTTAAAAATAACTTCATTATAATGTTGTGAACCATCTTTATCCTTATTTGCCAACCAAACATTTTGTCCGCTTGCCCTGTCTTTTCCTAAACTAATACCCGAACATTTAGAGTCGCTGATACTATTATTTTCGATAATCCAACCCTTACTCCAGTTAGTTCCTATTAAACCGGGCTGTTCAGCAGTAGGAGGTGCCCATTGTGTAGCAGCCTGACTAAAATGAAAACCAGTTATTGTTAAATAATTAATACCCGTTTTTACAGGATAAAAACAGTTAGGCCGAATATTTATTTCCACTAATTCAGTATTGGGTTGATATTGATGAAAGTTGGCCCAGATGGTTGTAATTGAATCATTGGATTCACAATACCAGGAATAAGTAGAACCGATGCTGTCAATAGCTCCGGTCAGAATTTTTGCATGTATCACTTTATCTAAAGTATTCACTTCATATAGAGATTTGCCATTTATATACACTTCACCGGTATGATGTGTTTTTCCGAAGGAAGTAAACCAATCGCCATAAATAGAATCTTTATACGGATTGTACTTTCCAAAGAAGGAATTTGGAATAGTTACTTTCCATACAGTACCCTGAACATTCACCCAATTATGAATTGCTTCCGATCCTTTAATAAATACTTCTTCACCAGGTGCTGCTCTGAATACAATCCTTTTTTCGTTTGACAATCCACTTCTTACAGGTTTAACCCATTCCCGATAAGTGCCCGCGTGTACCGTAATTGTATCTCCGGCAACCGCAAAATATACGGCCCTGTTAATTGTTTTAAAAGGCTTTTGAACAGAACCCGAATTTGAATCATTTCCTTTTACTGAAACATGGTATTCTTTTGCTGATAATAAATGGCTGGAGAGCAATAAAAAATAGAAAATGAATATTTTGTTCATAATCAAATGACTTTTTTTTTCAACAATACCGTTAGAAATCTATTCCGCATTACAAAGAAAACCAGTATCCTTTACGGACAATTGATACTAACAGTTTAATGATTGTATATAAGTTTATTGATCGTTCAAAAAAAAACGCTATAGTAAAATTTTCATTCTAACCAGTGATTTTGCTGATACCATTCCACTGTTTCTTTCATACCTGCTTCTAAAGAATAGTGGGGAGTAGATGATAGTTCATTCCAAAGCGCAGAGCTATCGCATAACCAATTGGCACTGCTGATCTCCTTTACTTTTTCTGTATTCAAAAAAGGGAGGGTATTTGTAAACAGCTGCTGCATCCATTCAATAACAGCGATCACCAAATGTACAGGCAAGGCAGGTATTTTTAGTTTGATTGTTTTTTTATGCAACAGTAGTTTTAAGATATTTCCTAATTCTTCTTTATTATATGCTTTCCCATCAGAAACGATATAGGAAGTATTGACAGATGATGACTTCAACAGACTGATTACAGCCCTGACCAGGTCTTTAACATAGATCATGGATACCATTTGTTTGTTGGTACCGATATACGGTTCAAACCCAGACTGTAAGAGTTTTACAAATTGCAGGAAATCTTTATCACGCGGGCCATATACAGCAGTAGGATTGATGATCAGATAAGGGAAATTACTGGTTGACCTGATATTTTCTTCCGCACAGGATTTGCTTTTACCATAAGCAGAAATAGGTGTTTGCGCTTGTCCGGTTTCTACTGGGGCAAAAGAAACAGGGTTGCCCGGTCCATAAGCAGCTAAAGAACTAATCAGCACAAATTTTTGAAGAGGCATTGCAGAGGCGTCCAATGCATCTGCCAGATTTTGTGTGTACCCACAATTTACTGTATGGAAATCCATTTTACTGTTGGCCCTGGTAATTCCAGCATTGTGGATCACATAGCTGAAACCCCCGTGCAATTGTTTAAAAGCAGACAATTGTTCTTTCAATAAAACAGGGGAGGAGAAGTCCAATTCTACAAAGTGGATCCTATTATCCTGTAAAAACTGTTTACTGCTGGAAGGCCGGATTCCTGCAAAAACGTCAAAACCCTGCTGCAATGCTTCTTCTACCAGATGGCTACCGATAAAACCACTGGCACCGGTAATCAGTACATTATTATTCATCTTTCAGCTATACTGCAGCCATTACTTTATATGTTTAATAAAACACCTGCGCCTTTTATGCTGTTTGGCATCAAAGCTTTTCCAGATCGACTGCACTTTGGTATTGTCTTCCAGTTCGTGATTGGTTTCAGCGAATTTGATTCCATTCTTAATATAGGATTTCGTCATTTCAAGCATCAGAATTGCATTTACGCCTTTATCCTGCAGGTCTTTACGAATAGCAATCATCAGAAAATCAACTGTATCATTCTTCTTCATAGCCTTTAAAATATGAAAAACACCAAAGGGCAGTAATTTACCATCTGCTTTTTGTAAGGCTTTAGAAAGAGAAGGCATGGTAATACCAAATGCAGCTAATTTTCCTTCTTTATCAAGGATCAGCGAAACAAAATCGGTACGCATGAAACCAAAATACTGTTTGGTATAATAGGCAATCTGTTTTTCAGTTAAGGGAGTAACGCCATAGAGGTTGGCGTATTCTGCATTGATCAAGTCAAATATAGGTTTGGCATAAGGCAGTATCTCTTTAGGCTTTTTAGCTTTAATAACAGATAATCCCAGCCTCCTTTCAACAATGGCAGCCATTTTCTCCAGTTTTTCGGGAACGGTATCGGGTACTTTGATCCGGTATTCCACCCAGTCGGTATCTTTTACATAACCCAATTGCTGAATCAGTTCCGGATAATACGCATGATTATATAAAGCAGCCATGGTACCCAGCTGGTCAAATCCTTCTACCAGCATACCTTCATGGTCAAGATCGGTAAATCCGAGCGGACCATGAACAGCTGTATACCCCAATTCCTTTGCCCAATCTTCCACTTTTTCTATGAGCGCCCTCGCAATTTCAATATCATGCTCAAAATCTATCCATCCAAAACGGAGATATTTATTTTTCCATTTTTCCACAAATGCCTTATTCAAAATGCCAGCAATTCGGCCCACCACTTTACCCTCTTTATAAGCCAACCAGTATCTGGATTCGCAGTAATCAAAGGCAGGGTTTTTCTTTTTATTTAAGGTTGCAGCCTCATCAAAACGTAAAGGAGGCACGTGATAAGGATCGTGTTTATATAAACGGTAAGGCAGGTCAAGAAAAGCGTTGAATTCTTTTTTGGTAGTAACTTCTTTAATTTCTATAGCCATTTTAAATATATAAAGGTTATAAAATTTGCAGTTTTTTTGATATTTTGTACAGCTTTTCTATAGCAATCTCAATTTGTTCCCTGGTATGCGTTGCCATTAAACTGAAACGGATCAGTGTATTTTCCTTAGCGACAGCAGGGGAAGCAACCGGGTTAACGAATATACCATTATCCAGCAACATTTTGGCCAGTTGGAATGTTTTTAGGTCGTCCCGCACATAAATAGGAATAATGGGTGTTTGAGCATTACCAGTATCAAAACCCACTCTTTTCAATTCGGTCAGTGCAAAATTGGTATTGTACCATAAGCTATCAATCCTTTCCGGCTCATTTTTGATAATTTCCAATGCAGCAATAACACTGGCTGTTGCAGCAGGTGAGATACTGGCACTGAACATTAAAGAACGGGCATGGTGCTGCAGGTAATTAATGGTTTTTTGGTCAGCCGCAATAAATCCGCCGATAGAAGCCAGGGATTTACTGAAGGTACCCATGATCAGGTCGGTCTTATCTGTAACATTGAAATGATTAGAAGCCCCACGGCCGCATTCACCGATAACACCCAATGAATGTGCATCATCCACCATAACTGAAGCATTGTATTTTTCAGCCAGTTCAATGATACCCGGCAAACAGGCGATATCCCCTTCCATACTGAAAATACCTTCTGTAACAATCAGTTTTATTTTGTCGGTTTCACATAACTGCAGCTGTTTCTCCAGAGATGCCAGGTCGTTGTGTTTATATTTCAATGTTTTAGCGAAGCTCAGCCTGGAACCTTCAATGATGGAAGCATGGTCCAAATCATCCAGGATCAGGTAATCATGACGGCCTAAGAGGGCAGGAATTACGCCAATATTCACCTGAAAGCCGGTACTGAATACTAAGGCAGCTTCTTTACCAACAAAATCGGCCAGTTTTTCTTCCAGTTCAAGGTGAATATCCAATGTACCGTTCAGGAAACGTGAACCGGCACATCCACTGCCATATTTGTTAATGGCATTAATAGCAGCTTTTTTGATATCCGGGTGATTGGTTAACCCAAGATAGCTGTTTGAACCGAACATAAGCACTTTCTTGTGATTGATCGTCACTTCCGTATCCTGGTCTGATTCTATCACACGGAAATAAGGGTATAAACCAGCTTTTTTTATTTCTTCGGCTCTTGTAAAATGAGCAACTTTCTCCTGTAAAAGATTCGTATTGCAAATCGAACTTACTTGATCTGATAGGATCATAGGTAGCAATTTAGTTTGATTGGGTTAAATGAATAATGTAATTAAATTAATTTGCCAGTTTAAACACATGACATTTATCATGTTTTCAGTTTTATATATCTGTATTACAAATAATTAGGCAGTTTTTTATACGGGTAAAAAGTATTTATCCTATTAATTTGATGGGTTTAACAGGAGTTAAGAAGCAATAATTAATGTTGAAACAGCAGGGTTTAGAATGGATTGATTAATTTGGTAATTTATTGAATGCAGTTTACATTTATGGGGTAGTCCCCCCTTCTTTGTTGTTTCAGTATAGTTTAATCCTGTTTTAGTACCAGTGGCATTGCTATGATGTGACTGAGGTGGAAGTTTTATATAGTCCAGAATTTGCTAATTAATTTACTGTTGTTATGATGAAAACTTATGTAACATTTTGCGCCGTAATCCTTTTTATATTTCATATACAGGCACAGGACACTATCCCTGTTTTAAAAGGAAAAGTAAATATTTCAATAGTTAAAGGAACTATGGAATGTAATTTTATTTTGAGTAATATTCCGAGAATAAACGATTATTATATTAGGTTAAACTCGGGTATGAATATCCGTTATATCAAAAATCCGTATGGATTAAACCCTTTACATTTTGATAAGTCACTCCAGGATACATTATCTTCAGGAGAGGCAACAGCCTATTATCTGAAAGGATATAATGTATTTGGAAAATATCTTCCAAAAGCCATTCAGATTAGTTATGTCGGCATGTTCCCTGTTATAGCTGATACAGTAAGTGCAGATGATTGGAAAGGAAATATTGCTTTTAATGGCAGCACTATCCGAACAGACGGAAGTCAGACAGCCTGGTATCCGATACTTTATGATATAAAGAAGGATCTTAAATATGATAAAGTAGCATACGATATTGAAGTCAATTGTGAGGATTGTAAAACCATTTATTTAAATGGAAGTGTGCCTGTAGAAAGTAAACAGGCAAATTTTAAAAGTAATCTGCCACAAGAGCTTACCATATTTGCCGGCAATTACAAAATGGTAGCCATTAACGGAAGTTATTTTTTAAATCCTGATATGGATGAGGACCAAATAAAAGCATTTGAAACAATTATCCACTCTTATAAAAGCTATTATGAAGAAAATCTGTTAATACCCTATAAGGGAAAAGCTGTTTATATTCAGACAACGCCGGTATCTAAAAATAGTAATTGGTTGTATGCCAGTTACCCCTCCATCGTGAATATTGGTTTTGGAGATGCAGGAATGAAAACATTTTTTGATAAAAAGAAGGGGGATAGATTTAAACCCTATTTTGCACATGAACTTGGCCATTATTATTTTGGAACTTACAGAGAATTTAATTCAGTATTGGGAGATATGATTTCAGAAGGATTTGCTGAATATCTGTCGTTAAGCATTACAAAAAAACTTATTAGTGATAGTGTGTATAAAACAGTCATTGAATCTAAACTTCAATCTCTTCATAATTTCAATCCCCCTCCTGTACCATTTTCGGCAGTGAAGTCGCAAAATGATTATAATAACAGGGAACTATATGTTTATTATTATGCGCCACTCATTTTTAAAGCCATTGAAAAGGAGATAGGAGAGGAAGCTATGTGGAAATGGCTCAGGTCAATTTTGCAAACACCAGCTACTTTTACCAATTATCAATTTTTAGAACAAACTCTAAGTGGAATTTTGAATGATACAGCAAAGTTTAATCTGATCCGATCAAAATATTTTACAGCAGATAGTGTAATTAATAATCTGAGTACAACGTTAGGAATAAGCAATACATTACCAACTGAAGTGCCAGCTGCTCAAAAAGTTGCTAAAATTTATTACTTTTTGATATCCAGGCCACTACTTGATGCAGGTTCGCCTGATAACAGAACCATATTGCATACTGAAATTCTTGAAACTACCAGTACTCAGGCAGAATTATTTAAAAAAATGCAACCTGTATTTATAAAAATGAAAGCATCCTGTCAAAATGAAGAAGGGTGTACCAGGGATTTAAATATGTATGAAACATTAGATAAAGCAAAAGAAGCGTATCAAAGATGGTTAAAACCATTTGCTGGAAATCCTGCTTATGTTATAAAGACATTTACTCTTTAAAAAAACAGTTTGTAATTTATACACTAAAATGATATATGATCAGTTCAAATAATAAATTAGTTAGCTAACAGCTATATTGGGTATATGTGTTC
>Ga0364860_10984_pt1 | contig 12246 bp, 7 predicted proteins | sample ExccelAu500001D4_FD_206916 | JGI IMG/M metagenome (GOLD analysis project Ga0364860, IMG submission 206916) | Enriched cells from Trout Bog Lake Hypolimnion, Wisconsin, USA - BchlTB.Aug20.5000.01 .D4 | ecosystem: Environmental > Aquatic > Freshwater > Lake > Hypolimnion/Profundal zone | place: USA... | reverse complement strand
CGGTCCGCGTAGCCGATGCATCCGCGAGCGCGCGTGGAGGCCGCAACCAACACTTCGCGCTCCATATGGCGACACGGCTTCGCGCTGAAGAGGGGCCGATTGCCGTGCTGTCGGCCGGGTCGGATGGCATCGATGGCAACAGCGACGCGGCGGGCGCGATTGTGGATGAGCATACTCTCGATGGGGAGGGTAGTCGCGAATCTGCGCTGCGCGCGCTGGCTGAGTTCGACTCGTCTTCGTGGCTGGGCGAGGTTGGAGCGACTGTGGTTACTGGGCCTACAGGACACAACCTGCGCGACCTGCGCATCCTGCTCGCCGACGCCGCACCTCGAACGCTGCGTTATCGGTTGCAAGCACGCGGATGCCGTAAACTAGCAGGATGATCGACGATCTGGAATATCGATACTCCCCGGTGCGCGAGCGGGTTCGCGAGCTGCGGGAGTATCTTTGACTCGCCCCGCCTGAAGCGTGAACTAGCCCTTATCGAAGAAAAAATTGCTGACCCCACCGTCTGGGCCGATGGGGCGCGCTCGCAGCCATTGATGCGTGAGCGTAAGCGGCTGGAGACACTGCTGGCCGACGACGCCGAACTCCTTCGCCGCACGGACGACATCGAGGCCTACTTCGAGCTGGCCAAGGAAGGCGAGGCCACTGAGCCTGACCTGGAACGCGAGATCCCCGCGCTGGTCGAGTTCTCCGAGCGGCTGGAATCGAAGACCATGCTCTCCAGCGAGACCGACCCGCTGAACGCTATCGTCACCGTGCATCCCGGCGCAGGCGGGACGGAAAGTCAAGATTGGGCCGAGATGCTGATGCGCATGTACCTGCGCTGGGCCGAGCGGCAGGGCTTCCGCACCGAGATCAACGAGATTCAGGACGGCGACGAGGCGGGCATCAAGTCCGCCACCTTCACCATCACCGGCGACTTCGCCTACGGCATGTTGACCGGCGAGACCGGCGTGCACAGGCTGGTGCGCATCTCGCCCTTCGACTCCGCCAAGCGCCGCCACACCAGCTTCGCCAGCGTCTTCGTCTCGCCGGAGATCGACGACACGATTGTGATCGACCTGAAGGTGGAGGACCTGCGCATCGACACCTATCGGTCTGGAGGGAAAGGCGGTCAGCATGTGAATACCACCGACTCCGCCGTGCGCATCACGCACATCCCTACGGGCCTGGTGACGGGCTGCCAGAACGAACGCTCGCAACATAAAAATAAAGACCGCGCGATGAAGATGATGCGGTCGAAGCTCTACGAGTACGAGCTGGACAAGAAGAAGGCGGCGACGCGCAAGATCGAGGACTCCAAGCTGGAGATCGGATTCGGCTCGCAGATCCGCAGCTACGTCCTACAGCCCTATCGCATGGCCAAGGACCTGCGTACCCGCGTCGAAGTCGGTGACGTGGACCGCGTGCTCGACGGCGATCTGGAGCCGTTCATCCGCGGATTTCTGCGAATGCGCCGCGAGGGAAATTTCCCCGCGCCGGTTGAGGAAGAGGATGTGACGTAGAGTATTTTTTCGCAGACTGAGAGCGGAGTGTGAGATGAACGAGCCGGATGTGATCCGCGAGATGCTGGGCGATGGCGAGGCCCGAACGATTGCGGTGGTCGGGCTGTCGGCGAATCCACTCAAGCCGAGCCACTACGTTTCGGCATACATGCAGCAACAGGGCTATCGAATCCTGCCGGTGAATCCCACGGTCGCACAGGTACTCGGCGAGCACAGCTATGCGTCGTTGGCGGAGTTGCCGGTAAAGCCGGATGTGGTGAACGTGTTTCGCGTGCCGTCGCAGATTTCTGCAATCGTCGACGAGATGCTGGCGCTGGGGCTAAGGAACTTGTGGGTGCAGCTTGGGATCGTGAACCTGGAGGCGGCTGCGCGCGCAGAGCAGGGCGGCATTCGCGTAGTGATGGACCGCTGCATTATGGTGGAGCACCGGAGGAGCCGGCTGTAGGTTGCAGGTTGTTGGTTGGAGGGAGGGGACGCGTATAGGTGCCTGAGCATTGGCCCAGGCACCTATACCCACTCATTGCAGAAGGAGCTATGAGTAGCGCCCGATTTGATTATGGGGCTTTGGTCAGAGCCTCTTGGTAGAGCATGAGACCGACGGCTTTGTGGACGGCCATGGAGGGATGGCCCTCATGGTAGAAGAAGTGGGCGTCCGGGGTGGCGCAGGGAGTGGTGTCTTCGTGGTGAATGTCGCGTCCGGCGCAGGGGTTGGTGGTATCGGTGATGCCGTACTTCGCGGGGTTGGTCATGACTTCATCCAGGAAGCCGCCCCAGTTTGACATGGCGATGCGGATATCGGGGTGTTTGGCCTTCTCTTCATCGACGATCTTGGAGAGATCGGGGTTGATCGTGGTGCCCGCCGAGGCAAACTGGCGGATCTTGGTGGGCAGCAGGGCCACCATGAAGCGGCGGCCGCCGATGGCGTACAGCTGCTCGATCTGCGTTTCGATGTTGGTGCGGGTGTAGCCCTCTGGATGGCCGCGGTCGTTGAGGCCGCCGGCAAAGAAGAACATGGTGTTGTCGGAATCGATCTTGGGGATGTCGTTGGTCTTGGTGAAGGCCAGGAAGTTGTTGACCTGGTTCTGCATGCCGATGCCGAGCATCTGGCCCGTGGGATAGCGGCGGCCGTTGCCCTCGCCGCTGCCCGCTCCGCTGATGGCGAAGTTCATACCCTGGCCTTTGTGGGTTGCATCGCCTTTTTGGTAGGCGCGGTCGCCATAGTAGGTGAAGGGAATTTGCAGGTTCTGCGCTAGGTAGGAGACGGCGGTCAGGCCGTTGGTGTCGGGATAGCCGGAGCCTGCGTCGGTGTAGCTGTCACCGAAGGCGTACAGCATCGTGTAGGGCGGCGCTTTGGTTTGTGCGGTGAGAGTTGTAGCGGTCAGCAGCAGGACTGCGGCGGTGAGGCAGAGGCGCTTCATGGTGGTTCCTCCTGAGCAGGTCTAATCTTCGTGGCGGATGTTGCGAATGTCAACCCCGATAGCGGGTGGATGAAAGAGCTGTTGCGTATGACCCTACGAAGTGGGTGGGGCGACCTCGAGGCGCACCACGTCGTAGCAGATACCGTTGGCCACTCCGCCCGCTGGGACGGTGAGGACGATGGTGTTGGCGCCGGGATGAAGCAGGGCGGCGTCGAAGTTGAAGTCGCGCTCCACCCATGTGCCTTCAATGCCGTCGCGGATCATGCTGGCTCCTCCTCCGCCGATGTCGGTATCGGGGCCAACGTCCTTACCGTTCACGCTGATGCCGAGTGACCGCGCGCCCGAACCGGCTATGCCGAAGCGCAGTGTGGCCTTGCCGGAGGTTGGCGCGTTGGCGGGCATGGTGAAGTGGATGGTCCAGGGAGTGGCGCGCCCCTGGTCCTGGCCGGTGGGCTTGTTGTCGATGTCGTGCGGAACCTGGTAGATGTACCAGTCCTTGGCCGGGTCTGACTTGCCGACGATGAAGTCGACGTCGTTGGGGAAGTACTTGGCGTACTCGATGTACATCCCCCAGTGCCAGTGGTCGTTGCCTTTGTAGAACTCCTTGGCGGAACGGTTGGGCGTGCCAATCTGGAAGATCTGCTGGCCGTAATGGACGGGATGCCACTCGATGGTGCCAAGATTGAGAGTCTTCTCAGCGGCAGTGATCGTGACGTTGGCGGTGGCGTCGTAGGCGCCCAGTACGCCGTCCGCAACGGCATGGAGCTGGTACACGCCGGGACGCACGTTGGGAATGGTGAAGGAGCCGTCGGCGGCGCCGTTCGTCCAGAATTCATAGTGCTTGGCGTCGTTCTGCCAGGTAATGCCCTGGGGCTGGAAGGCAGCGCCGGCGGGACGCGCCTCTGCTCCGGCTCCGGCGGGACGTGGAGCGACGTAGGTGCCGCGGTTTCTGCGCTGTCCGTTGGGAAGCAGCGAGTGGTCCTGCCCGGCGTCGGGGGTGGCCGCTGGTGGGGTAGTCTGCTGGGCCGAGGCAAGCAGGAAGCGCGGTCGGCTATCCAGATAGGAGGTGGGTGGTGCTGGCGGCGCGGCGACCGGGGCTGGTCGTGCCGCGCGCGGCACGGCAGGCTGGTCGGGGTAGGCGAGGCCTACCAGGAGGGTGGTGAATGCTTTCATCGACGACTGTGGATCGACCAGCTTGATGCGGCCTTTGACGGTGGTGCGCTCGGCGGTCAGAGGATAGTCGACACCCACGCCCTTGACCCACGAGTAGGGCCAGTGAGCCTGTTCGACGGGAACCTGCTTCTTCGCGGAGAGGTACAGCGCCTTGGGGTCCGCGCCTGTGGGCACGTAGATGAAGATCGGCCCGACGACCTTGGTCCAGAACTCGTTGGCGGCGAAATTAAGCACCGAGCCGCCGTAGTGGGTGCCGCGCCAATAATCCAACAGCGTAGGATCGCCGCCATCGCCGTCGTCGATGTGGCCGGTAAGCTCGAAGTGCAGCGGGCCACTCGATAAGTATTCAAAGCTCGGATTGATGATGTAGAGTCCAACCTTCTCCTTGGTCGAAGACCAGCCAAATGCGGGAATCTTCGACTGGTCGGCGGAGTAGTCGTACTTATGCTCGGCGCGTCCCTTATAGATGCCGGTGGTCAGGCGGCGCGCCTCCTTCATGTTCAGGTCGTCGCCAGCGTCCCAGTCCTTCCCGGTGGGCATCAGCGCGTTGCGCTGGCCGTCGATGGAGAGCCAGTCGAAGACATGGGCAGAGAGCTTGAAGCCGAAGCGCGACTCGCCGACCGAGCCGGCCGGGTACGTGTTCTGGTGGGTGTAGATGGCGTAGGTGTAGAGACCGTGGGCGCCGCGCTCCAGTGTGTAGCGGATATCCAGGTCGGCAATCAGGCCTCCGCCCTGCCCGGCGGCCGTGGGATTGGGGCCAAGGATGGTCTTTCCGTCGGAGTAGCCCTTGACCGAGACTTCGGCGCGGGCCCCGTTGTCGCTGGCGGGATCGATACTGATGCTGGCGACCTCTCGGGCGGCCAGCGCGGGCGACTGCTCCCAATACCCGGCGTGGTGGCCGGAGACGTAGCCCATCAGTTCGATGTTGGGCGTCGCGGTGTGCGGCGTCTTCACCGAGGTCAGGTCGCCCGTCTTCTTGTCCACTTTGACCGTGAGATAGCCGTTGGACATGGTGTACGTCGGGCCGTCGTCGGTGACGGTGACGGGCGGAGCCGTGGAAGCGGCGGGGGCGGCAAGCGCGGGCACGGCAAGCAAGGCGGACAAAATCACGGCGGACAACAGAACGGCAGAGCGGCGGTTAGTGGGCATCGTGTCTCCAGAGTGTGTATATGGATGACGCTGAAACGAGCGGGAAAGACTCGGTCATGGCCCCGGACTCCGATCTTTGGTTGGACTGCTGGCGGGTCCCGGATGGCAAAAGAGTCTGCGATGAATTGAGGCACACCCGATTCACTGGCAGGGACGAAGAAATACAATCGAAGGGTGAGGATTCGGCGAACTAACTCGAGTCTGTTGCGGGCGCATCTTGTTCTGCTGCTTGCGACCTTCGGCGTTGCCGCCGGTGCGGACGCGCGCTCTCAGATTGCCGTCGTCGGCAACGGAGGCCCCGGCCCGGCGAAGGTGCAGCACCTTACGGCGCAGCTGGTCGCGCTTGGCCCCGCGATTGCTCCCGGCGGAACGCAGCAAGTCGGGCTGGTGCTCACCCTCGAGAAGCACTGGCATGTCTACTGGATCAATCCCGGCGACTCCGGCGAGCCGCCGAAGATCGCGTGGACTCTGCCCACGGGCATCACCGCCAGCCCCATGCAGTTCCCCATTCCGCAGCGGCTGCCGCTGGGCCCGCTGATGGACTTCGGCTATGAAGACGAGGTCGCGTTTCCGGTAACGATCTCCGCCGCCTCGACCCTGAAGCCGGGACCGCTGCACCTGGACGTGCAGGTCTCCTGGTTGGTCTGCGCGCAGGTCTGCATCCCCGGCAAGGCGCATCTTGGGATCGATCTCACCGTGCAGCCCACAGCGCCGCAGGCACCGCTTACCGGCGTGCTGGGCAAAGCCATCACACTGCTTCCGAAGCCGCTGCCCGCGGGCGCAAAGTTCTCCGTCCTTGGCGGCGCGCAGCAGTTTGTGCTGACACTGACCGATGGCCAGCGCGAGACCAACGCGGAGTTTTATCCCTATCCCGCCGAAGCTCTCGCGAACCAGGCTCAGCCTCCCGATGCGATCGCCAATGCGGCGGTGCAGAAGATCGTACCGCTGCGCGATGGAGTGCGGCTGACTGTGCCGCGCTCGCCCGATCTCGCAACCCTGCCCGCGACACTGCACGGGGTCTTCAAGCTCTCCGACACCGTAGCCTACGATGTCACTACACCGATTGTGCCGGGTGAGGCCGCCCCCGCGGGCAGCGATTCTACGACGAGCACTACGACCTTGGGCGCGATTGGCCTGGCCTTTCTCGGCGGCATTCTGCTCAACCTGATGCCATGCGTCTTCCCCGTACTGTTTTTGAAAGGGCTTGCCCTGGTCCAGACGGCTGGCGCGGAGGAGGGCCGCAACCGCGCACATCTGCTCCGTCACGGACTGCTCTACGCGCTAGGAATCCTGATCTCCTTCTGGATGATCGTAGCCGCGCTACTCGTGCTGCGCGCCACCGGCAGTCACGCGGGCTGGGGCTTCCAACTGCAGTCGCCCGTCTTCATTGCTCTGCTTGCGTCGCTGATCTTTTTCCTCGCGCTCTCCCTGGCGGGTCAGTTCGACATTGGCCTCTCGCTCACCTCCGTCGGCAGCTCTCTGGTCGACAAGCCGGGGGCAGGGAAGCAGGGCTACGCGGGCAGCTTCTTCACCGGAGTGCTGGCCACCGTGGTGGCCACTCCATGCACCGCGCCGCTCATGGGCGCGGCGATTGGCTTCGCGTTGACTCAGTCCGCGGCGGTCGTCTTCGCCGTCTTCACCGCGCTTGCGCTCGGACTCGCCGCTCCGTATCTACTGCTCAGTTGGCAACCGGCGTGGGTGCGCGTGTTGCCCCGTCCCGGCGCGTGGATGGAGCTGCTGAAGCAGTTCACCGCAGTGCCGCTCTTCGCCACCGCGATCTGGCTGGCGTGGGTGTATGGGCAGTTGCATGCTGCCAGCGGCGTGGACCAGATCGCCCTGCTGCTGGCTTGCTTTCTGCTGCTCGCCATTGCGGGATGGGCGCTGGGCCGATGGCCGGCGAAGGGTGCGAGCCGGATCGCCGCGCTGGTGCTCATCGCGTTGGGTCTGGCCATTCCACTTTTGCAGGCGCGGAGTGCGGCGCGGCCGGGCGCGGCGGCGCAGGCGGGGATGGGGCAGATGAATGCTGCTGCGGCTGGTGCGGAAATTGTTTGGCAGCCCTACTCCCAGCAATCACTCGATACGGCACGCGCCGCCGGTCACCCGGTCTTCATCGACTTCACTGCGGCGTGGTGCCTCAGTTGCCAGTTCAACGAGCGGGCCGTACTGCGCTCTGCCGATGTGGAGAGCGCCCTGCGCGCACACAGCTTCGCGCTGCTGAAGGCCGACTGGACCAACAGCGATCCTGAGATCACGAAGAAGCTGGCTTCGGTGGGCCGCGCCGGAGTGCCCACCTATGTCCTCTACCCCGCGGCTGCGGGAAGCCCGCCGGATGTGCTGCCGGAGTTGCTGACCAAGGGCTTGGTTCTGGCCGCCATCGAGCGCGGCGCGAAGTAAAGCGATCTTCTTGAGCTTTGTTCAGTAACACTCCTCTCACTCATCGCGATAAGACTGCGATGAATGGAGCACCCAGCCCTCGCAACCGTATGAGTAGGGGCAATTATTTCTGTTTGCGCTTGCTCTGGCGGATGCGCGCGACCTCGTCCATGCGCTGGGCGAGCAGCTTCTCGCGACCCTCCTGGGTGGGGTGGTAGTAGCGGCGGCCGGCCAGCGACGGCGGAAGGCACTCCATGTCCGCCACGCGGCCCTCCACGTTGTGCGCGTAATGGTAGTCCTTGCCGTAGTCGAGCGACTTCATCAGCTTGGTGGGCGCGTTGCGCAGATGCAGCGGGACCGGTTCGGCGGCGGTGGCTTCGATGTCGCCGAGAACGGCCCCGTAGGCGGTGTAGACCGAGTTCGACTTGGGCGCCAGCGCAAGGTAGACGATGGCCTGCGCCAGCGCGAGGTCGCCTTCGGGCGGCCCCAGAAAGTGCATCGCATCGCGCGCGGAGAGGCACAAGTTGAGCGCTTCGGGCGCGGCCAGGCCAACGTCCTCCACCGCCATGCGCACGATGCGGCGAGCGACGTACATGGGGTCTTCGCCGGCCTGCAACATGCGCGCCAGCCAGTAGAGCGAAGCATTCACGTCGGAGTTGCGCACGCTCTTGTGCAGCGCGGAGATGATGTCGTAGTGCTGCTCGCCCTGCTTGTCGTAGAGCAGAACGCGCCGCTGCAACGCCTCTGCCGCAATCTCCTTCGTAATGCTCCGCTCCGTCTCCTCCCCCGCCAGACTCGCCGCCACATCGAGCGCGTTGAGCGCGTTGCGCGCATCGCCGCTGGCGTACGACGCGATGGTGGCAAGCGCGTCTTCGTCGGCCGCAACTCCAGTCGCGCCCAGGCCGCGTATTTCATCCGCGAGCGCACGGTGCAGCAGCACTACAATCTGCACCTCGGCCAGCGGCTGCAGCGTATAGACGCGGCAGCGCGAGAGCAGCGCGGCGATCAGCTCGAACGATGGGTTCTCGGTGGTGGCGCCGATCAGGCGGATCGTGCCGCGCTCGACGTAGGGCAGGAAGGCGTCCTGCTGCGCCTTGTTGAAGCGATGGATCTCGTCGATGAAGAGAATCGTGCGCGAACGGAAGCCGGCGGCCTTCTCCGCGGCCACCATCACGGCTTTGATCTCCTTGATGCCGGACATGACCGCCGAGAACTCGATGAACGTCGACTGCGTCAGCGCGGCGATGATCTTGGCCAGCGTCGTCTTGCCGGTGCCGGGAGGCCCCCAGAAGATCATCGAGGTGGGGTCGTCGTGCGCGATGGCGAGCGACAGCGGCTTGCCCGGCCCCAGCAGATGCTCCTGCCCCACAAACTCGTCCAGCGTGCGCGGCCGCATGCGATCGGCCAGCGGGGACTGGCTGGCTTGCGCTGCGGCTGCGTCGGGAATGGGGTTGAAGAGGTTCATCAGGTCAGGTCGAAGGTTCGCGGTCCGAGGTTGTAGATGCGGCACGTTGTCGTGAGGCTTCGTAGAGCAGCAACGAACCTGCAACCGCGGCGTTCAGGCTCTCCACGCGGCCAGGAGTTGGAATCGCAATCCGCGCGTCGGCCAGCGCGAGCCACTCCTCGCCCAACCCCGCGCCCTCGTTGCCGATCATCAATGCGCAGGGGAGTGTGAGGTTGGCATCGCAAACGGACTCGGAGTTGGCTTCGCAATCTGCTTTGGAGTCAGCCGCGACGGAGGCGAACAGCCGCACGCCCTGCGACTTCAGCGCGATAAGCTCATCGGCTGCAATCTGCACCACGGGAACGCGGAAGACCGACCCGGCCGATGCGCGCAGGGCCTTCTGGTTCCATTCGTTCACCGTTCCCGCGGTGGTGAGGACAGCAGTCGCGCCGAAGGCCTCGGCCGAGCGGATCAGCGTGCCAAGGTTGCCCGGGTCCTGCAGTCCCGCGGCCACCAGCAACAGCGGAGTTTTGTCGCCGGAATGATTTGCGGGCAACACGGAATCCATCTTCCAGACCGGAGGTAACAGCAGCGCAGCGATCCCCTGCGGGTGCTGCGTGTCGACCGCGCTGGTGAAGAGATCATCGGCCAGGACCATCAGTTCGACGCCGCGCGGAAACCAGGCGGGCGGCGCGACGCGCTCGCTCAGAAAGATCGTCTTCAGCGGGAGTCCGCTATCGAGTGCCTCGTGCAGCAGCGTTTCGCCCTCGATGGCGACCAGTCCGCCGGAGAGCCGCGCATGTCCCGCGAAGGCTGCGCGAAGCTGCTTGACCCGCGCGTTGGTGCGGCTGGTGACGAAGATCGGCTGCGGTGTCATCTAGCAAAATCTTACGCTGTGGACGGGCCACTCAGCTTACGGCGCCAGGACTGGGGATGTTTGGCGCGGGGAATCAATTGCAAGCCAGCGCGGTCCATATCCCCGGATTCACAGGGCCGTTCTCACTGACAATACTGTAGTCGATGAAATTGCCTGCCGTAACTTGTGTGCCTCCAGGCACGGAACATACTGTACTCCCAGGCCCCGACGCTATGGTGCAGGTGAGCAATGCTGTCGCCGTACTCGTAGGAGTCGCGAGAGCTCGCAGTGTCAACGTGGTCTGTGCCGCAAGCTGCGAATAGACGTTCAGCGATGTCACGGTACATCCCGACGGGACCCAGGTCAGCAGCGCCGCCGACTCGGTCGAGCTTGCGGCTGAGTTGCTCACCGAGTAGTACTCAGGAGTAAGTCCTGGGGTGCCGCCGGATGGTTGCAAATGCGACATCGCCGCGCCCAAAATGCCACCGCCCCCTCCGCTTCCACCGCTGCCAGTCGCGCCTGCTGCACCCTGCGGAAGGATGAAGTTCAGAATCGCCGCCGAGCTGGTTCCGATATTGGTGACCGAAGCGCTACTACCTGCAGCGCCGGTGGTGATCGTACCGATGCTTACTGTCGCCGCCGCGCCCTGTGCGCCGGTCGGCCCCGCGCCGCCCGCCAACGCGATCACCGTCCATACTCCTGGATAGTTGTCTGGCTCCTGCGATGTGTTGCCGCTCTGCGCGATATACGTTGAGGTCGGGCTGCCGAAGCTCACCGCATCGTTGGCCGCGTATCCCGTGCCGGTGACCCACGCGCCGCGATAGTTGATCCCCGGCGGCCCCGGTGCCCCGTTGGTTCCAGGTGTTCCGGTTGCGCCGGCTGCACCGGTTGCGCCCGCCGCGCCCGCTGGTCCTGTTGCGCCCACGAGTCCCGTTGAACCGGTCGCCCCCACTGATCCGGTTGGCCCCGTCGAGCCGGTCAGACCCTGCTGTCCCGTCGCTCCGGTCGCACCTGCAAATCCCAGTGGCCCCTGCAAACCCTGCAATCCCTGGGGCCCGGCTGTACCGGTCACACCCGCCGTGCCCGCCGCTGCCAGCAACCCCCAGTACGCAGGGCTTACATCCGGTTGCCGCCCCCCATTCGCCGTCAGCGCGATATAGCTGGAGCCGCCGTAGGCGACCGCATCGCCCAGCGCATATTGCGTCCCAATCAGCCACTCACTCCGGAACATCACGGGAGGTCCCTGCGCGCCAGTCGCGCCAACTACACCCGCCGCGCCAGTCGCGCCAGTTGCACCGATGGTTCCTGCGGTGCCAGGCACTCCCTGCAACCCCTGCGCCCCCTGCACCGCGAACAGCGACCAGACTGCGGGATAGTTGTCCGGCCGGTTCGACGAATTGCTCACCGTAGCGATATACGTCGAGCCGTTGTAGCTCACCGCATCATTCACCAGATAGCCTGTGCTGCCAGACCAGGCGCCTTGATAAATCATCCCCGGCGGCCCGATCGGCCCCTGAATCCCTTGAACCCCCTGAATCCCCTGCGGCCCGATGGGTCCCAGCGGTCCGGTCGCTCCAGTCGCCCCCACAGGTCCGGTTGCTCCAGCGGCGCCATCCACTGTAAACAGCGTCCACTGCTGCGGACTCTGGTCGGGTGTATTTCCGTGGTTGCCTGCGACCAACGAGACATACTCCGCGCCGTTATAGCGAACCCCGTCGGCCAGCGCGTAGTTCGTCACCGACGAGTAGACCCCCTGAACCGAAAGCCCCACCGGCCCCGGAATCCCCTGTGGCCCCGTCGGTCCGCTCAAGCCCTGCGCGCCCGTCGCGCCTGGAATCCCCTGCGCGCCCGCCTGCCCCGCAATCCCCTGCGAGCCCTGATCTCCCTTTTCCCCTGGAGGCCCCACACTTCCCGGCGACCCCTGCAGCCCTGCCACGCCGGTGCTTCCCTGTGCGCCGGTTGGCCCGGCTGGCCCCTGCGCAGTCAGCAGCCCCCACTGCTGCGGGCTGAAGCTCGGCGTATTGCCGTGGTTGCTGGCAATCAGCGAGGTATAGCTCGACCCCTGCCACACCACCACATCTCCCAGCGCATAGTTCGTCATGGAGCTGTAGCTCCCCTGATACGCGAATCCTGATAGCCCCTGCGGTCCAGTTGCGCCCACTTGCGCCGACGCCAGCAGTCCCCACGCCAACGGACTTGAAGGCGGAGTGTTCCCATGGTTCCCCGCAATCAGCGAAATGTAGCTGGATCCCTGGTACTCCACCACATCGCTCAGCGCGTAGTTGGACGACGAAGCGTAGGCCCCCTGATACCCCAGCCCAG
>Ga0364860_10982_pt1 | contig 12266 bp, 11 predicted proteins | sample ExccelAu500001D4_FD_206916 | JGI IMG/M metagenome (GOLD analysis project Ga0364860, IMG submission 206916) | Enriched cells from Trout Bog Lake Hypolimnion, Wisconsin, USA - BchlTB.Aug20.5000.01 .D4 | ecosystem: Environmental > Aquatic > Freshwater > Lake > Hypolimnion/Profundal zone | place: USA... | reverse complement strand
AGTGGTGCCATAAGGAAATTCCACCATCACCGAAAGCTGCCTTTTTGCGATCAGCGCAGATTCAATGCGCACTGCCACCTGATCATGCTCAGGATGGCAGCATGTCATCACCTCAACGGTTTCACCATCGAATATGAAATGACTATTGATTTGACCTGTCCATAGATTCAGTTCCTGGTGAATCCCGGTGAGCTCTTTCAATGTTGCCAAATGCCCGTCAGCTCCCTTTAACACCATCGAGAGGCGGCCGAGGTTTATCCTGGATGGATTTGCATAAAGATAATTGGCGGCCTCTTCCCATTCGGCCGGCGATTTACCCTTTTCATAATAGAGGTAAGGCACTTTACGGCCATACGATTCCTTCATTGTAAGGGGAAATTTATCGAGTGTAAATCCTTTCGGGCTGGGGGTTGTATGAAAACCCCATTGAGACATCGTCGAGAGGGGCATTCCGCGGTTGTAATCTGTTTCAAAAGTCTGCAATCCGGTCACATCCACTGTAAATGCAAACTCGCCATTACCAACCGAAAGCGGAGAAATAATGTTTACGGAATCCATTACCACATTATGGCGCGTGACCAGTGCATGCCGGTCTATTGACTTGCCAAAACCAATCAGACTCTGCAGTAGTAAAAGTAGGACGGTTAAATTATTAATGCGTAGATATTTTCTCATATCATTCTATTTATAATTTATGAATTTAATTTGGCTGTCTACGTTTTGCGCTATGAAATGTTGGGGTTTGCGAGGCGCATCTGTATCCCACGACAAGAAAAACGATACGGGCATAAATACAAACCAACTACCTTAACCCCATAGTTTTATGATCAGTAGTCAGATGATATTTTTATTTATTCTTTTTAAATGGTTTTCAAATTCATCTAAATCTGCATTACTGTCAAATTTAACATAAATCTTTTTTCCAAATAATCCTGACCTTTCGATCAAGATTTTGCTATCATCAGATGATAATCTGTAATTTAAAATCCTATCCCAACTGACAAATTTATTCCAAAATCCATATTCAAATCCCTGATTAAAAATCCGAATAGAAGCAACGGTTTGTTTGGTAAATATAATTCCTCTTAATCCTAAGAATCCAAATATTATCGCTGCAATTAATTTTCGAATTATCAATCCATCGTCATAAATTGTAATAATTATTGACAATGCTGCAAAAATCAAAAGAATGATTGAATTTTTTCTGTGACCAGATATATTACCAACAGAAATCAACACAACATCAGATTTGCGCTCTATAATATAGTACAAAAATTCAGCTATAAAAGTCAAAAAGGCTGAAATCATTACAATTCTTAAATCAAATTCCTTAAAGAACAGACAAATTGCAAATACAGGGAAAATCATATAAAGTAAAAATTTAGTCAGTTGTCTAAAATTTTTCATGACTGTTTATTTAAAGTGTTATTAATTTAGTTTTTTTTCAAAGTATTGCATAACTAATGCATCAGCGCAATATTGCGACTATTTTCAATTTCGGTGAAGCACAATATCCAAACAAAAATAACATAATTATATCTGTGATCGGAAAAATAACAGGTTGCTTTATCGGTCAGATAAAAATGATTCCGGATTCCATTCAATTTTCGGAGAGATCAGGTGGGTTCTTAATATACTCCAAAGAAAATGAAAGGCTTATCTAAAAGAGGATACATGGATTGGCTTACCTGCTGCAGGGAAAATGCCTCCTCCATTAGAGGATGTAAGCCGCAGCAATTTGACATATATCCACCAACCAGGGGATCGTGGGAGTGCCTTCTCTTCTAAGTGCTTACTGGTGGGTGGGCTACCCGATTTGGGATTCAAGTTTTTAGATTAGTCCACTGACTGAGAATCTGAAATTAGGCTTTCAAGTTGTTCAATAAGATTATCCAGGTCATTTTCTATTATTGTCCAAACAATTTCATAGTCTATTCCGAAATAGTCATGAACAATTCTGTTTCTTAAACCCCGGATTCTATTCCATTCAATTTCTGAATTAATTGTTCTAAAGTCGGGGTCTATTCTGTTGGCGGCTTCACCAATAACTTCAAAATTTCTAACAACCGCATCAATCGTTTTATCGTCGTTAAAGAATGAATCAAAGTCCAGATCTGTTGTGAAACGCTTAATTTTCAATGCTGATTCCAACATATCCTCCAGAAGTAATATTAAATCCCTATTAGACATAAGTTAAGTCCGATTGAATTCTTTGGTAATATTTATCTTTGATCCCTTTTCTTGAAACCAGATCGACTTTAAAACCAATTAGTTTTTCAAGTTCCTCGGCCAGATCTATAAAACGTAGTCCTATCTTGCCATTAAACTCCACTAAGAGGTCAAGATCGCTTTCTTGTTTTTGTTCACTCCTGGCATATGAACCGAAAATTGCTAAAGATTTAATAGGGTACTCTGAAAACAATTGCTGTTTATGTTTTCCCAGAGTCAATTCTATTTCTTGAAGCGTTTTCATAAATCAAAACTACGATTTTTTCTCGAAATTATTGAATAGCTGGATTTTGTTCAGTTTTTATATGGTTTCTGTTTCTTACCATTTGCCTAACTAATTTATAACCGCGATATTTCCTTTATTTTTACTTTAGGCATCATCCAAATTCCTAACAAAAATAACATAATTATATCTGTGATCTGAAAATAACAGATTGCTTTATTGGTCAAATAAAAACTATTCCGGATTCCATTCAATTTTCGGAGAGATCAATTGGGTCCTTCTCATACTCCAAAGGAGATGAAAGGCTTATTATTCATTCCTGTTCACACAAAAACAAACCCCGGGCCGATTAGACCCGGGATTTTACTACTAAAAAACTAACCCAAACATTATGCATTACAAGTGTCCAAATAAAATAAATCGCTTCACATTGAACTGATGAATTCCTCATATTTAATGATAATAATTTAACCAATCTTCGGATCCATTAAGGGGCAACTGTTCTCCGTCGGGGCAGGCAGTCCGATTCGTTGCAGGCTTTCTGCCGGCTGGCTACTTTGTGGTCTTGCTCCCCATTTGCTTGCCTAGTTTTTCATATTCGATGTCATAAGGTTCCCAAAGTTCCACTTTGTTTCCTTCGACATCGATAATGTGAACAAACTTTCCGTATTCAACGGTTTCGATTTTGTCAGCAATTGTCACACCCTCCTTTTTAAGTTCTTCCACAAGTGCTTCGAGATTTTCTACCCGGTAGTTGATCATAAAGTCCTTTGTGGAAGGCTCAAAATATTTTGTTTTCTCACCAAATGGACTCCATTGCGTAAATCCTTTCCTGGTGCTGTCAGCACCCTGGTGCCATTCAAAAACAGCTCCGTATTGGTTGGTATTTATTCCAAGGTGTGTTTGATACCACTCCCTCATTGTATTAGGATCTTTGCACTTAAAGAAGATCCCCCCGATGCCTGTTACTTTTTTCATTGAGATCTGTTCACTGGATTGTTTTGTGATGATTGTCTTAAATGCGAAACCTAAACAGAATGATGTTGCAATGGATAAAATAATTAAGGTCGTCTTTTTCATTTTGTCTGAATTTTTATTGTCTGTTTTAGGTGTTGTACTTATCTAAACAACGGTAACAAATTGGTAAGAGCAATATTGCATATATTTTCACTTTAGGTGTTATTCAATAGCTAAACAAAAATAACATAATTATATGAGTGATTTGAACATCCCAATTGCTTTATCAATTATTCTAAATTTTATTCTTGATACCTATAGGTTTTCCGCTCAGTAACCTAATAATTCCGGACAGTAAATGAATAATTACGCTCAGTAAATGAATAAACCTGTTCAGTAAATGAATAATTCCGCTCAGTAACTGAAGAATTCAGTTCAGTAACTGAAGATATTCTTTTAGTAACTTAAGAACTTCGATCAATGACTTAAGCAATTGCAGGCATAGATTAGCTTAGGGGATAATTCGGGGTTTTCCCATTACTTCTTTCTTTGCAATGGTAAAAGCCACACCATAAAACCGCTGATTAGCACCATTATAACACAAAGACCTGCAAAAGGGATATAAAGCAGATAGAGGAATCCCAGGAATGGTTCCAGTACCCGTCCGGTATGAATCTCGAGGGCGAAATTCCAAAGTGAAATGGGGGATTTGGTTTTTACCAACGGGGTCATCTCCCAACCCTCTCTGCTGTTTTTCTCACCTATTCCCAGGTTATAATCGAATATCCATTCCCTGTTTTTTTGATCACGAATATATCCGGCCACCATATGATCAGAAACAGGTCTTGCCATCCCTACAGGCGCTTCATACTCTTTCCCGGTGAAATAATCGGCCGTGTTCCCCCTCGCAGCATCCCAGACATATAATCCGGAAAACGAACCGACAAGATATTTCGTGCTGTCAGCCTGCTCCAGGACATTACACCCCATCAGACTCACCGGTGGCTGTACATTGAACCGGATCATCCGGGCATTCAGTTTCTCCTCCGCCGCATAAAAACCATCGGAGGCAGAGAAAATGTAAATTCCCAGGGACTGATTCCAGGTTCCCCTTCTGAGTTTATCGTGCCAGGGATTATCGGTATCCAGATGTGATCCGGGTATGATCCCCACCCTTTGGTTAATGATGGGAATGAGCAGCGGCGGCCTTAAAAATATTCCGGCGGTGGTATTGATAATGAGGAAAAGTGCAAAGACGTAGCCCACCAAATTGTGCCACTTTAAATTCAAACGAAAAGTAGAAGGCAAATTGCCGGATGAGCCGGTAACTCTTTTTCTGCGCCGGATAAGTTTGGGCAAAAAGAAATGGATCAGTCCGGTGAGAGAGAGGAGGATCGTCACAATTCCCAGGATATCAACCAGAAGTTTTCCCACAATTCCAAAAAGTTCTCCGCTATGAAGTTCCCACAGGGTATTGAACATCCCGGCGCTACGCGTATACCCTTCAGGTGGCGGCAGGGTGGTGGTCCTGAAATGGTTAAGATCGGTAGTCCTGATCAGATTATTCCGGCTCAGGATCATCAAGGTGTCCTGTTTGATAAACAGATCGACCAGCCGTTGTTCACCAGTACCTATTGGCACATTTTGCCATAACCCGCTGGATGGAGTCCGGTGAAATAAACCGAATTGGGTAGCGGCAATCCATTCTCCCTTGTATTGGATCGCCTGGTTAATTTTGCGGTTGTCGATTCCTGTAGGAAATCCCTGGTTGAAATCAAGATATTCTGTAGAAGTTTTAATCCAGGTTCCGATATTTCCAAAAATCAGGAGCGAATCTTGTCCGATGCTCATACCGCCGCGGATCGCTGCCTGATTCCAGTTCTTGTACTCGTAGGATCTGGGCAGCCATTTGCGCGAGAGATCGACACCCGAAAGCAGGCTGCGGTGATTCATGATAATTCCCGAAAAGGCAAAATGAATCGCAAAAATGGTGATTATAACTCCGGGCCATTTGTGCAGTTTCCGGAATGTTTTCACACGTAATTATTTTAGTTAAACATTTAATATTCAATTTTTTAATTTAATCAGTCAGGGTATTTAAAATTTCACACTCATGCTCATGGCAATACTCTTTTGTCCTTAACTGATTAGGTCAGTTTCATTCTCGTTGTTTAAACGTACAGTAAAAATCGACCTTATATTTTTCAACTTATGCAGCAGTTAATTTTTCCAATTGTTGCGTATAATACGCGATTAAGCGATCCTTTCTAAAATTATTTAAATGGTCTTCGCCCAGTTCTTTAAATGCAACCTTATTTTTGATGATAAAATAGGTGGCTATTAATATTTTGTGCCCTAATGCAATGATTGATTTTTTCTTTCCCCTTCGTCCCACAAGGCTTTTGTACTTGGCACTCATATAAGTATTTTTTGTCCTGGAAGCTGCCCACCCACATTCGACCAAAAGACTGCGCAAATATTTATTCCCGTAGGTAATGCGTCCGCTTTTGTTCTTTCCTGCTGTTTCATTGCTTCCCGGACAAACTCCTGCCCACGATGCCAGATGGTTTTGGTCTGGAAACTGTTCCATGTCAACTCCTACTTCTGCAATTATACAGGTTGCACCTTCGATGCCTACCCCTGGAATACTTTCTAAAAGTTTCCGTTCCGTTTTGTAGGGTTCGATGCAAATCTCGATCTGTGTATCAACTTCAGCAACGGTGCTTTCAATTTTGGCAATATTCCCCAAGATTGTTTTTAGCATAAAACGGTGGTGAGGGGTAATGTAGCCTGTCAGTGACTCTTTTATATCCTGCCGATTGGCTTTTACCTTGCCATGAACATACTGTAAAAGCTCTTCGGGACGGTAACTTTCGTGCATTAAAATATGGTTAATAATTTTTGTGCCTGTTGCACCAAATACATCGTTTAATACGCTCGAAAGTTTAATATTGGCATCTTCAAGAATCTTCTGAAAACGGTTTCTTTCTGCCGAAATCTGGTTAACCAATTTTGTTTTATAACGGGTCAGGTTTCGAAGTTCACGAATCGGGCGTTCCGGTATAAAACTGCCTTTTAGCAAACCGCTCAAAAGTAGCTTTGTCAACCAAAGGCTGTCTTGCTTGTCTGTTTTATGGCCAGGGACATTCTTAACATGCCGGGCATTGACTAGTAAAATTCTAAAATCGTCTCCCAGTACATTAAAAATCGGTTTCCAATATACCCCGGTGCTTTCCATGGCTACATGGGTAACTCCGTTTTTTAATAACCACTCTTTCAATTTTATCAAAGAACTTGTAAAAGTCTTAAAACTTTTTGTTTGAGTTTTTATAATTTTGCCTTGGATAGTTGCAACAATTAAATCTTTGTGGACATCCATCCCGCAGCCGCACTCAACGACTTGATCGAATTCGACAACTTCTTTTTTCATGGCTCTTAGTGATTTTGTTTGACAACTTAAAACTAAGAGCTTTTTTTAGGAGCAGCACCATATTACATGGCCTTTTGTAGCTGCTCCTTTAAAATATTTTCCTCAGCGATGAGGGTTTCATTAGTTTTTTACGATCCATTTACATTGATAATTTGTTTCTTACCCGCTTTATAACCAGAGTTGATTAAGAATATTCAATAAAAGCGGCTGGCAATTAGCAACTCGCAGCTGGCTACAGTCTTCCGACAGGATTAAGCCAGCTGCAAGCAGCTAATCGCCAGTTGCTCAAAAATTAACCATTAACCATTAACCATTATTCATTCTCATTCTCGTGGCTCCATCCCCCCTTTAATCCGAAGATAAACCAAACCAGTGCAAGAGTTCCGGCAGCAAACATTGTATCGCCAAAAACGCGCATCCATTTGAGGGTTACCATATAAGGCTGCTGCATGAAATCAGCAGAACGGGCAAACCATAAACCATCCTTTATGCTGGCCACGGTCTGTGCGAGACCAATCGGGAACACACTTAAAAGTACCATGGCAGCCAAACCGATATTGATGGACCAGAAGGCAAATTTGATCCATTTATCTTTCCAGATCGCCGATTTGTCCATATCACGCAACACGAATAACATCAGTCCGATTCCCAGCATTCCGTATACTCCGAACAGGGCCGTGTGTGCATGAACGGCAGTGGTATTCAGTCCCTGCATGTAATAAAGTGCAATTGGCGGATTAATCAGGAATCCAAAAATACCTGCTCCCACGAGGTTCCAGAAAGCCACGGAAATAAAGCAATAGATCGGCCATTTGTATGCCTTTGTCCATGCTGCCATCCTGCTGATTTTTAGGTTGTCGTAGGCTTCAAAACCCATCAGTACAAGGGGTACTACTTCGAGGGCACTGAATGTTGCTCCAAGTGCCATTACGGCAGTCGGCGTTCCGGTAAAATAGAGGTGATGAAATGTTCCCAGGATCCCGCCAGACAAAAATACGATGGTTGAAAACAGAACAGCTGTGGTTGCTGTAGCTGCTTTAATGATATTTAAACGGACAAACAGAAACGCTGTAATTACAGATGCGAATACTTCGAAGAATCCTTCCACCCAAAGATGAACAACCCACCAGCGCCAGTATTCGGCAATAGCCAGGTTGGTTTGACGACCCCACATCAGGCCTGCTCCATAGAATCCTGCGATGGCTATGGTTGAGATCAGGAACAGTGCAAGGAGATTACGGCTTTCAGATTTTTGTTTTAAAGCAGGCCATATCGCACGACCCATCAGCAACAGCCAGATCACAAGTCCAACAAAGAGAAAAATCTGCCAGAAACGGCCAAGGTCCACATATTCATACCCCTGATGACCGAACCAGAAGTTCTGGATCAATCCGAGTTTCTGCATCACTCCCATCCACTGTCCGGCTAAAGATCCGGCAACAATGACCAGCAGTGCAAAAAACAGAAAGTTTACTCCCAAACGCTGGAAACGGGGTTCAAACCCTGAAATAGCGGGTGCATAATATAATCCGGTAGCAAGCCATGAAGTGGCAATCCAGAAAATGGCAATCTGGAGATGCCAGGTACGCGAAATAGAGTAGGGGAGCCAGTCGCCTAATGGAATGCCGTAAAAAGCATGTCCTTCAACACCGTAATGTGCGGTAATCACACCCATGATGACCTGAACAAGGAGAAGGGCCGAAACGATCCAGAAATATTTTAACGTGGCCCGTTGCGATGGGGTATGTGTGGCCTTTAATTGGGGATTGATCTTTGGAAACACTTCGGTTTCTTCGTCCCTTTTTCTCGCATAATACCAAACCATTATTCCAATTCCGGCAAGAAGAATAATCACACTGAATCCGGTCCATAAGATTAATTCGCTGGTTGGATGATTCCCGACCAGCTCCTCTGCCGGCCAGTTATTGGTATAAGAGATCTCCTGTCCGGGACGTTCTGTTACACAAGCCCATGAAATCCAGAAGAAAAAGGCATTCAACTGACGAATTCGCTCAGGATCTTTCAGCGAATTCACCGGGATGGCATAGGCATCACGCAACTTTTGAAGATCAGCATTATTACTGAATAATCCACCGTAAAACACGGTATTGCTGGCAATGGCTTCTGCTCTTGCCTCCGAGACAACCAGCGTTTTGGTACCATCCTGATACCCGTTCTTCCGGATGTCTTCCTGTAATTTTATTTTGAGGGCTGCCTGTTTTTGATGACTTTCCTTACTGAAGGGAACTCCGTCGGCCTCCATGGCAAATTTATCCAGCATAAAAACGGCCTCTTTGTGCAACCAGTCGGCGCTCCAGTCGGGTGCCTGATATGCTCCGTGTCCCCATACAGTCCCGAGTTCCTGTCCTCCAACCGACTGCCATACATTCTGGCCATCTTTGATGTCCTGACCTGTGAAAAGAGTTTTTCCGCTTACGGTCATCACCTTTTCGGGGATGGGAGGTGCCTGCCGGTAAATCTCCCGGCCATAATAAATAAGGACGGCAAATGAGATGGTCATTACCAGAATAAAGCTAATCCATAGTTTTTTAGTGTTCATTGGCTTCTATTTAAAATTGATAAATTAATTTGACTAAATTATCTGATTTGTAATGTGATAGGTCTGTTCCAGACGGGCAATTCGTGCAATAAAGTCCCCTTTTGTAGAATTGGGTTCGCCTTCGTTCTCCAGTTGTTCGAACTGTTGAAACAGGGCTTGCTGGTCAGATTCGGAGAGCGCATTGTCGGCCATTCTGAAAAGCATGTTATTTTCTTTATAGATATGGCCCTGCAGCAATTCGCTGTATCCATGGATATTGGCAAAAACCATATTGAGTGCAGAAAGATCACCATCCTTCAATAGCCGGATATTCTCAATTATCCCTTTCACATATTGCCGGCCGAATGAATGTTCATGAAGCATCACCGCTACAGGACCCTGAGTTGAGGAAAACCCATGCTCTGCCATTAATGGAAACAATAAAGTTTCTTCCTTGGCATGATGCAGTCCATCCGCATAACTTTTAACCAATTCCACCGCCTCTTCCAGGTCGGCTACTTCAGGTGCCGGATGAGCGGTCATCGATTCCATCACATCGATCAGTCTGAGAATATAGATGTGATCGTCTTCCAGGTTTTGAGTTGCGAAGTTCATATCTGTTAATTGTTTAATTTTAAAGCTGCAGGGTAAAGGATATTGTTCTCAAGATGTACATGAATATGGAGGTCATCCTCAAATTGTTCGAGAAGTTTGAAGGCAACCTGGTAAGTTCCGCAGCTGTCTTCCGGAAGTTTGTAATGATCGGTGATCTGATTGATGCGATCCATTGCCCCCCCTGCAAATTCATGTTCTCCGACCATTCTGTTAATTTCGGAAACTATCAGTTGTTTTGCTTCGGAATCGTCATGTGCAATAGCATGTTTGATAGCCGGGAACAAAACCTCTTCCTCCTTTTTCAGATGCTGATTTAATTCTTCATTTATTTTTGCGAAAAGAGAGGCTACTTCAACAAGTTCCGGGTGATGCGAACCATGAACAATGGCAATTTTTTGAGTATAAATAAGTAAATCGGGTAAAGTTTTTAGAACATATTGATGGTGAGTATTTATAATATAATCACAAAGAAATTCGGGTCCCCACGACCGGTAATCCTGTCCCGGACCAGGAGCCGTTGCCGATACTGCCTTAAGCTCAAGTTTCACCTTTTCCTGATCAATCCCTAGTTCAAGGCAGGTAGCTTCCAGTGTTTTTTTTCCGCCACAACAGAAATCGATCCGGTTATTTTTGAAAACCGAAGCGGTGCGAAAATCAATAGCGACCATTTCGCCGATTGAAATTGAGTTGAAATTATCTGTTTCCATTTTAATGTAGATTAAATACGGTGCAATATTAGATAAAAATATTAAAAGACCAAAAGGTCTTTTAATATTTTTATAATTATTTTATTTATTTTTGACTCGATTTAAATCAGGAAGGAGAAACCATGTTTAATAAGGAGACAGAATATGCCCTGCGCGGGTTGGTTTATGTTCAGATTCAGCAGATGAAGGGGTTCAAGCCCGGAATTATTGAGATAGCCAAGGAGATTGATGCTCCGCTGTTTTATACCGGTAAGATTATGCAACGTCTGGTTAAGATGGGGTTTCTGATGTCTACCAAGGGAAAGGGTGGCGGATTTTACTTTGATCTGAGTAAACCGGATCTTCCGCTAAAAGCGGTTATAAAAGCCATTGAGGGGCCAAAAGCGTACTCCGGTTGCGGGTTTGGGTTAAAATCGTGTGATGATGATCAGCACTGTTCGTTGCATGATCAGTATGCTCCTATCAGAGCTTCGATTGATAAACTCGTCTCTGAGAATACCGTGCAAAGCTTGGCGAGTGACTTCAATAATTGCGATGATATTTTGCTAAAAAGGCAAATAGATTAAATAAATTGAAAAACAGGGCTCTATGCCGTTTAGTATGGGTAATATAAATTTTGCTCTCAATGCATCTGGCAACTAGCATCTGGTGGATTTTCGATAAGTGAAAATAGCCTATTTCAGTACAAGTTTAAGAATAAAAGTCAATTTACTACAGACATTCAAGTTCGCTGCCATTAGCTAATAGCTAACCTGAATCATTAACAGATTTGCAGAAAGAAAATCATATTTATCCATGCAGATGGTCATAGAGTCAAATATTGAGTGAATTTCCAAACCAAATGATATTAATTGAAATTTTATCATTAAAATTGCTGACAGAAAAGTTGTTATGTAATACTTTCAATCAGCTGAACATATGATAAATAAGCCACATACTGAATATTACACTTCCTTCATTTTAAAAAATCTTATAGCTTTTCCACAAATTTATGTACGACTTTTGGGGTTGACGCTACTTATAATCTCCTATTCAAATGTAAATGGGAATCTGCCATCGGTGGATAAAAGAATCTACAAGGTGGCAATTGATAAGGAATTCGAACCTTATGAGTTTCTGAATCAGGATAATTCTGCGGATGGATTTACTCCCTCAATTCTTCTTGAAATTGGAAATAGATCAAATGTCTCTTTTGAATTTTGCCCAATGACCTGGAGTGAATCGGTTAAGGCACTTCAAAATGGTCAGGTAGATTTAATCAATATGATATACTCGGATGAAAGAGCAACTACCTATGAATTCTCTGAGCCCTACTGCGAAATTACTCAAGCACTATTCCACAATGACCAGATTCACGACATTGTTGGTCCGACTTCGCTGGGAGGCTATAGGGTTGGATTTCAGAAGGATGATATTTCACTTAATTACATGGATAGTGATTCTAATATTAAAAGATATCTCTTTGATTCAAAGGTGGATGGCTTTTTGCAATTGAATATTGGCAAAATTGATGCATTATTCTGTGCAGAGCAGGTGGGAATAAACCTCATTTCGAAATATAAACTT
>Ga0364860_10979_pt1 | contig 12275 bp, 10 predicted proteins | sample ExccelAu500001D4_FD_206916 | JGI IMG/M metagenome (GOLD analysis project Ga0364860, IMG submission 206916) | Enriched cells from Trout Bog Lake Hypolimnion, Wisconsin, USA - BchlTB.Aug20.5000.01 .D4 | ecosystem: Environmental > Aquatic > Freshwater > Lake > Hypolimnion/Profundal zone | place: USA... | reverse complement strand
GCGAATGGGATCTCCGGGCGATTCGATTTGAAGAGGTACTGATAGATATGGAAGCCGGGGCCGAACAACTTGAGCGCAGCCTCAAGGCGCTTGACCGCGTACTCCTGCTCGGCGTGGTCAAGACTTTCGTAATCGACACCGGCGACATTCAGCACCATACCGAGGTCGCCGCTCTTGGTCAGGAACGCTGTCTCGTTCCAAAAGCCGAACAGGTTGATGTGGTCGGAAAGCGCAGCAGAGTCTTTCCACGGTTTGATGACCTTATCGAGGCGCAGCATCAGAGCACCTCCACGCGAGGGATGCTCTGCTTGGCGGCGTCGTACCGGTTCTTGAATCTTTCAGATTTTGCGAGGATGCGAAGAAAGGCGGGATCGCTGGCTGTGACCCAGTGGCCGAAAGCGAAGCCGCCGATGAAGACGGCTACTCCTGCAACCAGGCTGTTAAAGAGATTGAAGGCGCCCACGGCACCGACGCAAACGAAATAAAACAGCGTGCGTTCTATGCCCAGGTAGGTGAGGGGCTTGTGCAGGCTCTTGAAGACTCGGTTCCTTCGCCGGCTATTGGTGTGTGTCTGCATTGTCGCCCCTCACACTCGAAAGGTCGAACGGTGGTAGTTGCAGCTCGGGTATTGTCCACGTTCAAATACCCCAAAGCCAGTTGAGGACGTTGACGGCGAGCACGGCGATGCCGGTTCCGGCCGCGACGCCGGCTAAAGTCTTTTTCGCGCCGGGCTCGCCATGGGCGAATTGGTAGCCGCCAATCACGATGGCTATCAGGCTGGCGACTTTGGCAATCGTTCCGGTGAAGAGGTTTTGCAACGCGGTGAATCCGGTGTCGAATGGGGTTCCGCCGCTCTGTGCGAACGCGAGTAGAGGGGCAAAAGCAGCCAGTGTGAAAAAGATGAGTGTGGAACGATTCCGGCGCAGCCATGGGCTAAGATCGAGGCCACGCCGCGCAATGTGAGGGGAATGCGTGGTCATTGGGCACCTCCAGCGGCCAGCTGAAAGCGAGCCGCCTTATGCCGCGAACTTAGTCCGATTTCGCGCGCCCCGTCCAATGAATTCCGCGCAGCGCGTTATGCACGCCGCGCATAACTGCCGGATTCTCGCTGTCATAATTTCCGTTTTGCGAGAGGCCGAACGGTGGTGGTTGCAGTTTTGGTTCGTGGGCAGTTAGCTCTGAAGGTAGCTGGGCACGATGCAGTAGTGGATTTCGATTTGATAGAGATCGTTGGCCGTGCTCGAAACCGACAATGCCACGCCATACTACCTCAATCTGCATTGCGGCGAGGTGGCGCGAAGTGTGAATTGGGGAGGAGCTTCACGTAGGTGGCCGACATTTCGTTCTAAGGTCGTCAGTTCTCCTTTTTCCCGAGCGCCAGGATGTGGCGGATAGCGAGCCTGCCGTAGACCCAGATGAGGGTGAGCATGATTTTTTGCGGTTTCACAGATGTGAAGCGCGCACTCCACAGTAAGAGTTAGGAAGGTGAAGAATTGTGCAAGTGTCATATTTCGTCTCCGAATCGCGCGCGTTAAGCGTCAGCGCGTCTGATAAAGCAGTCGGAAGTCGTGAAATTTGACCACTATGCGGTATATCGGGAAAGGGACCTGAAACTAAAAGGGTTAGGTAATATAAGGAACGCCGCAAAAATAGCGGGCGGGGCAATATCGCGGAGGTTGATTAACCTTCATGGCGTCCCTCCCTTAAAAATTTCACGGATTTCTCGCCACGCTCGGGCGATTACCCAGGCAAGGAACACAATTAGTCCGCAGACCTCGAACACTGTGAGGACTGCATCCAGCAGGTAAGAAATGAAGTGCGATTGCCCCATTGATCCTCCATTCACCTGGAATCCGCGCAAGGTGCGCATCTTCCTAGGTAAAAATCAAAAGGGCTGACGCCATATATAGCCGATTTTTAGAAACGGCACAAGCCCCAGAAACGGTGCAATCTTCTATAAACGTACTGTGGTGTGTTGCCCGCGAAGGCGGCCATTGGAATCATGTGGTTAGAGCGTTAATCGCCAAAGCGAGCTAGCAAAAAATATATTTCAGACACGCCGGAAATGAGCGTCCAAGACACATCACTCGAAGCTTATTTGAAGAAAGTTTATCCACGATGCTGTGTCCCACTCTCGATCAGCAGCCGGTTGCAGAGCCCTCAAAAGCTAAGAATTATCCAGCATGATAAGCTAATAGACGCACAGCACTAAAAGCTAATTTGTGCGCAGCGTTAAAAGCTAATCTTGAGGCACCGACTCTTGGCTACACCTGCCGAAAAACTCGCGCAGTCACTCGAAGCTCTTGGAGAACTTCAGACCGCCGATACCGGGGCCGCGATTCGTGCTCGCGATCTGTCCCGTACACATCGCGAGCGGCTTCGGTCAAGCGGTTTCCTTCAGGAGGTCATTCGTGGATGGTACATACCCAGTCGTCCGGACGAGGCCGAGGGAGAGAGCACGGCCTGGTATGCCTCTTTCTGGCGCTTTTGCGCTGCTTATCTGACGCAACGATTCCGGTCAGAATGGTGTCTCTCCCCCGAACAGTCTCTCTCTTTGCACGCGGGCAACTGGACGGTGCCTCGACAACTCATCGTGAGGTCTCCAAAAGCTCGTAATCGGGTCACGACCCTTCCACATCGGACGTCGCTGTTAGATCTGCGTGCTGCCCTCCCTGGCCGTGAGAGTCGTCAGGAAATAGAGGGCCTTCGTCTCTTCTCGCCAGAATCCGCGCTGATTGCCTGCTCTCCCAATTACTTCTCTAGCCATTCAACCGATGTCCGAGCGGTAATGCTGACCTTTCGTGATTCTTCAGTTCTGCTTGCGAAGCTGCTGGAGGGTGGTCACAGCAGGATTGCCGGCCGCCTGGTTGGCGCCTTTCGCAATTGCGGACGCGAGCGCATCGCAGACGAAATCATCAAAACGATGTCCTCGGCTGGATACGATGTCAGAGAAAGCGATCCTTTTGCGGATAAGCCGACGTTCGTGGTTTCATCTCGCGAGCGATCTCCTTACGTCAACAGGATTCGGTTGCTGTGGCAAAAGATGCGCGAACCGATTGTCGGCCGGTTTCCGAAACAGCCTGGGCCGCCGCGCAATATCGAGGCATACATGAAGCGTGTTAATGATGCCTACGTTACTGACGCCTACCATTCGCTGTCGATCGAAGGCTATCGCGTGACTCCTGCATTGATTGAGCGTGTTCGCACTGGAGCATGGAACCCGGATCAAAATGAAGAGGACCGCGAACAGAAAAACGCAATGGCAGCGCGCGGCTACTGGCAGGCTTTTCAGGCAGTGCAAGCGAGCCTGCGCAGGGTGTTGCAGGGCGAAAATCCTGGTCTGGTGGCCGACGAAGATCACGGGACGTGGTACCGCGAACTCTTTGCGCCAAGTGTCTCATTGGGGTTTTTGCGCCCCGCTGACCTCGCCGGATATCGCAACGCGCAAGTTTATATCCGGAAGTCGATGCACGTGCCTTTGAATCGCGAGGCGGTGCGGGACGCCATGCCGGCCTTTTTCGATCTACTTAGCGAAGAAGACGATCCTGCCGTTCGCGTGGTGCTCGGCCATTTTGTATTCGTGTATATCCACCCCTATATGGATGGGAACGGCCGAATCGCACGGTTCCTTATGAACCTAATGTTGGCATCGGGCGGATATCCCTGGACCGTCATACCGCTCGATCAGCGGAACCCCTACGTCACGGCGCTTGAGAGGGCCAGTGTTGGAGAAGATATTGTGCCGTTCGCGGATTTCCTCGCAGAACTGGTTCGCAAGCGGGTGGCTGGAGAACCACTGCCCGCGGTGCCGAAGTCAAATTTGGATGGATAGCTTACGCCCTCGACGTGGCGCGCCAGCGCTGCCCGCCGGCTCATGAAGCCGCTCCTGCCAAGTCGCAAGAGCCACTCCAGAGGGAGAGCTGACGGGTAGGCGAACATGGAGATCCGGAGCCAGCTTTGCTGGCTCCGCCTAGCGAGGCTGTCTAAATTACACCAAGTTTTTCCACCGTACTCTGAAGCCGTTGAACTAGTGCGGAGTGCTGACTTCACTGGATCTACTGCTTTCTCCCGCTGCATTAACAGCGGTAACTTGGTAAAAGTACGTTGTTCCGTTAGCTATTGACGTATCTGTGTATTGGGAGTCCGCGACCCCGGATTTCAGCTGAGTTTCACTCCCGCTCGATGTGGCTCGATAGACGTTGTAGCTTGTCGCGGATGCTGAACTATGCCACGAAAGTGCAACCTGTGAAGGCGCTGTCAAAAGAGTAGGAGCGGCGGGTGCTGGCGGCGGTGCCGTGGGCAACTGATTTGGATAGGCTATTTGCCCTGTAGTAAATGGAAGCTTCTCGACCTGCTGAACCCCTCCTGCGTCAGTCGATGTAACACTCAACGATCCTTGCACTGAGCAAAGCGCTTTATTGGTTTGTCCGTAGTCCGTGTCATAACTAGGAATGCCTTGAAGGAATAACAATACGTCGATAGCGAAATCCGGACTATTTCCAGAAATCACGGTTGTCCCCGGCTTTCCATCAATTTGGACTCCAGTAATTTGAAGCGACGTTCCGTCTAACTGTTTGCAAGAAAAGTCACCCGGACTAAAGGAAATTTGACTTATTACACGGGAATCCGCCGTGTCAACGTGCCCTGTGATCTGCCAGGACAGGTTTGCCTTGTTACCTGCCGCGTCATTCAGAACGGCCCATTGAGCCCTCGTGTTGCCGATAGATGCTGATGACTTTCCGGCCAAATGCAATGACGCGTTCAACTGGACTGGGACTTTAACGGCAGCGTTTGTATTCAATGTCAGCATTAGTTTCGGACTTGATACCGCCGACGCCGTCAAGGATGCTGCCGGTGTCCCTGGAGTAATTTGAAATGGGATGATGATCGCACAGACCGGCATTGATTGGCTTGATGGTTGAATATTCATTTGAAGCGCCCCAGTTGTGAAAACGTTGTTCGCGCTTGCAATTGTCCATTTCCCCGCCGAGCACAAGTCCGTCGCCCATCCAACAATCGATGAGGTAGCCTGCACCGAAGTGGATGCTGTCAATTCCGAGCCGCTCAAGTTGAAAAGCGGCAGATTAGATGAAATGGACGACGTCAAAGCATCGATTGCCGGCAGCGAAACAATGTTTGGATTCCAGAAAAACGTTTCGTACGAGCTACTGTTAGCCTGAAAGTCTCTCGTCAACTGTCCCGATAATGACCCCGACACATTCGCCGCCGGGATGGAGACGCCCCCTTTCATATTCCCTAGGATTGATGAACTCTCCGAACCTGCATATCCCTTTGTAACTGCTAACACAGAGCTAGTAGCGATATATTTATCGCTGTTCGGTAGGGGATGCGCAAGGCGCCAGTCGAGGGCGTGAAACGCAGAAAAAACTGTCTTTGTCGGATCTCCAGAGTAGTACAGGACGTCGAACGGCGACTGAAGCGAGCCGTAAATGAAAGTACTTGTTAGGTCCGTACTCACATTCTGACTTGCTTTCAGTGACGCATTTAGCGAAAACAAAGGAATAACGTAGTTCGTACCCCCTTGACCAGCAAGCTGAAGAAGCGAGAGACAGTCATACTTGACCGTCGAAAGATTAGTCCCCCAAAGGTAGAGTTGGGTGATATCGGCATTCTGTGCGAGGCCGAGCAACTCGTGGTTTGGGACGTTTGGATCATAGGTGCCTATGCTGTCGAGAAGCCGAAGTACTGCCCCATCGTATTCGAAAGGCGTGTGATTGGGATCTAAGTCAAGGACCGTACCGAGTTGGCTAATTAGGGTTGAGGTCTGGTTAGAGAGGGCCTTGTCTCCCTGCTTCCTTGTTTGCTCCTTCTCACTTGGGGCCAATTCAGGCGGCCAGCTCTGGCAAGAACTTAGAACTTTCTGCGCCGATGTTTGAAGCACACTCCCAAGATTCCCATCTGCCTGCTTTGGAGTTGATTGGCCATTTGCTGATCCGGCTAACAACAACGCGATTGAGAGAAGACAAAACGCAAACCGAATTCCAAGACGAGCGAACTGAAATTTCATATCCAAGGCTCCTGTAACTGACTTTGAGGGGAGTGGTGCGCGTTTGCCTCACGCGCTGCCCTCCGAGACGCACAGATACGTTCGCAGGATCAAGATGGGAGGTGGGGATTAAATTAAGCCAGGATTCGGAGTGACTTTAGCATATTCAGTTGGACATGTGCAAGATACATAGCAACTTTCACCGGCGATGATTAGGAGAATGCCGTTCTGCGGAACCGGCAGAGTCGAAAATGCGGAGCCGGTCTTGCTGGCTCCGCAAAAGGGTTCGAGTTGGTTACAAATTATGCTGCCGCTCTTCTCGAGAGTTTAGACGCTAATTCTGGCGTGGCCTTCTCACCGGCTTTCTCGGTTGCCCTCGCTGCGAAGTTGCTGCTTCTTCGGGTGATGCACAGGGCATTCGGGATCGGTGCACACTCGGTCGGTTTTGCCCTTTTCGGTGCCCCCGGTGAAGAAGCTTCGGCGGTGTTCTTGCTTGACTAGTACTCGTGCCAGACACGCTCATTTGTCATGGGCTTCTCTTGTCGGGTCTGGATGTACTTGTTGCACGGGACCGGCGCGCCGCCGTCTTTGGGTTGGCCGTCACAAGTCATTCCGGAACTACCGGCCCTGCGGAGCAAGCCCGTTCTGCTCAGGTCTGGAATCCATGGGAACGGTTAATCAGAAAAGCGTGCGACGTTGACTGCATTCAGCGCTTAAAGGCTGTCCGGAAAGCGCGCGAAAGTTCCTAAACCTCGTATTCCCGGATCGTCTGAGGCGTCCCGACGCCGCCCTTATATAGGGCCGCCCTGAGGGCCGGCTGATGACCGAGGGAGCAAATGAAATTGGTTCCGTCCGTCAACTGGATCTGCACGTCGGTTCCGTCTCCGGCGTCCTTATATATGCGGAGAGCCTGGATCGTTTTGCCCGATAGCTCAGGGCATTCGACGTAGTCATCCTGCATGAATTGCCTCACAGCCTCTTAGATTCGCACATTTGGAAACAGCGCTGTATGTGAAAGCCTGTGAATATTTCTGCACTCCTGTTGGATTCGTTTCGGGAGCGCCGCGTCGCCCTGGGTGAACTCGAAGCGATAAACATCACACTCATCGTGTGTAGACTCATAGTGGTCACCGCCCAAGTATGGAAGGGTGCCCTCCCGAACTGCCAAAACCCGCTTCGGCTCCACGGTGCGCAAGTTCCGTGAGGAAAGGGGTTATTCGCAGGAGAAGCTGGCGGAGCGGGCGGGTCTGCATCGCAATTACATCGGCGGGGTGGAGCGGGGTGAGCGCAATGTTGCCTTGGAGAATATCGTGAAATTGGCGAAAGCCCTCTCCGTGTCGCCGAGAGAATTGTTCGCGGATTTCCGTGAGCTTGACGTGCTGTTTTTTCTGCCGGGCGATCTGAAACTCGCAAGCAGCCACCGGCCGCTACACTCAGACCATTCACGAGCCTTCCGATCTCTTGAATCGGTTCAGCAGAACTGGCAGGTGGCCCCAGGGCAAAAGTGCCACAAGCTGTAGCACTATTCGGTTTGGAAGATGGTTGGCCGTCGTCCGTAGTTTGCACAAGGCGCAATTGACAGTAAGAATTCAGGCTGATCCCACACGATCAGCCCGGTGGCCCGCTACCGAGAAAGTTTGTCGCATTCTTGTCGCAAATACCGCCAATTTGGCCGTTTTAGCCGGTTTTGCCAACTCGTAAGTGCCTTATCGTCTATAACTTGCGGTTCGAGGCACTCCATGGCATGGAAGAGGTCGTCGGTTCGATCCCGATCAGGTCCACCAAAACAATCCCAAACCTAAGCTGATTAGATTCCCTTACCGGATGCCCAGCAGCTTGTGAGTCTGCAGGCTCAAACGCCATTGCGGATGATCCATGCAATACTTCGTCGCCATCTCCGTATGCGCGATACGGTTTGGCCCATCCATCGGCTGCAGGAAGAAGTGATCGAAGCCGAGCCCGGCAAACTTCTCCGGCCTCGCCTCCACCTGTGGAAACACCAGCTTGAGTTCGTCCCCGCTCTCCTGCACCAGCGCCGCCCCAGCCTTCGGACTCACGCAAACCCAGTCCAGCCCAACCGGAGCCGCAATCGTTCCGTTGGTCTCGACAGCAATCTCAAATCCTAGCCTATGTAGCGCGTCAATCAGCGCCACATCCATCTGCAGCAGCGGCTCGCCGCCGGTACACACCACAAACCGCCTGCCCTGCGCATTCTCTCCAAGCCATTTCCCCTTGATCGCCGCCGCCAGGTCCTCCGCGGATTCAAACCGTCCCCCGCCATCTCCATCCACGCCGAAAAAATCCGTATCGCAAAACTGGCAAACCGCCGTAGCCCGGTCCGCCTCACGCCCCGACCATAGATTGCACCCCGCAAAACGGCAAAACACCGCAGCGCGCCCCATCTGCGCGCCCTCCCCCTGCAGCGTATAAAAAATCTCCTTCACCGCATAACTCATAAAAACCAGCTTTCAGCTCCTAGCTATAGCTCCTTTTGCAGCGCCTAACCCTCATACAGCGCCAAAAAGTTTGCGCCAAAATGATGCTGTCATCCTGAGCGAAGCGCAGCGAAGTCGAAGGACCTGCGGTTGCTTTTCGGAAAACATCCAGCGCACCTTCAACTGTGCCATTCGTCCTATTGCCTAATCCCTGCCTTTATCCACCGGATCGTCAATCCCGTTCTCGCTGAATCCCTTCCGCCGCAGCACGCACGAGTCGCACTCCCCGCACGGCTTTCCCGTCGCCGAAGGATCGTAGCAGCTACTCGTCAGCCCATAATCCACGCCCAGTTCCAGGCCTTTTTGAATGATCTGTGCCTTGGTCATCGCAATCAGCGGCGTATGAATCTTGAGCCTCTGCCGCCCTTCCACCCCAGCCTTGGTCGCCAGGTTTGCCATGTTCTCAAACGCCTCAATAAACTCCGGCCGGCAGTCCGGATACCCCGAATAGTCCAGCGCATTCACACCGATAAAAATGTCGCTCGACCCCAACACCTCCGCCCACGCCAGCGCGAACGAAAGAAAAATCGTATTCCGCGCCGGCACATACGTGATCGGAATCCCATGCGACATATCGTCCGCCGTCCGTCCCTTGGGAACATCGATATCGCCCGTCAGCGCCGACCCGCCAAACACCCGCAGATCGATTGCCGCAGTCTTGTGCGCCGCCACGCCGATGGCCGCAGCAACCCGCGCCGCTGCCTCCAACTCAAACACATGCCGCTGCCCATAGCGAAACGACAACGCGTACAGTTCATACCCCTGGCTCCGCGCAATCGCCAGAACCGTCGCCGAGTCCAGCCCCCCGCTCAACAGCACCACCGCTTGTTTCTTTTCTGCATTCATCGAGTCAATAACCCAATCCATTCCGATTGAAGCTGTCACCTTGCATTCGAACGCGTGCTGTGCCCCATTCATCGCAGCCCTATCGCGATGAGTGGGATAGCTTACCTATCCGTGCTACTTCAAATCCCCGCCCTTCCCAATATCCATCGAAGCCGGCAGCGGATTGCTCTCATCAATCGAAGCCGCAATGCACGCATCCAACACGCCCTTGGCTTCCAAAATAAACTCGATAGCATCCCGTCCCGCGCCCTGTCCCCCGCTATGCGGCGTAACATAGTGCGCCTCAGCCTTCACCCGATCCCGCGCATTGGCCACAGCCACAGCCAGGCCCACTTCGCGCATCACCGGCAGGTCGACCACGTCATCGCCCACATACGCAATCTCTTCGACCGTCACGCCCTCTTTCACCATGATCTCGCGCACCGCCTGCATCTTGAAGGCCTGCCCCTGGTACACGAACTCCATCTTCAAGTCGCGCGCCCTGAGCGCCACGCTGTCGCTGATGCGTTTCGTAATCACCCCGCACTTCATCCCGCCCAGTCGCGCCAGAGTAATCCCCGCGCCGTCGTGCGCACTGTAGCCTTTGAACTCCACCATCTTCGTAGCCGGCGCTCCATCGGCCCCTGGAACAGGCAGAAACCAGATCCCGCCATCGGTCAGCACGCCGTCCACGTCAAAAAGAATAATTTTGATCCGGCGGGCACGGTCATGCGCGGTAAGTGTCATGCTTCAATTCTACCGATTGTCTCCGCCGGTCCCGCACACATCGCTGCTTCAGGAGAAAATAGAAACCAAGAGAGAAGAGAAGATGGACCGGAATCAATCCCCAGCGCCGCCGCCGAATCTCGAGCCCGAAGACTACTACTTTGAAGGAGAGTACATCGTCTTCACCGCCGCCTATCACCTCAAGCGCGGTTCCTGCTGCGGCTCCGGCTGCCGCCACTGCCCCTATCGCGACAAGGAAGACGAATAAGCAATAAGCAGTCATACTAAGCCGCGCGCCCGAAAGCCTGACCTGAGCGCAGCCGAAGGGTCCCGCTTTTGGGACTGGGGATTCTGCTGATTTGCCGACACGCCGACCAGCTGACCCGCTACTGCGCCCCAGCAGGGGCAGCAGTCACCGCAACCGGCTCCCGCACCAAAATCGCAAACCGCGGAAATGCGAAGCTCCCGCTAGCATCGTCAATCACGTTCAGCTGACAGATGTACGGTCCCGGCTTCAGCCCCGACAGCGGCACATCCAGCTCAATCGCCACCGCGTCCCGACCCTCTACATTGATCGCCTTCGCCTGCACCTGCGGCGTCTCATACACCTTCGTCGATCCCTGAATCAGCTCCAGGCTGCTCAGCAAATTAATCCCCGGCTTGGTCCCCTTCGGCGCGTCCGCCGGAGCCTTCTCCCGCGCCGGTCCGTAGATCTCATACAACAGATACAGATGCTGATCCTGGCGAAACACATGGCTGATATTCGGCACATACTGCTCGCCATTCCGCACCAGCGGGTCCTGCAACTTGCTCGGCTGCCGCATCGACGCCAGCACGATCGAGCTCATCTTCAGCGGCGATTTCTTCATGTCTGGCAGCGTGATCTCCGCCTCAAACGACCCCATGCGTCCCGTCTGATTCTCCCGCACCACAAACTTCAACGTGTACTTGCCCGGCGGCAGATTAAAGCTCGTCGTGTATTGAATGTTCTTCTGCCGCGCCTGCAAACTCGGGTCCAGATTCAGCTTCACCGTCTCGCGCGCATGTCCAATCGGCCGCTTGGCTTCATCAGTCACAGACCCAATAATATCCAGCGTAGCCTTGTCCTTGTCGCCGCCCTTCACAAACGGAATCTGCGAGCCCGGCACAATCAGCGAAACCGGCACAAAGAATCGATTCTCATCCAGCCTGAAGTACATCGCGTCCATGTAGACAGCCATGTCCGACGCCGGCAGATCGCTCGCCAGTTGATCCTCCAGATCGCGCTCGCGGTCTTCTTTCCCTGAATGCTGGAAGTCCGCTGGCGCATAGTAGCCAGGCCTGTATTCAAGCTTCACGCCCGGCCTGTTCACCTTGATCGTCAGCTTGCGAAACCGCCCATCCCGCGCCGGATTCGCACTGTGAAATCCAATCGCGTAGTAAGCCGAAGTGTCCCGCTGCACCTGCGCAAACGCCGGAGCAAAATCGTTCGAATCGAGGAACGCCTTGCCGCCCGTATCCATGCTCAGCGTCGACATCACTTCCTGCGAAGCGAAGTTGGCGTTCATGTTGTTCAGCAGCGCGCCACCGCTATAAGCGCCCTGCCCGCGCAGGCTTCCAGTCGACGCATCGCCCACCGCTGTAACCGCCTGCAACCCGCGCACATCCACGCTATAGATAGCCAGGTTCGCCCGCACCGCCGCGTTGATAGCCGACCGTATCGACGCCTGGTTCTCAATCCCATCCCGCGAAATTCCGCCCGAAAAATAAAGCAGCGACTTCTTCTCTGAGATTTTTTCGAGAGACTTCGCCACCGCCCGCAGCGCAAACAACTCGCGATCTGTATTGAGATCGTTGTACTCGCTCTCGTCCGGCGTATACCCCGTCGTGTCTTCCACCTGGTTTGAATTCGCCGTCGCGCCCTGCGCAAACCCCTGTCCCTCGGTGCCGTTATAAACCGCGACTTCGTTGATCAGCGCCTGTTTGTCCGCTGTAAAATCCTGATCCACCTTAAGCGTGTCACCCAGCGAAACCAACGCCACCAAGTCCGCAGGCTGCATCTTGCTCCTCAAAAAATCCTGTGCCGCCGTCACGCTGCGATCGAGGTCCTCCGGCTGCATCGAAGTCAGATCGAAGAACATCACGATCAGCCGATGGTTGCGCAAGTCTTCAGGCTTCGCCACCACCACGGCCTTGCCGCTGTTCACGCTCGAGCCCGCAGCCAGCCCGCTGATCGTCGCCTC
>Ga0364860_10977_pt1 | contig 12284 bp, 7 predicted proteins | sample ExccelAu500001D4_FD_206916 | JGI IMG/M metagenome (GOLD analysis project Ga0364860, IMG submission 206916) | Enriched cells from Trout Bog Lake Hypolimnion, Wisconsin, USA - BchlTB.Aug20.5000.01 .D4 | ecosystem: Environmental > Aquatic > Freshwater > Lake > Hypolimnion/Profundal zone | place: USA... | reverse complement strand
AACTCCTGTACGCAAGAAATCATGAATTTGATCATCGACAAAGTCAGGTTCACGGATTAATTTACGGCGTTTCCTTTGAATTCAGTTTAAGAGAGAAATATACCGTCACCGAAGTACAGGGCACTTATCCAAATAAGGTGCATACTCCGTCAGGCAAATTTGTATTCTCTTCAAATCCATATGGTACCAGAGAATGGTCCGATGGAAAACAACTAATCGAAGAAAAATTACTTGATATTATGATTTACATTGAAATGAAATGTAAAGAATTAAGTGATCACTGGGCAGAGAATGAACGACAACGTCAGATCAAATTGGAAGCAGAACGACAAAGGAAAGAATTACTGGAACGTAGGCAGGCTGAATTTAATGCCGTTGTGGACCTGTTTAATCGGGCTATTCGATGGCAACAGTCCAGATTCATGCGGGAATACTTAGATGTAGTGATACAAAATACAGATAACAATTTGAACTCTGAGTCTACGGATTGGATAAATTGGGCAAAACATAAAATCGATTGGTACGATCCATTAATCCAGGCGCCGGATGAATTACTTGATAACTCAGACAGACGGAAACTGGTTGAAATGCTAAAATGAGCAGATAAAGAACTCATGCAAAAATTCATTTCAATTTTAAGACACCTCAAAAAAAAATGTCACGTTTTAACCAGTCGAAACGTGACATTTTATTACTAATTTTGACAAGCGATGGGAAAGTTTGAATCCATTAAACAGATCAGAACCGCTCCAGATTGCCTTTAGTAAAATCGGATAAAAAAGAAGTCATAAGCATGTTTAAGTCGTTGATAGAAACGCAGTAACTCCGAATAATATTTCTCCGTAGTTTCTTTTAGTTGATATAATGTCGTTGCCTATTTGTTGCCCTATTCCTGCAAAGCATTGATTTATATCATTTGGTCACTTTCTGTATCGGAAAATAATCCAATTTATCCACCACTCCACCATTTTTTATGGAATCTTCCGGTCACCATCACTAAATACAAACTCATCAGTTGGATCTTCAGTTTAATTTTCAGTCATCGGTATGTCGCGACCTCATGTGATGAATTTAGCCGTCAAATCCACTGGATAACGGCCCCCTAAGCCCGATTTTGATTATAAATGGTGCACTTCCAATCCTTGATGTTCTAAATAAACTGACAAAATTTAATTAACAATCTTTACTATTTGTTAGAGAGATTTTAAATAAGCTGAGTCTATCTTGCACCTGATGAATTTTATTTAAATCGTTAGGCATATGGAAAATTTAAATTCACTACCACAAGGAACCGTTTCAGTCGATAAACTATTCCATTTACATGATGTTACTGAACTGGATTCTGAACTCTATGAGGCTATTCTGTCATCGCCTTCCATTTTTTCTTTTAAGGATTTCTTTAAGAGTCATGTCAAGCGGAAATACACTGAGGAACAAATCTGTAAAGCTTTGGAATCACTGATAAATAAGAAGTTATTAACCTATGACAGCCAGTTTAGAAATATCAAACTGCACATTCAATCGGTTTTTCCTTACAGTACTCCCCAGCTCTCTGACCACTGGTTAGGGTAAGCCGGGTTTTCCGAATTGCGACCACTCACAATAAGCGTCTTCGCTTTTAGCCGGATTTGGATTCATATAAACACCTTTATTAAAAATCCATGGACAGACGATTGAGAGGTAGAATTGCAGCGCTATTTTAGTTTGGGGTAAACTTAAAGGAGCTAAAACTACTGTTTTGGCTCTTTTTTTTATTCCTTCAAATATGAAGAATTCCACCTGAGATTTTCAATATCAACCATCCTTCCCAATCGGTCTTACCCTGAATATATTGATTTATTCCAAAACAACAATTGTATCAAGGTCATCCCATCGATCAGATGATATAAGAGTAAGATAAACAGCTGTTTCCGTTTGTTCTAGTTCAATTTTATGATTATTGGAGAATAAACGGGCAGAACTGAAATGTCGTTTATCTGTCGGCGACGGAATTTCCAATCGTTGCCCTTTCGGCGGTAAAAGAACATGCAGGTACGTTTTATTGCCATCAGGGGATTCCGTTGCAACGAATTGAGTACCTAACAACGGTTGACCCTCTTTAGTCCTGTACGCCTTGCCAGGCAGGGTTCCGAAAAGAGATTCGCCAGCCTTGTCTGTAAAATGGCCTAAATCCTTACAAAAAGAACGGACACCAGGTTCCCACCGGCCATCGGGATGCGGGCCAAAAGACCAGCAGGTTCCTCCCCCTAATCTGTTACTTACGGCAGCCTGGAGTATCGTATAACGGTAAGCCATTTCAGGATTAAACATGACATTATTAATTTTTGCCCACCACTCTCCGCTGATTCGCTGGCACCTTACCCAGCTTGTTGCCGGAAATGGGGGAACCATATTATCTTCCCTGGCTGAAAAGTCAGCCAATAAAGGATTGTTGCCACTGTTTTGAATGATCCATGAATCAGGGTAACGGTCTATGATCGTTTTTCGTAACCGTGCTGCATCAACCTGCTCAGGAAGACCTCCGTCTATAAAATATCCTGAGATATCTTTTCCATATTTGGTTACCAATTCGCCCAAAAATCCGTTTATAAAATCGTTCCAGCGTGTATAGGGTGCACCGTTATTCCACCCTACCCGTTCCTGGTCTGATTTGGACAGATCGTGTCCGTCACTCGGATGAAAGTAAAGCAACAGGCGAATATTTTTTCTCTTCAAGGCATTTATAAGATCCAGGATTACATCACGTTTTGAGCAGTGGCCAGGCAAATGACGGTTCAGTGATTCACTTGGATAAAGCACCATCATATTGGCATGAAAAGGGGTAAAGACAACATACTGAGCCCTCATTGATGCAGCTGTTTCAGCTATATCATTAACATCAAGGTTATCAGCCAGTTCATCGAGACTCTTAACTTTTGAGGTGTCAGCCCACATTGTTGAACCCCACTGGTATGGTTTTCCGGCATAGGTATAGTGGATGAACATACCCAAATGCATTTTCTGAAACGCAAGACTCTTGGCGGAGGGCTCCACATCCTGGGTTAACCCATCATTTGAGGAAACAATAGATACACCGCTGCTGTTTCTGCCATGACCATTATTCCAGGCTGTTGATTCATGACCATTTATTGCGGCAAACGCCAGTGTGGATGCCAAAAGTGTTAATCTTCTGAAATTTCTCATCATACTATTTTGATTTTATTTCGTCATTAGCCTGACCGGACCAATCAGTCCGGAAGGTAAAAGAGGTGAGTCCGGTTTATAGGAGATTACATTTGTATGGGTTTTCCTTTTTTCCAAAGGTAATGATGCATCACCAATCAGGCGGTTAGGCCAAAGATTGACAACTTCAATTTCAAGCCTGTTCTCTCCGCTTTTCACAGCTGAAGATACATCCACCCACCATGGAAAACACCAAACCACGCCAAGATCTTTCCCGTTCAGACGCACCCTCGCGCTCTCCCTGACAGTGCCAAGATTCAGAATTAGACCTTTAAAACCGGGAACCGATAAATTTGAAACATTAAAAATTTTTGAATATAAAGCTGTTCCACTGTAATGACGCAAAGCATCCTCACTCCGGATTGTCCAATCTTCCAATTCATTGAACGTAAACCTTCCGGTGAACTGTTCAGGGCTAAGGCCGTCAGACGGATACAACCATTCTTTATCGAATTTTACTTCCCATGGACCAGTAAGTTCACAGACTGGTATTAGGTTTATAATGTTTTTCGACTCTTTTTTTAAAGTGAGGGAGCTTTTTTTAGGAAATAGGATAAACATTGATTCATAGGGTTTGAACTCTATCGGGATAGTAGTTCGCCCGTTCTTGATCTGAAACTCTGGAAGTGCCCACCTCTTTCCGCTAACGGGATCCCACAGTTCTGGCTTACGGTCCTGTACCCGGAAGATGCCATTAATTATCTCAGTCTTCTCTTTCCTGTTTGCTAAAAAGTACAACTCAGCTTCAGGTGTTGTACGGTGGATAAAATCAATAAATGTGGAAGTATCCGGACTAACAGCCTTAAAATCAGGAAGTATACCATCAGACATCAAAATATCACGTAATGATTTGCCCGTTATTACCCGTCCGTGACCCGCATTTCTCTCTTTTACAGTAACACCATCGATATTTCCCCATAAATCTCCGGCAATTTTTCTGACATGTTCATCACTTTCGGGAAAATTGAGCAATCCGGGATCCCGCTCAGGTTTTGGGCCCACAACTGTTGCTCCCGCTTCAACCAGATCCTTTATTTTATCAATGACCTCAACCGGCATGGTTTTTATGTCGGGTAATGAAAGCAGTTGATAGCTCATGCCGTCGGGCAAAACAATTTTCCCGTTTTTAACACTTAACCGTGTCAGCAACACCTCCGTATTGCAAACATCGTAATCATAACCCTTTCCCAAAGACGGGTCAGTATGTTTAATATCCACAAAATTCGGAGCCCAATCCCCATTGTAATAAAGGACGTCTCCAACAAACAACCCCCTCTGCAATAATGCCTGGCAGCGATTTACATATTTTAGCCATGGCTCTGCGGCTTGCTGCCACCAGGTAACATTGGGATTAAAATGGGTTCCTGCGCCATATTCATATCCTGGAAGTCCGTCTTTGGGGCGGGTTGAAGTCATGGTATGAAAAACAAACCGGTTAATCCCTTCACAGAATGCCCTGTCAGCAATTGGTTTAAGGATACCCGGCGATTGCTGCCAGTGCTTTCCCCCCGTAAAAGCTTCAGCGGATGCCGTTCTTTTCCCGTAAACATGTGATGCAGTGGCAGTTTGTTTTCCGACCAGATTCTGGCCATCTCTTACCACTCCCTGGGGCTCGTTCCAGAACTCACCCATCGGGTTATCGCAACGACCCAGATTCTTTAACCCATCCATACAAACAGTACCTGACCAGCTTGGCCCGGCAGCTTCACACTGAATTTTTACACCGTAAGGGTGGGTTAACTCTGCGAGTCGTCCAAAGCTGTTATCTGCAAAACAATCTGCCACTGTTTTCCGGTAATCGTAAAGAAACCGGTCCGAGATTTCTGCATTTCCTACAATTCTGCCGGCAAAGACTGGCAAATAGGGAGTTGGATCGTAACCCCTGTATTTCCTGAATTCTTTTAAAAAATCATCTGTCCAGTTTGGATACCCATCTTCAAAACTATCAGTCACAAAATATTTCAGCGTTTTTCCGGCAAGCGGTCCTGCTTCTTTCACAAGTAGTTCACCGAGATTTTTAAAATGGAAGTCTGTAGCCTTACGGCTCAGCCAGTCTACCTCCAGTACATATCCCACTTCAGGAAGTACACATCTAACATCAGCCCCGGTTGCCACATGTCCTGTAGAAATAATGGTCCATTGTCCGGGCGGAACGTCCCAGTTCAACGTTCCATCGCTTTTTACTTTCGAGGTTAAATCGATTACCCCGTTTTTTGCTATTGGCGTATCGTCAGGATACTCTTTCCACGGTTTCAGTGGCACTCCCATCACTTCAGATGCAGGGACATTATAGGGACCATCGAGCCGGTTACTTTTCGCGTCCAGTAATTTCAAACGCTCTTCTCCAATTCCGGCCCTGTGACCTTCAGGTTCCCGAAAAGCAACGATTGAATTCAAACGATAGTCCATTTTATCTTTTGACCAGGTCATGTAATGTGTAACATTTCCATAATAGGGGGCTTTATAACCGGTGCGGGGATCCGGAACAGGCAATTTTCCTGAAAATAGCTGTGGACCGGAAACTGAAAGTTCAGACTGGACAAACCAACGGGAATTCAACTCGGGGGGGATCCAGGATCCACCCATGGACCATCCTCCTCCTCCAAAATTGACACCAACCTCCAGTCCCAGCCGTGCTGCTTCCTGAAGGGCATACCTGTAAAGTTCAAGCCATTGAGGAGAAAGGAAAACCGGTCCCCTGGGCATTTCAGCAACTCCATAGTCATTCCCGGAGCATACCAGGGTAACTCCACCCATTCCTTTCTTCCTGAACTCCTCCAAATCGCGGGTGATCCCCTGTTTGTCCACCAAACTGTTAAACCACCACCAAAAGCAGGATGGTTTGGCCGAATCAGGAGGAAGATCGAACTGTTGTTCAAGAATAGTCACCTTTTTTCCGGACTTCTCAGTTATATCACTGTCAACATTCTTTAAATTAGGAGATTGCGAATATAAATAGCATGGGAATCCCCACAAGAAAAGGTGAATAAAAACGAATTTCAATTTCTTCATCCCCGGTTGATTCAATATTAATTAAAGTTTTTTTACCTCAACCCAATCCTGATTAGACTAAATCAGCGTTTTAAAATCGATTAAGTTAGTTGTTCAGCCGCAAATATACAAACATTGCCGTTCCATGAGTTGTGGGAATCGCCTCCACCTGACATAATTCCAATGGAATGCCAACTTCAGAAGAATACTTAAACAAGTGTGTCTGGTTTGAAAATAAGGAATTTTCCAGATTGGTAATTTCCGAATAATCACTATCCGCTGTTTTCTGACTATATTTGTAGATCCCGATAATGCCTGCCTGCATCATCTGCAAGGCGCTGAATGGTTAAAGTTAGCAGAAACACTCCTTTTCAGGGATCTGAATTAAATTTAAGAAACAATGATCCGACTGTTTTTAAATTTATAAATGCAATCTGTGATCACGATATTGGAAAGACCTGTCTGCGATTTACAGAAGGCCGCCTGTTTATAGCGTTCGGGGCGCGAAGCCGCAGAGGAAGCACTGATGAAGAGAGGCCGTGAAGAATATTTTCAATGATTGGCAGGAACAAAAGACCTTAGTTATTATGGCAAAACATGATACTGATCCGGATTTTTTAAGTCAAATCACCATTGAACCTCTGACCAGAAGCACTTGGGATAAATTTGTCAGGCTGTTCGGGAATAACGGAGCTTGCGGAAACTGTTGGTGCATGTATTACAGACTTAAAAAGGCTGACTTCCAAGAAGGAAAATCTGAAGATGGGAATAAGCAGGCCATGAAGGAGATCGTTTGGAATGACAAACCAGCCGGAATTCTTGGTTTTTATGAAGACCAGGCAATTGCCTGGTGTGCCTTTGCCCCCCGTGAAGACTTTGTTAAACTGGAAAATTCTCGGGTGCATAAACGTATTGATGACCAACCGGTTTGGTCAATACCGTGTTTGTTCATTCAGAAAGAGTTCAGAAAGCATGGGGTTGCGGCACAACTTTTGAAAGGAGTAACCGGATATGCCAAAGAGAATGGAATCGGAATCATTGAAGCCTATCCGGCAATACCCACGCAGGAAAAATTTCCGGACTCCTTTCTTTGGATTGGTGTCTATAAATCTTTCGAAAGTGCCGGATTTAAGATTGTGGATCAAACGTCAAAAAACCGACCAATGGTGAGGTATTATACTTTAGAACATCCCAGATCGGAATAAAAAGCGAAGTCTAAATCGTATATTTGTATTGGCAGGTCAGACAATTGTGCGTTAAAGAAATCGGCATTAAAATAAACAATGAATGTTTTAGTCTGACAAACACCAAACGGGTAATCTTTTAGTTTTCTTGTAATTATCAGAGTCTATCTAAATGATAATGAATAAGATGATCGCCTATTGCGGATTAATCTGTGACAGCTGCCCTATTCATATGGCAACCCTGGAGCAGAACAAATCATCTCAGCAAACTATGAGAGAGGCAATAGCTGAGCAATGTTCAAGGTTCTACGGAGTTCAACTGCATGCAGATGATCGGATGGATTGCGACGGATGCCGCACTGAAGCCGGGAGATTATTCTCCGGCTGTTTCGGTTGTGAGATTCGGAAATGTGCGAGACTGAAAAAGATTGAAAATTGCGCATATTGTGGTGAATTTGCCTGCGTCAGACTCAAAAAACACTTTTTGACGGACCCGGGAGCTATGACTAATCTTGAGGAGATCCGGAGAACGTCTGGCTTCTGAATGAATTTTTAATCGGTGAATGAGGTGCTGAAAATAATGGGTTGCAGCGTTCAGTTTTCGGTTTATGAGGGGGCAAATTCTGGATTCTCTGATTTAAAGACCCCCATAATCTCTGAAGGGGCAAGTGCAATCGTGAAGGAAGCAATGAGAGAAGATACCAGTTTGCCTTTGTACATTGTTTGCGGGGCCGGATTTACCGATATAGCAAGCGCTTACCTTTTGGAGCCCAAAATTGCCGGACACCTGACATTAATCCGGATCGGTGGTCCCGAATACTGCGATCTGGCGCCTCCCCCTCCCGGAGCGTCAAGTGTTGAGTACAACTTCGGTATTGATCTCAAGGCGGGACAAATTATTTTTAATAATTCGGACATCCCAATTTGGCAGGTTCCCAGAAATGCTTACCGGCAGGCGCTATTGTCCTTTTCAGAATAGCGTCTTAAGGTAAAAACACAGGGCGAAATCGGTGAATATCTGTCCCAAAAAATAGAAAACGTCATGAAAATGACCCTAAAGTTCAATTTTCTGATTAGTGAAACCTATATTCTGGAGACAGCCCATTGGTACTTTTAACCGCGCTTCAATCCTCTTTTGAGACAGATCCTTCTTCAAGCAGGTATGTCCTGGAACATGCCCCTAAAATTAATGATTCAGGTTTGTATGAAGAGAATCCCTCGTCCCGGAACATCCGGGTTTATAGGAATCTGGACATCCGTCTGATGTTTGAAGATTTTTTTGCCAAACTCATTTTATTCAATGAACGCGACTGATCCCTTGTCCTTTCCTTTGGAGTCTGATGGATAGGCCATTCTCATACGGCTAACCCTGAAAATTTATAATGTTGAAGACTGCAGTCTAATTATCTCATTTTCTATCCATTAAAAAAATCTTGAGTAATCTGTGGAAGTTAATCCATCCGTTTGGTTGTATATGGTTTTTCCTTATTTTTAGAAGCTTTGAAAGCTAAGTTATATAGACCCGAATTTAGTTCGATTAGAAAATTCAACCTTATGATTCTGAACAAATTAAAAACATCTCTGCTTTTTATCGCTGTTATCGCAGCCTTCTCAAACACCAGGGCATCCAAATACGATTTGACAGTTAATTGGAAATACCGGATCGTGGCTCCTGAAGGGCGGTCACCCGGGGTCAGCAGTCCATTACCCTTCCCCAATGCGGAACATCCCAACAGCCTGATTTTAAGCTCGGGTTATGGAGTTGTGCGACTGGATGGCCAAGGAAAAGAGCTGTTCAACTTTGTGACAGCCGAAAATGCGATGACCCCGGCTGTAGGCGACATTGACGGGAATGGAAAGTCAGAGGTTGTGATACCCACTGATGCCGGGGTCATCTATTGCATTGATGAAAAAGGGACCCTCCTCTGGAAAACCGATCTTAAAGACAATCTGTACAACTTCGGGAGTGCAGTCATTGCCGATATTGATGGTGATGGAAAGATGGAAACGCTCCTCAATGCCCGGGAGGGAACAATTTATTGTCTGAACTCCGATGGTTCGGTCCGCTGGAAGGTTCTCGCAGAACCCAGGGCCTGTAGTCCGGCAGTTGGCGATGTAGACGGAGACGGGAAAGCGGAGATCTATTATGGTACCGATGTAGGCAAAATATTTTGTCTCGACTACCAGGGACGCTACCTGTGGCATACCGAGATTCCTGACAGGGTCTTTGGGCGTTCGGCTCCCATCCTGGCTGATCTGGAAGGTGACGGCCATTACAAATTATTGATGCCTCACAGCAACACCACCCCTTACCCGGCCATTGTTGCGCTGGATGCTCATTCGGGTAAGCTTGTGTGGACCGGGAACACAGTTATGCAGAACTACGGCGGAACAAGTGTTGTTGACCTGGATCATGACGGGAAGCTGGATGTGGTAGTTGTTGATAAGGGCAATGTTGTCAATAACTTCGGTCACAATGGCAAAATAAAATGGCAGACTACTCTAAGCGGCCATGGGGTATTCTTTGCCGCGGGGGTTGCCGACTTTTTTAACGATGGTCATTATGAACTGATGTGCGGATGCCGGCAAACAGGCCCTGATGGAGAAACCATGTTTCTGCTTAACGACCAGGGAAAGGTTCTCAAAGTATACAAGGATGGCGGTGACCGGGAATCATCCCCAATGATTGCCGACCTGAATGGTGACGGGATTCCTGAAATCTTCATATCTGACGGTGGTTCTGAAAAATATGTGGTGAGCTATTCCCTTGAGGGTTCGAAAGCCGGCGGAAATATTCCCTGGTCCTGCTGGAAAAGAACCTCTACCAATAACGGCTTTATCCCTTCAATGTCGAAAAAAAAGGTGGCCATCGAGTGTCAATTATTTAAAAGGATCAGGCAGGCAGAGCCTCAATCCGCCTTTATTGGCAGAAATATTCAAACCATTTCTTTACCGGTTACCTACAAAGGCACTGAGATTATGGCTGAGACCCGGGTAACCAACAGCAGAAATACCACCTCTTCCACTTTCAGCTGGCTCGAAAACAAGAATAATATGGTGGAGTTATCCTATAATCTTGGAACACCGGAGGATCACGATCTCGAATTTATTATACGCGACCGGAAAAGCCACCAGGTGATTGTCCAAAAATCAATGAAGGTTAGTGCCGCCGGGTACAAAAGCGATAAAGATTTTGTCACCAAAGCCGCCAATGAATTAAACGGAATCCGTAAACAGCTTCCACCGGCCGATTATTCGCTGGCCAGTAAATTGTCTGCCGACATCAACCAAATGACCACGGTATTCCCGGGGATAGATGCCTTGAAGCCCGGTGAAGAGCAAAAGGCAGCGAATATCATGATCGAAAGCAACCGCCGGAAAATTGATATTAGCCTTAAGTATGCCCAATTTTTAAACCGTATTCGCCAAAAAGGGGATCATGGGACATTCTATGTCTGGCAAAACCCAAATGAGTGGGACGAGGTTAAGGCCTATGATAAATATCCTTCCGGACCGGAGGCTGACACCGCGAAGGTTTCGCTTTTAGTTATGGGTAATGAAACGGAGGCACTCTCCTTTTATATCACAAACCTTAAAGAGTCATCCCAACAGGTGAAGATATATCCCTATGATATTCTTGACAATAACGGCAAAACGATTAGTATTCAGGATGTCATAGAGTTGCGTGAACCTATCAATACCCCTGACGCCAGCGGGAAAGAGGTTGACGAGGTCCTTCCCCGATTAAATGAGGGAAACACCATCTACCTTGCCCCCTACGATAGCCGGAAACTGTGGGTCAATTTTAAAACCAGAGTATTGGCTCCCGGTAAATATACCATTCTGCTGGGTTTCGAATCGGTAGGTATGGTTGAATCTGTTCATACTGTCAAGGTAGACCTTGTGGTCAGCAGTGTCCGGGTGCCCGATAAAAGTGAATTTGCCTTTAACACCTGGAGTTCCATTTCGATCAGCAATGATATCCTGAGGGCAAAGGTCGTTAAAGACCTGATCGATCATAAAGTAACCGTCCTGCCGCAAATGTCGGGTCCACGGTTCTATCTTGATGAAAACAAGAAATTAGCTGAGGACTGGTCACAATGGGATAAATATTATACGCCGCTCAAGGATCAGATAATCTGTTTTGTCCTCAATCCCCTTTCAGTTGAAATTAAGGAAAAGGAGTTTTCAAAAGAGCAATATGCGTCCCTGCTGAAAGAAGCCTATTCACGAACCTCCAAAGGGATGGCTGACCGAGGGATTGGAAAAAGCCAGTGGGCCATTTATGTGAAGGATGAACCTGGATTAACGGGATATCCCAGCATTGAAGAGGGTGTTAAAATAGCCAGAGAAATCAGGGAAGCCTCTCCGGATGTGGAACTTTTCATTGATCCAGCCGGAATGGTATCGCCGAAGTCTATGAAAGATTTTGAAGGGCTGATCGATATTTACAGTCCGCAGGTTGACCTTTTAAAAGATCCTGAGGGTAAGCTGGTCAGTTATTTTCACAGTTTAGGTAAGCGCAACTGGTTTTATGAGGCTCCCAGTCCGGCACGTACCTTCCATCCGCTGGGGCATTACCGGATACAGGCCTGGCTGGCTTTTGATCTGGGATTCACCGGCAGCGGTTTCTATTGTTATCATTACAACAGCAAAGACAATTTATGGCGGATCAAGTCGGCCTACCCCTCACCCAACGATAATTATTCGGTAATCTATAATGACGGCATCAATGTGATCCCATCGCGTCGCTGGGAAGCCAGTCGTGACGGTAGTGAAGATTATCACCTCTTAATGATGCTGAAACGAAAAATTGCGGAGTTTAAGCATGGCACCAAAAATCAAGCAGAGCTTGCTACTGAAGCTGAGGAAGCAATGGTAAAAATT
>Ga0364860_10974_pt1 | contig 12299 bp, 11 predicted proteins | sample ExccelAu500001D4_FD_206916 | JGI IMG/M metagenome (GOLD analysis project Ga0364860, IMG submission 206916) | Enriched cells from Trout Bog Lake Hypolimnion, Wisconsin, USA - BchlTB.Aug20.5000.01 .D4 | ecosystem: Environmental > Aquatic > Freshwater > Lake > Hypolimnion/Profundal zone | place: USA... | reverse complement strand
GAATAGCCTGCGTACAGCCGTTGCCAAAGCTGTGGTGGTTGTAAGCCACAGCAAAACGATTGAAGCGGTTAAAAACAAATCCGTCCCTAAAGGCGATGTGCTTGAAGCTGCACGGGTGGCAGGGTTATTTGCTGTAAAGCGAACTTCGGATATGATTCCTGATTGCCATCCGCTCCCAATAGAATCAACAAATATCAGGTATGAAATATCAGGACTGGAAATCAGGATTTTTCTTGAAGTAAAAACCATATACAAAACCGGTGTGGAAGTAGAAGCCATGCATGGGGCATCAGTAGTAGCATTAACTATTTATGACATGCTGAAACCGATCGATAAAGGAATTGAGATTCATTCGATAAAACTAATTGAGAAAAAAGGCGGCAAGTCGGATTATAAAATAAACCCAGACAAGACTTTAACTGCAGTAGTTATTGTTTGTTCTGATAGTGTTTCCGCTGGAAATAATAAAGACGAAGCTGGGAAATATATTGTTGAAAGACTGGAATCCTTGGGTATAAAAATATCGGAATACCTTGTGATATCTGATGACGCAGAAAAGATCAAAGAAGCAACTTTAAATCATTCAAAAAAAGGAACTGAAATCATCATATTAACGGGTGGTACCGGATTGTCTTACAGGGATAACACCCCAGATGCTTTAGCGTCAATCATCGACCGGGAGATACCCGGTATTATGGAAACAGCACGCCAATACGGACAGGAAAGAATGCCTTATGCGATGCTATCCAGAGGCATTGCAGGAATGAAAGACAAATCATTGATCCTGAGTTTCCCGGGTTCGCTGAATGCCGCTAAAGAATATATGGATGCCTTGTTCCCATTTGTGTTGCATGTATTTGCAGTGATGGAAGGGGAGCGGCATTAGTTGAAGTAGCTTTTACAACTTTCAAAAAGTTGTAAAAGCTTAATATTAAAACATTTTGATCTTTGGAATCTGAGATTTTTTTTAATATTATAATTTGCGCAACACTGCGGGAAATATTTTATCCCCCTATCGCTATCATTCTCCTGTTCTCGGTTGTTTCCACCATTTTTTGTCCGCCGAGTTCTTTCTTTTTATCAGATAAGGATTCAAAGATGAGACTTCGGATATCTTCACCTTTTCTGAACGGTGTGAGCAAATCTATTTCACCCTTGGAGAACAAACAGTTTTTCATTTTGCCATCGGCTGTCAGGCGCAGGCGGTTGCAATCGCCACAGAAAGGATTGGTTACCGTACTGATAATGCCAAAACTCCCCTTATAACCAGGAACTTTATAATTCCTTGAAGTAGAATGAACAGCATCATCCAGTTTTTCAACTTGATATTTTTCTGATATACGTTCTAATATCTGTTTGTACCCAAATACCTGGTCTTTGTTCCAGTGATTTCCCGGGAAAGGCATGAATTCGATAAAACGTACATCAACCCTGTTTTCTCTTGTGAATTCAATAAAATCGCAGATCTCATCATCGTTCGTACCACGCATGGTTACCACATTGATCTTTACATCAAATGGATACTGAAGCAGCAAATGAATATTGGATAATATCTGGTGCAGGTTATTTCTTCGGGTAAGCTTAAAGAATTTGTCTTCGCTGAAGGTATCCAGGCTCACATTAATGGAATTAATTCCTGCAAAAAGCATATCTTCCAGAAACAAATGTACCCGGGTTGCATTGGTGGTCATATTCAGTTGCACGGGCAGCTGTGCAAGTTGTCTGAGTATCTTACTGGCATCTGTTCTTACCAATGGCTCGCCGCCGGTAATCCGGACCTTTTTTACGCCAAGGCCGGTAAAAACAGAAGCTATCTCAAAGATCTCATCCGCTTTCATCAGTTTGGCAGAAGGGGTGGAGAGCATTTTCTCATCAGGCATGCAATAGCTGCAGCGCAGGTTGCATTTGTCGGTTACAGATATGCGGAGGTAGTCGTGGATGCGGCCAAACGGGTCAATAAGGATTTTTGGGAATTCCATATCCTCTGAACCAATTTTCGTTTTAATTATATTTTCCTTATCACTGATCATATCTTTAGCAAAGATACCTGAAAATACGCTTCAGGCCTATAAAGAACCAAATATGCTTGAAACAGGTTCCTGTTCATGAATATAAAAACTTTGCGTCTTAGCGCCTTTGCGAGAATATAACCTCACGCAAAGGCGCTAAGACGCAAAGGAATTCTAATTTTGAAGCGTATGACTTTTAATGATAATATATATGGCCTCGTAGTTTGTGGCGGACAAAGTTCGCGTATGGGAATGGATAAAAGCCTGCTCAATTATCATGGAAAGCCCCAGCGCTACTATTTATATGATATCCTGACCGAAATATGCGGAAAAGCCTTTATCTCCTGCAATAAAGAGCAGGCAAAGGAAATCCCCGGAGGATTTAATGTCATTATTGATGCAGAAAACTTTGGGCCGATCGGCCCGATGGGCGGCTTGTTAAGTGCATTTGACGCTTATCCTGATGCTTCATTTCTCGTTATCGGTTGTGATTATCCTTATCTACAAAAAACCGATATGGAGCGGCTTCTCGAAACAGATAATAACAGCCTTGCCACAACCTATTATAATGATTATGAGCAGATCAGGGAGCCTTTGGTCGGGCTTTATAAGAGTGATTGTTACGATCTTTTGAAGAAACAATTTGAGCAGAATGACTATTCTTTAAATCATTTCCTGAAAGAAATCAATGCCACAACAATCATCCCTGCTTCACCCAGATCCATTCAAAGTGTAGACACCAAAGAGGGATATCAAAAAGCATTTCATGAAATTAATCAGCAAAAAACCCTCAAATTTGAACCATGACAAAGCCTTCGGTAAGTTATACAGAAATTAAAAAAGTAAGTAATGCCGGTATTACTGAAGCCAATGACCTTTTGGCTGCTGAAGAACCGCTGGAAATACGTGTGGGCTATGGCAGAGCAGGAGACAGGCTGCAAAAAAATATCTCTGTAACCATGCGCACCCCGGGCAATGATTTTGAACTGGCACTTGGGTTTTTGTTTACTGAGGGGATTATTTCAAGTATTGATGATATATCCGAAATCAAATATTGTACAGATGCCAATACCATCGAAAACAAGGAAAATATCGTCAGGGTTGAGCTTAAGGAGTCCGTTAGTTTTGACTTTAAAAACGCTGAACGGAATTTTTACACCACTTCCAGTTGCGGGGTATGTGGTAAGGCCTCTATTGATGCTGTTAAAACGGTTTGCAGGATAGAAACCAGAGAAGGCAATCTCAAAGTAAGCAGAGAATTGATTTGTTCATTACCTCAGTTGCTCCGGAAGCATCAGAATGTATTTGAACATACGGGAGGATTGCATGGGTGTGCCTTGTTTGATAGTGCCGGGAACCTGTTCCTGTCGCGCGAAGATGTTGGGCGCCATAATGCTCTTGATAAACTCATCGGTGCATGTATGGCGCTAAAACAGGATCAGGATGGAGCATTTCCATTTTATAATTATATATTGTTGCTGAGCGGCAGGGCAAGTTTTGAACTTTTGCAAAAGGCAGCCATGGCCGGTATCAGGATGGTAGCCGCTATTGGTGCACCCAGCAGCCTTGCTGTAGAAACTGCCAGGGAATTTGACATTACGCTTATCGGATTTCTGAGGGGAGAAAGTTTTAATATTTATTCAGCAGCGCATAGGCTGATTGTCTGAAAATCAATCTTTTTATTAAATCATTTTCAGTTAATATTTTGTTAAAAAACCATAATTCGTAATTTGTAATTCGTGATTGACACATATTGGCTCTAAATTTGCTTCAAATCGCGAAAATTTTATTTTGAGGACAAGGGCGCTAATTTTTTTATTGTTTTTCTACACCATTTGTGCCACTGCACAGCAAAACCCACAATACAATCATAAATATGTATTTGTTTCAGGAAAAATCATAGGTCGCATCCTCGATTCTGCAACCCGGCAGCCTATCGGATTTGCTACCGTTGCCATACACAGGTCTGATGATAAGAAAATAATAAACGGAGCATCCGCAAATGATAAGGGTGTTTTTTCTGTAGATTCTGTATCAAATGGAACGTATACCGCAACATTTAATTTTATCGGGTATAAAAAATCAGAAAAAACAAATATTGTTATTTCTGATAAAATCAAAAGAGCCAACCTGGGAGATATTATATTATCCGGTACCGATAATGAATTAGGAACGGTTAATGTTACCCGTCAGAAATCGGTTATTGAAAACAAGGCCGATATGATCGTCTATAACGTTGAAAAGGATGTTACTTCTCAAGGTGGTGTGGCAACGGATGTGTTGAAAAAAATACCCCAGGTTTCGGTGGATATTGATGGAAATGTGGAAGTTCAGGGAAATACAAATGTACAATTTCTCATTAACGGGAAACCTTCCACCATTTTTGGCAATAACCTGGCAGATGTTTTACAATCTATCCCTGCGAGTGAAATTGAGAAAATAGAGGTGATAACCAGCCCGGGTGCCAAATATGATGCTGAAGGTACAGGCGGCATTGTGAATATTGTGTTGAAGAAAAGTAAAATTCAGGGCATTAATGGCAATATAACGGGATCTGCAGGTACCAGGCTCGAAAATGGTTCATTTAATATTAACGGACGAAAAGGGAACATCGGAGGCCATGCCTGGTTCAGTACCAATACAGCATTGCAGTCCACAACATTGAGTTCATTAAATAGCAAGACAAACAATGCTTCCGGAGACACAGTTAATACACTTAACCAAAACGGCCATAGCGCTTTTAACAGGAGTGGGTATCAGGGTGGAATTGGTTTTGATTGGGATATAACCCCAAAAAACACCATCAGTATTTCGGGAGGGTTTAATGGTTTCAGTCATGATGGCAATGGGAGCACAAACCAGCAGGCAATCGTCCAGGGCCCCATGGGCAATATCATCCAATCCATGTCAACCGTTTTGAACAGTACAAATAATTTTGGGTCAAAGGGATATGATTACAGTTTGTTTTATAAAAAGCTGTTCGATGTGGATAAAGAACAACTCACTTTTCTGTATTCTTCAAGCAACAGTGCAGACAATTCTTATTACAACCAAACCCAGAGCTTAGCCAATAATGATACCGTGCTTTCAGGAACCAGGGGCGAGAACCCTGGCACAGCTAAAGAAAATGATTTTGTACTGGATTATTCATTGCCGGTAAATAAGGATATTACTATTGATGCCGGAGCCAAAGCGGCGTTGCTGGACATAACAAGTGGATCTGATATTTATTTGCTGAACCAGCACAATGACTATATTTTTAATAGCGCCCAAAGCAACGCACTATCATATAACAGGAACGTATACGCTGCTTATGTATCAGGGAATTTTGTCCTGTCGAGTACTATCAATGCCAAAGCAGGACTGCGATATGAAAGGACGGTAACAAATGCCAATTTTGGTACAGGTGAGCCCGTCAGCATACCAGGTTACAATACATGGGCACCATCTTTTGCTGCCACTAAGGATATTGGAAATGATCAGACTATTAAACTTTCTTATAATTATCGCATACAGAGACCTAATTATAATGAATTAAACCCATTTATAAATGCTGCCGATCCAAGAAATATGTCAACCGGCAACCCCGGCCTTCAACCGGAACTTTCCAATAAAATTGAAACAGGGTATAACAAGGCTTTTGACAAAGGAAGCAACCTTAACATTTCCCTTTTTTACCAGTACACGATTCATGATATTCAATCTATTGTAACTTATTATCCAAAGCTTACAATTGGAGATTCAACTTATAATAATGTTAACCTTTCGAAAAATGAAAATGTAGGTTTGGATACAAGAACCGGGTTAAATATTTCTGGTGCTGTGCCATTTACACCAAAGCTGATGGTTCGTGGAAACATCAGTGTATACAACAGATATGTTGCCAATAATGGAACAAGCACGAATGGTGTTGATTATCGTATGAATGTGAATGGTAGCTACCAGATTGACAGTAATTTCGTTGCCGAAGCATTTGGGAATTTTAATTCTCCCCGAACTACCATCCAGGGGAAAATGGGGTCCTGGAGCTCATACACTATTGCCATCCGCAAATTTATCTGGCACAAGCAGGGAAGTATCGGCCTTACAGCTACAGATCCTTTTACGCAATACGTGAATCTGACATCCACACTTAGCGGGACCAATTTTTCTGAAACTAGCGTCCGGAAAGTCCCTTACCAATCATTTGGGATCAGTTTTACTTATAAATTTGGGAAGCTGGAATTTAAACACGACAGCGGTGGTGAAAATAACGATCTGGAAAATGGGGACTAAACGCCCATAAATTCCTCACCCTGATGTTCATCAGCAGCTTTCTCCGCAGTAGATTTGGTCATGCGCTCAGCCACATTATCTTTTAGTTTTCCTGCAAGGTTTCTGATTTCATCTATAATTTCTTCACCCTTGTCAGATGTTACAAGATAAGCCACAGCAGCACCGGCAGCGGCACCGGCGATAAATGCAAGAATCAATTTGGATTGATTTTTCATATTGTTTCAATTTAAAAAGCAAAGGTAAGGAAAGCGAATGAACCAATCAGTATCCATAAGAGAGAGCTACAAGGTCCCGGACACCATTTCTGCCGCCTCTTCACCAACAAGGCTTCCTATTGCCACACCCATGCCGCCCATTCTCACGGCACAGAATACATTTTTGCTGACTGGTTTTATAATGGGCGTTTTTTCATTTCCCAAACCCAGTATTCCACTCCAACGCATTTCAATTTGCGGTTTTGTATAGGGTGCAATCATATTACAAAGCATATCCTCAAGCCTGTTTTGTATTAGATCTGTTAATCCTTCCTTGTCTGTACTTTCAGCTTCAAAATCAAGATTCCGACCACCGCCCAGCAATATCCGGTTGCCTATATTCCTGAAATAATAATAGCCTTTGTCAAAATGAAAACTACCTTTCATTTTCAGGTTTTCAATGGGTTGGGTGATCAATACCTGGGCTCTTGCCGGCTGAATATTATATTCAGGCAGCAGTGGTTTTGAATAACCATTGCTGCAGATCAATGCTTTACGGCACTTCACAATTTTTGCATCTTTAGCATAAACAGAAACTAAGGCATTTTCATTGTCTTCAATTTTAGCAACTTCGAAATCATGAATAATATATACGCCTGCCTGGTAGGCTTTTGAAATGAGTGCAGCCATCATTTTTCCTGTATCAATCTGGCCCTCACCAGTATTGATTATCATGCCTTTTATTCCCTTCATACCGCATCTTTCGATTTTTTTTGATGCATCCTTATATACTGATTTCAATCCGGTGATTGGATCGATATTTTTATTAAGATAATCCAGTTTATCCAGGCAGTGCTGAAATGATTCCTTGGAATCAAATACTTCATATCCACCCCAGTTATGGTAGTCGATATTTTTATCACCAAGGTTTTTTCTAAGCATCTTAAGTCCCTTCCATCTTTTTTCTACCAATGAAAACACTTTGTCTTCAGATACCAAGTCAAGATCATCAAGCAATTCACCTGCACTACCATAGCAACAAAACCCCGCATTTCTGGAACTTGCTCCGTGGCTTAACAGGCTTTTTTCCAATACAGCAACTTTCAGTCTTTTATTTTTGGATTTTAGCTGAATGGCTGCATTTAACCCCACAATTCCTGAGCCTATAATGGCAACATCAATATTATTTAAGTAAGTATCTTTTTCCCAAAAGCTGAGATCCTTGTTCATAGGGTTCATGCTTGCATAAATTTTATGGCAATGAAAAAGTGGATACGACAGGATAATGATCTGAACCAGGTGCATGCAGAATCTTTGTGAATCTGACATTTATGGAAGGATCAGTCAAAATATAATCAATACGCTGAAACGGTATTTTCCCTGCAAAAGTGCTTTGCATTCCAGGATGAATATTTAAATAAGAATCACTGAGTTTTTGAGTGAGTTCATGATATAAAAAGGAGCAGGATGTTTCATTAAAATCCCCGCAAAGTATTACTTTATAGGGAGATATATCTGTATATTCCTTCACTTTAAGTGCCTGGTAACTCCGTTTTCTGAAGGCATCTCTGAGTTTCTTAAGAACAGTATCATAGTATTCATAGTTTGGTGATTCAATTTCGGTTATCGATTTTGGTAGTTTTATTTCATCATCAACCAGAGCAATAGATTGAAAGTGAACATTGAACAATCTGAAAGTATCATTTTGTATGGGAATATCAACAGAAAAGGCACCATTCGAAGTATTATTAAATGGAATAGGCTGAATATTGTAAAATGGAATTTTAGAAAATACAGCCTGCCCGATTGCAGTATGAGTTCTTAATTTTTGTGTGGTATATTCATAGATATATTTGTATCCGCATACCTTCAATGATGATTCAATTTTGTTATGTATTTTCTGGTTGATCAGATATTTCTGAAAACAGATTATTGTCGGATCCTGCATCCGGATTGTTTCAAGCACATCAGAAACAGCAATATCTTCTTTGGTATAACTAAAAAAATCAACATTATAAGTCATTAGTTTTAAGTCGTTTGGGGCTGATTTACTAGTTTCCCTGAATGCAAAACCTATTGCCTGCATTGTTTGCGGCATACAAAACAGAAATAACGCGAACGAAAAAATAAACAGGCGCCTCTTCCCTGAAATTATAAAACCTAGCAAATAGAGCAAATGAATGGTGATGAAAGGCTTAAAAAAAAGTCCGAACATGGCAGGAATCCAGACATATTTCGGATTATAAAAAGGCGATAATATTGCAATTAATAAACATATTGTATTGATGCAAAATATTATAACTGCAATGATTTTTAGAATTCGAACTATCAGCATCAGTTATCTTTGCTTGCCTTGAACAGGATGTTTTTTTCTTTCTGGCTCAGACTGTCATATCCTGATTTGGCAATTTTATCTAAAATACTGTCAATCTGTTCCTGGGATATGGCGTTTGTTTTGGGCTCTTTTCTTTCAGCGGCCGGGCTTCTATAGTTTACCTTCATGTTTGACTTTGGTTTGAAAAGACCCGTAATCCATGTAATCAGGTTTGTAAGCCATGCCCCGATATCATTGCCATTCTGCAGCGATTTGATATAAATAAACCCGAATGCGGCACCACCCAGGTGTGCAAAATGGCCGCCTCCGTTGCCTCCGGCCAGGCTTAAAATATCAATAACAAAGAAAAAAAGCATGATATATACCAGGCGTACAGGCCCAATTAAAATGATGGAAATGCTGTAACCGGGTACAAGTGTTGCCGCAGCAGCCAGTACTGCTAAAGCACTGGCTGAAGCACCTATTATATAGGGATTATAAGCCCTGTATAGTGGGAAAACGTTCATGGCAAACATAAACATCAATGCCCCGGCTGCACCGCCAAGAAGGTATACATTTAATAGTTTTTTGTCACCTAAAAATTCTCTGAATATTCTTCCTCCGGTGTAGAGCACGATCATATTATAAAGGATATGGGAAATGCCACCATTGCTGAAAGACTGGTGGACAAACTGATATGTGATTATTGACCATGGACGTGATAAAAATGATAAAGGTGAAGAAGGAAAACCAACATATAGCGTTTTAATTGTGTCTTCCAGGTCTATATTGGTTGCAAACAGATGATCAAGCATCCAGATAAGACCAAATAATATAAATACACTGATGTTAACCGCCAGTAACTTGTTGAGTACATTACCGCTGTTTAAAACATACATTTTAAAATCATCCCATAAAGTGGTACGCATAGTAATAATTGACTTGTATCAGAGGGTGTTATATATTATTACCTGATAATTTTTAATATTTCCGCATAGCCTGAAAGAATATATTCAGGAACCTCAATTCCTTGTTCGCCCCATATATAATAATAGGAAATGTTTCCATTATGATCCTGTTCTACAAAGGAACTTGGTGGTCCGGGATGATTGAATGAAGATTTTGGTACACCATTAAACATGGAAAACACTTTCCGTGTTTCTCTTCCCGTAAGTGTTTTCAGGTATTTATATTCGTCTTTTTCAATATTATGAGTAAATATCTGGCCCGACTTTAGAATAACCGTTTCGTCTCTTGATTTTGATGCACCCCCTTCGGTTCCGATGAGGATTTTTGTTCCCCTGTATTTTTTTACATCTGCAATTTTTTCATTTCCCTTTTTTGCAATGCAGATACTTTGCATAGCAAATACGCTAATGATCACCAATAAAATTTGAACAACCTTTTTCATATGTCTGTTTTCCAGCAGTTTTTTTGCTGTAAAATTAGACAATATTCTTTAATGAATAAATGGGTTGCTATAGGCAGGATTGGATATTAAGCCATAGTCATTTAAGGTATTTAAAAACGCGATAAGGCCTGCTTTTTCCTGAGCTGATAATTCCATATTTCCGGTGGCCAATTCATATGGTGCCCCGGGAACCGTATATTTTTTGGCATACATCAGGTCGCTTGTGGTTGTTGAACTGGGATCTATTTCATGATCATAATGCGCAATCACACTATCCAATGTTGCTACACTGCCATCGCTCATATAAGGTGAAGAGAATTTCAGGTTGCGCAAGGATGGCACTTTGAAGTTAATAGTTCCAAACCCATCATTCTGCAAAACCTGGTTATTGGGGATAAACAGCTCAGGAATAAAGTCAGGGTTGGCATGACAATGGAAGCAATCTACGCCGCTGCCGGGTAATCTGTGCCCAAGCGAAACGGTATGATTATTTGGATCTGAATTAGGTACCGGGTCGGTTGTGAAGAGTTGATATCCAAGCCGTTCAGTGGGTGTAAAGGTAGCCAGTCCCTGTTGTACACTATCAAATTTTGAACTGTATGAAACAATGGTTCTTAAAAACTGCGCTATGGCTTTTACGGTATTTTCTTTTGTGATGGTACTGCTGCCAAATGCTTTATTAAACAGATTTGGATATGTGGGACTTGCCTGAAGCCGTGCAACAGCCTGAGACCAGGGAAGGTTCATTTCTTTGGTATTAGCGACCGGGCCTACAATTTGCGAATCCAGAATGGGAGCCCGGGCATTCCAGAAAAATCCGCCTCTTTCCCAGGGGATATTAAATAATGCCATGGAGTTGAATGTGCCGATACTATCATGTACACCGGTACTAAGTGGTCTGTGCCTGTCTGTAAATGCATATGCCTGTTGATGACAACTGGAGCAGGCATGGTGATAATCGCTGGAAAGGATAGAATCATAAAAAAGAAATCTGCCAAGCGCTATCCCCTCTACAGTTTCGGGATTATCAGCCGGGATATATAATGAAACCGGTGGAACATAATCGGGAAATGTTTGCGGATATACATACGGTGTCGGCTTATAGGAAGGCTGCTGGTCTCCGCTCTTGCTTTTGTGGCAGGATGAAAATGCAATAACAACACTGGCAAAGAGCAGTATATGAAAACTTTGTAAATGATTATTATGGATTCGGTTCATCATAAAATTATTGTTTTGTTAATGAACTGTAAAAATTTTTATTGATCAATTCTCCCAGGAGCAGTCCGTTTGGATCATTGTTAAACATGTCAGTACCGGCAACTTTTTTTAAGTCGATGGGTCTTGCACTGTTAAAAAATATATTATTAAAATCCAGGTTGAATGCAGTAACATGGCTGTCACCATTATTCACAGTAAAAGCATCTGCAAAAAACATATCAGTATATAAATGCACCGAATCCTGGTTATGATCATTCAGTATATGAAACTGGTATTCCCTGTTGGCAGGCTGGTTTTGCTGCGCAGAAGTATCTGCAAACATGTCTATGGCAATATGCCTTACAACGGTAGGGTCGGTGGGCCATATCATTCCATAGTTCCCGTTTAATGGATCAATTCCTACATTATGAAAATGCTTTATCGTATCCAGAATAGAAGGAGGTACACCAATACCGAACCTGATTCCTATGTATTTCCCTGTAGGTATTTTAAATGTAAAACTGGTTCCATATATAGTACTGTATGGGTTCAGTTTATCATACGCCACAATTACTAGATCAGACAAAGGTACCACAGTACTGTCTGCTTTTATCAATCTTGGAAATCCTATATAATATCTTAATTGATTGATATAATACCTGAACTTTACATTATTGCTTACAAGTTGATTGGCAGCAATGAAGGGATAACCTGCCGACAAAGTAAAATTTAAATGGTACTGCGGCGATTCTGTTGAAGTGACTGAAATATCTTTTTTGCATGATGCAGAACTCAAAATAAGCAAAATGGAAACAGCGTATCGAATCAGTATTCTTTTCATTTTGGCAAAATTTACAGTAAAATTAATAATTTATTAATTAAAATCTATGCTCAGACAT
>Ga0364860_10971_pt1 | contig 12310 bp, 8 predicted proteins | sample ExccelAu500001D4_FD_206916 | JGI IMG/M metagenome (GOLD analysis project Ga0364860, IMG submission 206916) | Enriched cells from Trout Bog Lake Hypolimnion, Wisconsin, USA - BchlTB.Aug20.5000.01 .D4 | ecosystem: Environmental > Aquatic > Freshwater > Lake > Hypolimnion/Profundal zone | place: USA... | reverse complement strand
CCGCAAAAGATTTTGGACACGCTCGGCGCGGATATTTTGCGCCTTTGGGTGGCGTCTACCGACTACTCCGGCGAATTGACCATCTCTGATGAAATCTTGAAACGCGTGGTGGAAGGCTATCGCCGCATCCGCAATACCTTGCGTTTCCTATTGGCGAACATCGCCGACTATGATCATGCCCGGCATGCGTTGCCGGTAGCGCAATGGCTGGAGATTGACCGCTATGCGCTGGCGTTGACGCAGAAGTTGCAAGACGAAGTGAAGGCGGATTATGACCGTTACGAATTTCATATTATTGCGCAAAAATTGCAGGCATTCTGTTCGGAAGAGTTGGGCGGATTTTATCTGGATATTCTTAAAGACCGTCTCTACACTGCCGGTGCAGATTCACTTGCACGTCGTTCGGCACAGAATGCGCTGTATCACATCGCCCATAGTTTGGTGCGTTTGATGTCTCCCATACTTTCATTTACCGGCGAAGAAGTCTGGGCGGTGTTAAGCGGCAAGGATGACGTGAGTGTGTTCGAAGAGCAGTGGTATGACTTGCCGGATGCCAAAATGGATGTTGCCGTACTCGGTTCTTGGCAGGATATTCGCAACGTGCGCGAACTAGTGAATAAAAAATTGGAAGAGCAGCGCGCGGCCGGGGCAATCGGTTCGGCGTTACAAGCAGAAGTTGATGTATTCGCCACCAAAGATACCCACGAACTTTTGTCCAGATTGGGTGATGATCTGCGTTTCGTGTTGATCACTTCGCGCGCTAATGTGCATCTACGCGAGGGGGGCGGTCTTGGTATCGAAGTTAAGCCAAGCACCCACGCCAAGTGTGGCCGTTGCTGGCACTATCGCAGCGATGTGGGGAGTGACCCTGCGCACCCTGAATTATGTGGTCGCTGCGTAAGCAATCTGCATGGTGCCGGTGAAACTCGCCGTTATGCATAACCAAGTTGAAGCTGCTTCTCCCGTAGGTAACGCAATGCTGGTGAAATGGCTGGGCGCGAGTGCTTTGGTCATCGTGCTCGATCAAATCAGCAAGCTCTGGATCAGCAGTCATTTTGCTTACGGCGAAAGCTATCCCGTTACCGGATTTTTCAATCTGGTGCTGTGGCACAACACGGGAGCATCATTCAGTATGCTGAGTGATGCGGGCGGTTGGCAACGCTGGCTATTTAGCGCTATTGCCGCCGTTGCTGCCACTTGGATCATCTGGCTGTTACGCAAACATCAGCAGCAAAAATTATTTTGCCTTGCGCTGATCTTTATACTCGGCGGAGCCTTGGGTAATCTGGTCGACCGTCTCATTTACGGCTACGTGGTGGACTTCCTCGATTTTCATTGGCATGAGAGCCACTTCGCGGCATTCAATGTGGCGGATAGTGCAATCAATATCGGTGCCGCGTTATTGTTGTGGGATAGCTTTAAGAAAAAGCCTGAAAAGAATGATGAGTCAAAAAATGAAACTCCTACTCGCTAACCCGCGTGGCTTTTGCGCCGGGGTAGACCGCGCTATCGAGATCGTGGAGCGCGCTCTGGCATTGCATGGCGCGCCGATCTATGTGCGCCACGAAGTCGTGCATAACAAATTCGTCGTGGAAGGCTTGCGTGCCAAAGGCGCGATCTTCATCGAAGACTTGGCTGACGTTCCCGAAAAGAGCATTCTTATCTTTAGCGCGCACGGTGTGCCGCAATCTGTTCGGCGCGAGGCAGAGGCGCGCGGACTTACTGTATTTGATGCCACTTGTCCGTTGGTTACCAAAGTGCATATTGAAGTCTCGCGTATGCGCGAACAGGGCAAAGAGATCGTCATGATCGGTCATGCGGGGCACCCTGAAGTGGAAGGCACGATAGGGCAGAGCAACGGGGGAATGTACTTGGTCGAATCACCGGACGATGTGTTCAAGCTCAATGTAACCGATCCTGCCAGCCTTGCTTTTGTGACACAGACTACCCTGTCGGTGGATGACGCCAGCAGCATCATCGCCGCGCTCAAGGCACGTTTCCCTCTCATCACCGGCCCGAAAAAAGACGATATCTGCTATGCCACACAAAATCGCCAGGATGCCGTCAAAGTACTCGCGCAACAATGCGATGTAGTGATCGTGGTCGGCTCACCGAATAGCTCCAATTCAAATCGTCTACGCGAAGTGGCGGATAATCTTCAAGTGCCGGCTTATCTCGTTGATAATGCCGGTGAGCTAAAAGCAGAATGGCTGCAAGGCAAGAGCAATATCGGAGTCACCGCAGGAGCTTCCGCCCCGGAAGTATTGGTTCAGAATGTGGTCGCACGTTTGAAAGAGATGGGCGCGGAAAGTGTCAATGAAGTCGACGGGATTTTGGAAAATGTGGTGTTCCCGCTGCCGAAGGCGCTAAACACAAAAGTGTAGCTTTATCTGCGTATGTCAAATGACTTGGAGGGATAGGCTTATTTAATGACGGGTCATTGTGCATACCGTCCATTATTAAATTACAACCTTTTGTCTAAAATAATTTTGATTCGCAAAATTTAGCTATTAAGATCTCACAACCAAGTTCGGGGTTGCTGCAGATAAGAATGGAAAATATATTTCTCATAGTGCCTTCATGGATGCAGCGACAGTACCGCTGCAAGATTGGTACGGCTCTTTATCTGCGCCATTCATCCTTCGCAAGCATCGAGGCTGGCTTCACCCTGATGGAGGTTTTGGTTGTCATTATTATTGTCGGTATCATGGCTTCTATTGCACTGCCGAATTTTTCAAGCCTAATCGCCGATAGTCGTATTACCTCCGTCACTAACGGTCTTATTGCCGATTTGATGCTAGCCCGTAGTACTGCTTCGACAACTGGAAAACATGTGGTTGTTTGTCCTTCAATCAGCACCTCCGTCACTGGAGCGATTTGTTCCACTACCATTTCGGATTGGTCAGTCGGTCATCTCGTCTTTATTGATACGAATAATGATGGTGTTTTTAATACGGGTGATGCCGGTTTTCCCAATACCCCAATCAAACTTTCGACTGGCTTACCCTCGCAGCTAACTGTTACGATGACGAATTTACCAAATACATATATTTCTTACGGTTCTTATGGGGGGATGTCTCCGCTAGGATCGGGGAAGTTTTCACTTCATATTACGGGGGCGAGTCAAGGGCGGCAAATTTCGATAGATTACAGTGGTCGACCATCAGCCACCAAAATTCCATAGAGTCAATTTCTCTTATGATCACAACATCTTCTGCAGAAAAAGGATTCTCCCTAATAGAGGTGCTGGTGTCTTTGCTCGTGTTATCGATCGGATTATTTGGCATACTGGGGATTATTATTACCAGCATGCAGATGAACTCCTCATCTGCGTATCGAACTATTGCAGCGCAGCAAGCGTATGCAATGGCTGAAACATTACGGGCCAATCCAACTGCGCTCGGGACTGCTTCTGCAGTATCGGCAGTGGCTTTTGCATCAGCAACTTCTGCGGTCGTTAATACGTGCCTGCAATCTGTAGGATGTGCCAGAGGATCTACGGGGACAAATGGTTTTGTGCAAGAGTCGATAGGTCTGTGGCAAGCACAACTGGCAGCAATACTGCCATCAGGCACAGGAACAGTTTGTCAGGATAGCACCCCCAATGATGGAACTTCGGCTGATTGGAAGTGCGATGGCCCGTCCGGTACACAAACGCCGACCAATAATAATGCCCCCTACGTTGTCAAAGTTTGTTGGAACGAGTCTCGAATTGCCGCATCATCTTCGGTTATTGGTACTTCAACTTCCGGTGGCACATCCGGTTCAGGGGGGGGCACTATGTACCTACACCAATCTATGAACAGATTACTCGAAAAGGGTTTTTCGCTTATTGAGTTTATGATCGCAATAGCGATTTCGATGATCGTGCTGTTGGCCGTCTCAATAGCATGGCAGTCTGGTTTCTCTATGCAACAAGCTCAAACGGATAATGGTCGACTGAACGAAACCGTACGTTTTGCTATCGATTTGCTATCAAGAGAAATCAGGCAAGCCGGTCTTATTAATAAAGCGACTAATCCACCCGAGCTTAATTTTTGTTCTACTGCCGCAACCTTGGCCGCGGTTGCAGGCATTAACGATCCCGCCAGCGGCGTGGCATCAATTGATCCTACGATTAAAGGAACGAACTTTGCCGGAAATGCAATTACCGTTTTGAATTTGAGTGATGCAATCCGCGTTCGTTATTATGGAGAAGATGCAAATGCAGGGGGAGTGGCAGGGGGAACGGCTCTTTCAACAGACTGCCTAGGTAACACCGTACCGGGTAGGACATTGGTTGAAGATACGCTATACGTGGCGACTGATCCCAATAACAATGGTGAGCCAGCTTTGTGGTGTTATACCAGCAATCCTACGAGTGCTGCGGTAACTCCTCAGCCCATAGTATCCGGTGTCGAAAGTTTGCAAATCCTCTATGGAGAAGATCTGGATTCTGATGGAATTATCAATCACTACGTTCCTGCACAATTGGTTACAAGTTTTGATAATGTCTTGAGCGTCAAGGTATCCATCATTGCACGCAGTGCCAATGCTGTAACAACCGGTTCGACTGTAGCAAAAACCTATTATCACTTCGGAGCAACCTATGCTGACCCGGGTGGAACTTCAGGCGCGCAAGTCTGCGTAAATCCACCAGCAGGCAATACTCAATGCGTAGCTGCTACGCAAGCCGTAATTTCCAACGACAACAGGCTCCGCTTACCACAACCGGTGTCTACTGAAATAGCGATTCGGAATTTCAGTAATTGTAGTGTGCAATTTTAATAGGCCGTGCAAAATGGATAGGAAAAAACTGAACCTGACAGGATGCAGACAAGGGCAGCAGGGTTTCATCCTATTAACAGCGCTTGTCTTTATAATTGTATTAACCGTTATTGTCATCAGCACTGTTGACCTTTCTACTTCGGATGAAAAGATCGCACGCAACTCGCGCGACAAGGATATCGCCTTTGCCGCGGCTGAGGCCGCACTACGCGATGCACAGATATATATTTCCGGTGGCTATCAATTTCCATATACTCCGAATAACAACCCGGCTAACTATCCTGCCGAGATTGCACAGCCTGAACAAAGTGATTTTTTCAATACTGGCGATCCTAACTATGCGTTTACCAGCCAGATAGGAACAGTTACTCAATCTCCGCAGATTATTGGGGTAAATGCGCAACCGCGTTATCTGATCGATATTGTTCGGATAGCTGCACCGAATAGTATCTGCAATAGCACTCCTTTCGTTTTCAGAATTACTGCGCAGAGCGAAGGCCGATCGCCAAATACCAGGTCGACCCTGCAAGAGTTATATTGCCCTCCTTGAGCCAAATACAAGTTGTTCATTAAATCGAATCGGTATTCCAACACAGATGAAATCTGCACGCCCAATCAATATTTCGAAGCTGTTGGCGTATGACTGCATGTCGTGTGGAATGTCGGCCTTAATGATTTAATAGAATTAAAAAGCTAAACAATGTACCGGGAAAAGGATGCTCTTCGACTGATTAACAGCTTTGCAGTTTCCTTTGTTCTGCATGTGTTCATACTGTCCTTTTCTGCCCTAACGTTTTGGAATCAGGCCGGTAATTTACATTATCAAGGCCAGGCTGCTTTGCATGAACCGCTGACTGTTAGATTGATTGCGCAAGAGTCATCTCCCATAACCACACCACTACTGGTTCAGGAGGCGGACAAGCACTCTTCCTTTTTGGTGCAGCAAAAGGCTGATAAAACATCCAGCATGGATTCAAGCAGCTCAACGAAATCACAGGTTTCCAATTATCACACTACTCAGGAGTTGACACGGATGCCGGAAATGTTGGTACCACCAGCGGAAACAATAGAAACTAGCCCGGATATGTTTGGAGAGGTTGTATTCAGACTTTCCATTGACCGCTTTGGCAAAGTTAAACTGCTGCAACGCTTAAAATCCACCTTGCCCCGGGAAGTCGAAGGAAAACTGGCATTGCAGCTTTATCGTGCTGAATACCGCCCCGGAGAAATGAGCGGTATTGCGGTGGACAGCGAGATGATAATAGACCTAAAGCTTGATTCAGCAGGATGGCGCACCGACAAGCTTCCTGTGCTAAGGCAAGGCAATTTAGCAGAACCACCCAAGACACATTAGCCAAGAATGCAGGTAAACGACTACCAGCAAGGCGCCGCGCCGCTGGTCACCGTGCCGCCATTGCCTTTGGCTCCTGTGTTATCCAATGTTAATGTTCCGCATTGTGAATCTGTAAATCCAGACGGGGTAGCGCTAATGATATATGAAGTTGCCGCTGTGGCTGGACTGATAGCGACAGAAATATTGTATATCCGCGTACTTATGTTATTGCCTGCATAATTGGGCCATCCCTGTGGTTCGACCGTTGGTGGCGCAGTTGTTATCGCATAATAAGTGTAGTTGTTGGTGTAATAGCGCTCTTCCATTTGCGATATATTCAGCATGACCGCTTCGGCCTGCTTCCGTTTGCTATTGGTCACGTAACTGGTATAGGCAGGTAAGGCAATAGCAGCCAAGATACCAATGATAGCAACTGTGACTATAAGCTCGATGAGGGTAAACCCTTGCGCATGTTTTTTCATAATGTTCCTAATGCTGTTTTAGTTAATTTGTTTCCAAGATAATCGTCCAAACTGCCCGGTTCTCAGCGTTGGATTGCAAGTCATGGAACCATTTCCATTATTAGTACAGCTGATACTAATTCTGCCGGTAGATGAGGCCGGTCCTTGTGGTAAATTCATTAAGAATCCCCAGCCGGGAATATAGTAATCAGCGGTTGTGCAGCCACCGACTCCGCAGTTGGCTGGTGCTACGCTAGGCATACCCACTGCACTAGTGGTAGCCGTCGACGATAGATTGGAGGCGGCCGCCTGGTCGTTGGCGTTAAAAGTAATAGGATTTTGTGCCGCACCTCCAATGATTGATTTTCCGCCTAATACCACTGTGACAGGAGTCGACGAACCCGGTAGAACTATGTTGGTCGTTCCCGCAGTGCCAAGTGATGTTGAGCCAGCGGGGATGAACACAGCGGAAGGAGCACCGCCAGTCAAGTATGAGAAATTATACTGGAAACCTGACGTATTGCCCGAGCAAGGATCAGTTGCCGGTGTCAATGACATAAATTGAATATTAGTTCCACTCAAAGTCGGCGGATTGGAATACGAACGTTCCCCATTGCCCGGAAGATCGAAGAACCATCCAAATTGCGCTGGGGTATTGCTAGAGAATCCGAGCTGGGTTGTTGCGCCAGTTGAGTACGCACCACTCGACGTTGGAATCGGAACGTAGCGTGGGCATAAGCTAGTCACGTTACCGGCTGAGGCTACCGCTGAGGTGTAATTGGGTATGCATGTTGACGGAATCGTATAGGTGGTGCAGTTGGCGGCTCCCGCTGTACATGTTGCCCCCGTGCTGTTATCGATGGAATAAGTTCCCAAGGTTGCCTGACGTTGTAAAAGGCTACGTGCATTGGTTGCCGTTGGTGATGCGGGAATTGCCGGCGAAGTTGTCAGGCCTGTGTTCTGATCCCATATGCCATATAGGGTATTGGTATTGAAAGTTGAGCCGCTCTGAGGATTGGGATCGCTGGTGTCAATCCACGAGCCTGTACCAAACGTCACTATATAACCGCCATTCGGATGGTTCCCAACCTTTGGTGTAGTCGTAATCTGTTGTGTGTTTCCAGCGCCATCTTTTGCAATAAATAACGGATTACCTGAAAATGCCGCAGACCATGTAGATGCACTGTTGGTGGGAGCCACACTACTAGTCAAGTCAATTTTCCACATATTGCCATTTCTATCGCCACCGTAGACATAATCAATCGTTCCGTCCAAATTGTTATCGACACCGACCACGCCAGCAAGACCATTGGATGCGTTGTTAGGTGAATTGGGGCTGGTCAGAGCAATTTTGAAATAATTGGTATTCAGTACCCATTGTTGACTACTGCTTAGTCCCGGATCAACATAAAGTATAAACAGGTAGGCATTATTGTTGTTCGGGTTGCCCGTCGCGTCAACACTATTGAAGCCGTTCCCGAAGATTACTGCCCAGCGACCGTTGTTGAGTTTAGCGACTATAGGCTGACTAAAGGTATAGCCCAAGTCAGGGTCGTCCAGATTGGTAAATTCCCAGAGTACATTAGACTTAGTAAAACTGGTTGCAGGATCGGTAATATTGAGTGCATAGATGCCTTTTCCACCGGCATTTAAACCACCAACCAACATCGTCATCCAATTGCTGCTAGAAGTGCAAGGTTGTACACAAACATCTGCCATGACCGGCCCTCCATCGACGTAAAACGTATGGGCATAGTTCGGACTCATGAGATTACTTAGCGTAGGGTAAGCAGCATAGGGAACATAGCCAAATACTTCTGTTCCACTTGATGATGTATGAACCGGTAATCCGCTAGTGTTGACGGTGTATGAAGCATTAAATGCGTGCAGCATGCCATCATTCGCCCCGACGTAGACCATGGGCGTACGAGAAGCGTGTGCAAGCGCGAAAGCTTTGTAAGTGGCATCCGGCAATGATGAAGATGGGGCCCCAACATAAACGGGATTGGAGTCGATAATATCACCCAGCTGCCCGGTCGGCCCCGCTGTATATGAAGCAGGCGTATTGCTACTGGACACGCCTTCTGCAACCCGCGAACGCCACCCGTGGTTTGTCTGAGTATTCGTGGTCGTTGCTCCTGTCGAACTGGGTAAATATGCCTCTTTGGACATATCTCCATTGATGTATTTAACACGGTCCGCACCATAGGAATCCACAATGCCAATATTGCTTGTGTTAAGCAAACTTTGTTGGTATGTGTCGAAATTGGAAAGTCCTCCGCCTGAGTCAAGCGCAAAGTTGATCCCCGCATTGGTCGCCCGATTGAAAGAAAATACTTGTCGAGCGGATGGATTGGGAAGCATTTGTGACGCAGACCAGTCTGCCGTTGAAGAAACCCCGCCATTCGGGTTGATCACGAAGGCTTTCAGATCTCCGATCCAGCCGCCGGAATTATAGGCTCCTTGGTAAATATAAGCACCGGTGCCCGTATCTAGTGATCCGGCCGATTGAGCCAATGCCGCCTCAGCGCCTTGTTCCGCAGCAATGGTTTGTATGGCGCTTTTCACTGAAGCAATCATCGAGGTGGGATCGCTTGCCCGAAGTAAGTTTTTGGGCCACTTCATCGAAAGAGTGGTACTACCGTAGTTTGTTGGGCCATTGGAAGCGCAAGGAAAACTATTGCCCAAAATCGAGTTATACCAAAGGGCGGATGAGTTCCAGCTTCCACTAGTATAGTTGCTCGGATCTCCATACTTGGCCGCTAACCAGAACTGTTTGTCGAATGAACAATCCTGTGCTTCCTGAACATCAATGATGAAGCTTTTGACATTCATGGGGCTGGTGCTGGCAGCCAGATCAGGGCGGATATTATTGGTGGCGGCCCATGCAGCCAATCCGGCGATGTAGTAACTGGCGCCACCGGCTCCTGTCTGTGTTGTGGCGATGGTTCCCATACCTTCCATGCTTCCAACTACATTGGTTGCGGCAGCAGTACCCGTGGCAGATGGGATCGTGGTGCCGTTAATTGATCCGGTGATTCCGGTATCGCCGGACAGTGATCCCAAGTCAGATACATGGGCATGTCCATTCGAGTCAGTATAGGCGTTGCAAACGCTGCTTCCATTACTGGTGTAAGTGCCACCCGGCAGACGTTTGTCGCACCAAGTATGTGCATCACCCATGGTGATGATGTAGTTTTTCTGGCAGGCATATTTTATCGGATCATCCCATGTGGTGATTACCGGGAATCCATCACTATTAGCCTGCGTGGCACCATTGGAAAAGTCTGACGTTGGTGTCGGCGTGCCTGCGGTAGTTCCAGCGTTGTAATTTCCGCCGCGAAGATATCTTAATGTTTCGTAATATAGCTTGCCGATATCATCGTAGGTTTTGTAACTCGTGGAGGTCGATCCAAATTTATTGATGTAGTTGATAACGCCCGAATTTGTTGGTGTTAAGCCGCTCTTCCAGCTGGAAGAATCCGCAGAATCCGGATTGTTGATAAATGTGCCATCGGTTGCAAGCCATTCTTTGGCAGTGTTACTTTGGATCGATCCCCCTTGCAGGACTTGATCCGGTGCCAGATATTTTGCTTTGGCCCGCAGCACGGCGTTGTCGATATCGTTAGCATTAAAATAGGATAACACTCCGAAACGCATTGCATTGCCATTGCCCTCCAATACTCCCGTTGGCTTCCACGTTACGTTGCCGTTGTTATCCACATATTGAGTGCAATTGCTCTCAAGCCCGACTTGGGGGTTACAGACTTGGACGTTGACGTTATAAGTTGTCGCGGCTCCGCCGATGGTTACGTTATATACACTGTTGTAATAAATCGTCTGCCCTCCGTAGGAACCAGTGTATGTAGGGGTGAAATAGACAGTGCTGGTGGAGCTGCTGCTCTCGGTAAATCGATATTGGGTGTAATAGTAACTGCTACTGCTTGAGCCTTCTTTGACACTGCCCGTAGGTGTCGCTGCGCTGATCGTATAGCCTGAACCTATGGGAACCCAATTCGCAGCGGCGCAAGTATAAGGGGATGTGGATGTGCCGGTACCCGTGTAACTAGTGCAGGTGGCGCCGCTAAAGCCACCAGAAGCTGCGCACGTTGTGGTCGAGCCAGTACTGCTCCAAGAGCAAGTGAAATAGGTACTCGAAGAGGGATAGGCGGTCGCGGTTCCAGTCACCGTATCGGTGACGGTAGAGGAGCCGCTGGTGCTTGTATAACTGAAGGTCGCATTCCCACCGCTTGTACTGCTGAAGTTGCTGAAGGTCAGGCATTTATAGGGTGACCCCGCAGTTCCTGGGCCGGCATTCCAATTAGAACAAGTTCCGGTAGAGCTATACGTATCGTTTAATGCAGCCGTGCAGCTTGGTGGTAGGCTGGAAAAACTATTGGCCGGGCAGGATATAGTGACCGTACCAGCGACACCCGAGTCTGTCATGGTGCTAGTGGTTTTTTTACTAGGAGAGATGACTGGAGTGTCTTGATAAGTAGTGTTGGCGAATGCTGTGCAGGTGTAAGGACTCGCCGAGGTGCCGCTGCCGGAATAGCTGGTGCAAGTGGTCGTATCGCCATTGGATAAGGTGTAACTACTGCAGGTTACACCGCTCCCGGTGTAAGTCGGTGAGTTGCAAGTAGCCGTGCCCGCAACCCCGCCTCCGGAAGAAATCACCATGGTGGTTCCCTTGCCGCTACTTACAATGCTTAGCGCTGCGCCAGACGGGAAGCCGGTTGAATAGCCATCCTCAGTCCAAGTCTTGGTGGGGAAGTTGCCGCCTTGACTGGTCTGATAACTGCGTTGAAGCACCGTTAAACCATTGGTACCCGGCACGGTGGCGGCATTCAGATCCACTACGCGGTTTCCTCCGGTCATTGCGTAACGAAACTCATCCAACCCTGCCATGCTTACCCAATTTAGCCAATTTCCGCTCCAGCCTCCGCCGAATGCACCGGCACAAGCATTGGGAGAACCCGATACGGTGGTCGAATAAGCAGCAGGATAAAACCAGCCGGTAACGCTTCCGCTGGTTAGTGCAGAACTATAAAAATAGCATTTGGTATTGTCAAAATAACCCAAATAGGTATTGTTGCGAGAATAGCTAGCACTGTCAGAGTAAGCCGGTGTAATCGCGGTCGGAAACTCTACCGACAGTGCGAACATGACGTTGGGGGGGACGCCGCTTTTTAGGTTTAATGGTAGCTGGGATAAAGTACCGGCGGATGCCAAAATCGAACAAAGCGCCAAAAATGCGGCTGCTATTAGATTCACTGAAATTCGATTTTTGTACATATGGTAACCTCTTAATTTATTGTTTCTACAATCAGCAATTTTACTAAGCTTAATCTTGGTATCTTCAAATAACTTTGCACACTTGCAAATATTTGTTTAGCTGGATTCCCCGCCATCATTAATTAAATTTGCATGAGTTCTCTGATAGTGCGAGGCCAAACTAAATTGCTTTCAATTGCATGTCAAAATCTATTTGATAAATGGCTATTTTGGATTGATGGACGGTACATGGTTTCCAGTTTTGTGAACGCTGTTTGATATACATAGCAAGCACTCTGTGAGCTTGTCTTTATATGTACTGAGGCGGAAATATGTTGTCAAACTGCGAAATTGAAAATCCCCCATTACCACGGCTGATGCTAGTATGCGGATAAGCTGAAGTTTGAATAATGAAAGCTTAATTTGTTGTTTCATGAGGTTCTCCACTGAATCTATTGCTATGCAAGCTAAAGTA
>Ga0364860_10968_pt1 | contig 12355 bp, 11 predicted proteins | sample ExccelAu500001D4_FD_206916 | JGI IMG/M metagenome (GOLD analysis project Ga0364860, IMG submission 206916) | Enriched cells from Trout Bog Lake Hypolimnion, Wisconsin, USA - BchlTB.Aug20.5000.01 .D4 | ecosystem: Environmental > Aquatic > Freshwater > Lake > Hypolimnion/Profundal zone | place: USA... | reverse complement strand
AAAAATTGGCAAATATTTGAACTTATATATTTAAAAATAAATACATTAAACTACATATAGCTCTTTTGCCAATAGAACCAAAAAAAGGAAGTTTGCTGCGACACACCAAAACTTTACCTTCTGATTCAACAGCAAAATCATACCAGCCATTTGTTTTTCAGATTTTTCAATGATTTAACAGCAACAAAATACTTCACTCCTTATAATTCTATTCATTTTCAGGCTTATATTACATAAGCATTTCCTTGTATAATACAAGGTATCAAAAAGGTAGTCCTTATAAAAAGGCTTAAATCAATGATTTCTTTTCCAGTATCAGCATTCTGGACTATTAGGTAACTGGCAAATTGGGAAAGTTTAAAACGCTGAAAACCCTTAACCGCTCCTTTGCTCCATACTATCATCAAGCGGTAAACCACGAAATGATGCTAGGGGGCTTGACACTATTTTACAAGCTTCTTTTAACCGTTCAACAACATTTTGATTTTGTTATACTATTTTCCATATTAGCTAATCAGGATTAGGTATACTTACTAATTCTAATTTTAAGGTATTGATAATCATTGACTTGTTTCAAATAAACCATAAAAGATTAATTAAACATTACTATTTCTCCAACAAATTAATTTGAATAAAAGTTGCCATACTTGTATATATTTATAATATCATGAAATCCGGTATTTACCTGCTACAATTTTGCTTTATCAGTATCATTCTTTTTTCTTGTAAAAGGTCTTACCACCCTCATTTATCATTCTACCATTGGTCCGTATCTGAAACTAGGGAATCGTATCATGCCAAACATAATGACAGTGTTTTGTACCAATTTCAAAGCAAAAAATTGTATATTAAAATAATGGATATAGACTGGGATGAAAACTATGGCGTATATCCATCAACCCATTATTTTTTGGATGATTATTTGTATTACTCTAACCATAAATTATCTGATTCCTTTCATATAGTCCCTGTTATATTTATCACAAATAGAGCTTTAGAAAAAACGGATACGGGTGCTATAAAAGACCTTGCACAAAAAATTGTGTTAAAAGCGAAGTTTTTAGTTCAAGGTCAAAGAAGGTACGATAGCAGCAATGTAAAAACAATTATTGATAGTAGTATCCGTTATAATGAATTGCAATTTGATTGTGACTGGACAGCATCAACTCAAAAGAAATACTTTTTACTGCTTTCTTATATAAAAGAACAGGCTGCGGATAAAATGATAACATCCACATTAAGATTACATCAGTATAAATATCCTTCAAGAACCGGAATACCTCCTGTTGATGAACTCACCCTCATGTGTTATAATACCGGCGATATAAAAAACCCGGATGAAGTAAATAGCATCTTCAATTATCAAAAAGCAAAAGAATATTTTACCGGTAATTCAGCTTATCCCAAAAAATTGAATTTTGCTTTACCAGCATTTGACTGGACCATAATATTCAAGAACAATAGGTTCTATAAAATTGACAATGCCATTACAGAAGAAATTTTTTCCGATACCAATACCACCCGGATAAAATTGAATAATCAATACATCATGCTTAAGGATACTGTTCTGAACAATGTTTTCCTTAGAAAAGGCGATATCCTAAAGCGGGAAACTATTAGTAATGAAGATTTGATCAAAGCCGCAAAACTTTGTTCTAAAGCAAGAAACAGCCCAGATTTTGATGTTATTATTTATGATATAGCACACGTAAACTCCAATAATTATGAAGCCGTTAAAACAGCCCTGGATTGTTTTAATAATTAGTTCCCTTTTATTATTACCAATCATCATTGTTCTTGCTTGCGGTCCATGGCCTGCCGCCCCGGAAGAATTCAGAATATCCTTATTTCAACCCAATATCGGTGATGTAAGCAAAGAATTCAATGCTTATTACTTTTCATTAAATAGGTTTTATAAAGCAGAGGAAGATGAGTCATTTGTTACAGCTGCAGAAATAAATCAGAACTATAAAGAATGGAAAGAAGAGTTAAAAAAAGACTTTACAGTTAAGGATTTTTATAAAGCAATAGAAGAATATAGTTATGAAATTGTACAGGATTCATTAAATGAATTAAAAAAATCAAATAGTTTTATTTCCGCATTGACATTTGAAAAGGATCATGATTATTTCAATTATTTTAAACTGGCAAAGAGTACAGAAAGATACAATACTTATGATTCAGAAAATGAAGCATGGGGTTTATCTGCCTCCCATAAAGCGGTGCCCGAAACTTTAATTAAGAAAATTCAGAACTTAATCAACAATAGTAACAGTAATTTTATAAAACAGAGAGCTGCTTATGTTTCATGCAGGCTTTCTTTCTATAGACAAGACACAGTCTTGTTTAAGAAAACTTATGCCCAGTGTTTCATTAATCCCAAAGTCCGCTCCTGGGTAAACTCATCTGCTAAGTATTATTATATAAGGTTACTGGAAGAAAATAAAAACAAATCGCTTTTTTATAAAGATCTTATACAGATTATTGATAATTCGAGAGACAAAAGATTTATTTGCCTCAAATTAATCACGGAAGAAAAGAAAGATAAATTAATCACTCATCTTAAAACAAATCATCAAATAGCCACCGCCACAGCAGCCTATGCTATCAGGTATTCGGGATATTCCTTTAATGAAATAAAGAAAGTTTACGACCTGGATCCGGAAAATAAATTTGTAAAGCTTTTACTGAACCGAGAAATCAATAAAATTGAAGATTGGTTACTAACACCTGCATTAACGGAATATGAAACTTCAGCATCAATGGAATCAGGCATGTCTGAAACGGGTGAAACATCAAATATGTTCAAAAAGCAAAACCTTAAAACCGATAGTGTTTATGCCCTGAAATTAAGAAATTTTATACATGAGATTACTGTAAAGAAAAGCGATCCAGGTCTGGAGATCATGCTTTGTCATCTTGATTTTCTTTTAAAGAATTATAAAGAAGCACAAGCAACATGTATCCATGTTAAAAATACTACCAATGAAAATTCAGAAGCATATCTGCAAGCCAATATCAATAATATCATTATAGGAGTTCAAATAAATAAGGGACTTGATTCAACTTCTAAAAACAACCTTTTTGGTTTATTGGAGAAATTAGATAGATTGGAATCAGATAACGCAAAGAACAAGATACCTGAACTTAGTTTTTTAAGTTTCAAAGATATTAAAGATGCGTTGTTGGTTTATTTAGGCCGCACAGCATTAAAACAGGGCCATATTGCCGATGCAGCATTATTGTTAAGCGGTACCGATAAACCCTGGGGTGAATTCAGAACCGGCAATTATAAAAACGCTTATTTTTTATTGAATGAAAATGCAAAAGCAAAAGACTTTGACCAGCTGATAACGTTGTTGAAGAAAAAGGATAAATCTACTTATGAGAAATATTTCTTCTCAAGAAAAACTGAATTTGCCGGCAATTATTCCAGTTATGACTTTTACAACAACCCGCATTTGACTAACTTTTGGGATGTAAATAAACTGTATGATCTAAAAGGTACATATTTTTTAAATAAAGACAGTTTAGAACAAGCACTCAAATCATTTCAGGAAATTCCTTCTAAATTCTGGAGCGACTCGAATAATGTATATGATGAAAATCTAACCGGAAATCCTTTTGATGTAAGTGTATATGACCCTCATGGTTATAAATCAGATTCGGGTTTTATAAGCAATCCCAACAAATCTGTTTTCATTTCAAAACTGATACAACTTAAAAAACAACTTGCAAAAGAAACTAATAATGAAATAAAAGCAAAGCTCAATTATCAAATAGGCAATGCCTATTATAGCATGACTTATCATGGTAAATTTTGGTTGATGAGCAAACTTTGGTGGAGTGTAGATCTGGGAGAAGAAATGGATTTGAAGAATACGGCATTTAATCGTAATTATTATGGTTCAGAAAGGCCGCTCTATTATTATAAAAAAGCTTTTGAATTAACTAAAGATAGCAAACGAAAAGCCTTCTATTATCTCTATATTGCAAATTGCGAAAATGATAAAAAAATGTATTCAAAAATTAGGAAAAAGGACTTTGATAAATATTATCATGAGCGTGATATCTCCAAAGATTTTCTATCAGGAAGTAAGTATTTAAAACAGATGGGAGGTGATGCTGATTTTTACAGTAGATTAATTAAAGAATGCCCATTGTATTCAAGTTTTAAGGGTAAGATTTAAATTATTTGTTTCATTGCTCTGCAATTGATTTTTGTGCCATTCTTCCCTATTTAAATTGATTAAAAAGGGAAGAAATAGAACACGATAACTCAATTATATATTTACTCATGGTGAGTTGTTATAACAAGCATACCGCTCAGTGCTTTTGCACTCAGGATTTTTAATAGCAAAACACGTTATTATTAATAAACTTTAATCCCAAATTTTAATAATTTTTTTGGCAGATGATCATCAAGATTTGAAATATCCTCATCCGTAAGTTCAATTAATTTAAAATCATACTTCTTGTAAATTTCAATTTTTACTTTTTTTCTTTCAAGGTATTTAGGATCATTCTCCATTCCCCAATATTCGATATAGACTCCTTCAATAGGGATATAAAAATCCGAATATAGATCCTCTTCAACAGGAAGCTTCCTTTCATAAGCATGAACTAATTTATAATCATATAGAGCATTATCGATAATTACTTCTGCCCTTGAACGGACCATATGACCATCTTTAGTCCTTAAAGTTGCCGGAAACTTATCTCTAAAATTTACTGCTATTTCATTAGGCTTGCCACTTTGATTAATTTCTTTTTCAGGATGATTTATTTTAATTATTTCAGTAATTCCAGGTATATCCCCAAATGCACGAATTAAATTTTTATTAGTTAAAATACTCTCTGACCATAATACATAAGTACCACCTGAAGTGTCATTTTCATACTGTTTCCCGCCAAGTAATTTTCCGGATTTTGTCACTCCCCAACCAGAAATTTCCTTTTCTATCCAGCCTAATTCAGATAATATTAAATTTAAACGTTGGCTTGAGATATTAAAATGCTTTCCAATTGCAGTAGCATTAAGAAGTTTATAAGTGATTTTACTGGTTGAGTTGTTGTCAATTGATAAATTTTCAGGCCAAACTATAAATTCTCCATATTTCGGATTGTTTCTAATTTGTCCACCTTTCTGTTTACCTATTTCCGTTAATGTCCATTTTTCATTTTTTCTTTCTATCCATCCCAGAGTTTTTAATTTAGTAAAAAGTTCACTTGCTGATAGGTCTAGTTCATTTGCAAGGCTTGAGGTAGAAATCAATTCCATAAAAGAACAATTGAAATTTAATATTTGTATTCTTCGAAATTATGCCATTTATTATTGCTTTTTATTATTATATTTCAAATTGTAAGAAGTCTTCTTCAAAATTTATCTTTGTACCATTTAAATTACTTACCAAAAAAGAACCCCGGGCCATCACCCCGGGGTCCCATCCCTCCTCTCCTTTTTAATCCAACTCAAAATACACTGAAGCACAATAGACACCACAAAACTCACCACAGCCCCAATCATGGTTAACACCATTGTTTTCAGTATATCATCCTTACCCAAATTCGCAATAAAGGCCAGGAAAGTGCCGCCGGCTGTTCCGGCCCTGGTACTATTATCCATATAACCTCCTTTTAAATTTTTACGTTTGTTAACTTGAAAGCATCCCAACTATCAGGGATACTTCCAGGCCAACGATGTCAAATAACTGCCTGTTCTCACTAATTCAATAGTCCACTAATTTTTAAAACTTACTCTTCCTTACCCTTTTCATGGGTATCTCTATCTGTTGCCAGTTGGCTCACTGCTCCTATCACCCCTCCTGCAACTGCTGCATATCCCGCAATGGATATTAATGCAGCTGGTAAAACCACCGGGGAAGATGCAATGGCGGTGCTGATAACAGCCAGCATCAATCCAATATTGCGCAGCTTCTTAAAAAAAGAAGGCGTTGGTGCATTAATTCTTTGTACAATATTCATGTCATTTGTTTTAATAGAAACCTGCCCAAAATACTAGACAGGTTTCCTTTGTTTTAAAATAAAGTGGTTATTCTACCATTACATTTCCCAGATAAATACTCCTGGATACCAGTTTCCCATCTTCAGAAATAAATGCAATCCAGGTTTCCACAGCTTTGCCACCAAATAACGCCACATTCAGCACTGCAGTTTCTGCTACACGCGACGGCCCATTGAGGGTAAATACTGCTTCATTGGTTTCGGCACAGTAGGCAACCAGAATAGATTTATCCGTTGCTTTGGCACTGTCTGTGTCTCCACTGTTGTCTACCCAGTTAAACTTAATTTTACCGGCACCATTACTTTCAATACTCGGTGCACCTGCGTTGTGCAATATGCCCTGGCTCAATAATGCTTTGTGATAATCCACACTGAAATTGGGGTAAACACCCGTAATGGCATTTTTCAGATTATGACTGATAGCATAATTTACCGGAGACATGGTATGCGATAAATTGGCAAAGGTTTTGGGTAACAGCGCCTTGAATGCTTCATGAAATTTAATGATGATCGCAAACTTCATTTGCTGTTCCACCTGTGCGGAACTGGGTGTTCCTTTCTTTTTACCGGATACACTGCGCATATAACTAATGCCTTTCCAGTAACTTCCCACTACAGTTCCCACTTTTCCGGAAAAACTGCCTAAAATCCCTTTTTTATACGTTCCCATTTCTTGTAATTTTATTTTTTTTGAAAATTTTTAATGTTTAAAACCGGATACGCTGGCGGGTAATTGAAAAGCATTCCGGGGCTCCCTACTATAACAGATGGCTTCCGGTTGTGCACCACTTTCCACCCCTGTTACTGAATGCTGGCTGCAGCTATTTTTGATCAGTTGCCTGCCATTGTATCACGACACAAAACAAGAAAAAAGGGTTGAAAGCATTTCCCAAGGTCTTCCCAAGTTGGGAAAAATAAATTTGAAACCCTTACTGGATAAGGGTTTCAGTAATTGCTAAAAATATTGGGAATAAAAAAGGCCCTTTTTGTGGGTAAAGGGCCAGAAATTGAAATAATATTTATTTTACCTATTATAGGTTTTACAGGCATTTCAGGGAAAATTTTTTCCCAAGGTCTTCCCATGTTAGTTTTGCTAAAATATGTAGGAATTTTAGCACGAAATAATAAATTCAACCAACATTCGTAGTTTTTATTATTTTATTTAATTTTACATCAAATGTTATCAAATGATAAGCGAAGGAAAATTGAAAATATCGTTGCTGGAATTATCATTGAGGGGGAGTCAGATTATTGCACAGCAATCCGAAATCTCCTATGCGCAGGCTTTCCAACAAGTACAACGGTTAAAACAGAATTCGAAAGTAAAGCCATCATCAAAGAAAAGCAGGCTATCCTCTTAGAAAATTATTGTAGTGAAAACAATATATGGCTTAACAATTTTCCAGAGGAGGAAAATTATTTAACACATGGAGGGGAAGCTAAAGTATACCTGAATACAGATCACAGGACGGTGATTAAATTGAATGATGCAGTTTATTATGCAACCTGGTTGGAATTTTTTAACAGTATTATTTTAGACAATCTGATTTTTAAAAATACTTCCTATAACTTTTTGGGGTTCACAAAACAAGGGTCTGAATTGTACGCCGTATTGAAACAACCTTTTATTATATCAGATGCTCAGGCCGATCTGAAGGATATCAAATCATTTCTGACTTTCAATGGATTTGAGAACAACAGGAGGAATGATTATATACATAAAGAACTTGGACTGATTTTGGAAGATATGCATGATGAAAATGTAATTGTCAATTCTGATACTTTATTTTTTATAGACACTGTTTTTTATACTGTAACTCCTGAACAACCTACCTAATAAAACCATACTGCATCAGCAAACAGGTTTTGGATTTATAAAAGCCTCACTGTCCTTTAATAACAGCTTATTTCCTATTCACATCTGGTAAGTTACCTATCCCCTATTTTTTTTTTCACAGATTTAATAATTGCATGCGCAGCTGCATATTGCTGTACCACTTCAGCCAGTGGCAGGTTCAGTTGTTCTGCAATGACAGAAAAGTCCATTTTCTGGTCATAGCGCATTTTATACAGTTGCCACATCATAGCCTCCATGCATTCAGCATATTGTTCCTTTGCCCGGGGAGGTCTTTCCACTGCTTTTGGCTCCCGGCCAGATTCTATCATCTTTTTAAGAAAACAGATACTTTTCTGAACTTCCAGGTGAACACCTTTAGAAGAACTTCCCATTTGTTTTGCAATCTTCTTTAAACTAAAGCCCCGCCGGTACAATTTAATCACTGTTTGGCAATTGGGTGGCAGGTAAGGCAAAGCCGTTTCTATCAATTGCATGCGCTCTTCATGATACAATCGGTTGGCAGTATCATCCGTATCAGGGTCAACAAAATAATCGTCTTGTTCTGCAAAATGCAACCTGTAGTGAAAACGGTTCACCGGTTTCTTATAATATCCCAGACAACCCCAGCGAAGGTTCATACGCATAAAACAGTAAATATGAAACATACTCTCCATATTCTGTCTAAACTCCCAGCATTTCAAAATAGCTTCCTGCACCAGTGTTTGCACTACAAACCTATCTGTAATTATCTTCCTCCCAAAGCCCATTAAAGGACTATATACCTGGGCATATACATATTTCAGTGCATCTTCATCCCCATTTCTGAATTTCTCCAGATAGAAATAATTTTCAGTAGTGGAAGCAATCAGTTTATCAATACTCATATACTGCAAAATAATTACCGGCACTAAAATTTCTTAATTTTCAGAACTGTATTAAACAAGCAAATGCCTTGTATAATACAATGCATTCGTTGAAGGAGTAATTAAAATCTCAAAACTGAGAAAATAGAAAATAAACTAGACGGGATTTCTTCTGTATACATTTCTAATAACATCAGAAACATTCAGTGAGCGTTATGCAAACCTCACCATACGGCTGTACAGGCAGCCTCGGTAATAAACTCTGAAATTTCCCCCTGATAAAAAAGAACAACTATCCTGAAAATCCAGATTGTTCAAAAAGACAACGCATTCCCTTTAATCACATTTCATCCGGATATAACAGTTTTAGCGTTTGATGCCAATAAAACAATGCTTCTCCATTAGCAACAAATTTTAGTCGCTTGTTTAAAAAATTGTATGCCGAATGTGTAACAAGATATTCATGCATCCCCACTGCATTGTCAAATAATTGTAGCTTACCCTCATACCCTGTGAGAATTATAGCGCACAAGTAAGCGGCCTTAGCACTAGCCACTTGTGCATGATCAATTCTGAAATTGCCTTCAAATACAAAATGACCAAACTGATTGATTCCTGTAATTATCTCCGAATATTTTGTTTTACTGTCTTCATCATCTGCAGCATGAAATTCTCGTCTGGCGATTATGATTCCTGTTGCAATCGTATCTCTCAAAATATCTTCTACTGACCCGATCTTACGATCCGGCCGGTAATTTATTTCACCCTCTGCAGAACTGATGTAAGACTTTTTAAAAACTTCCAGGTCGCCAAGTAAATGAAACAGGTTGCCTACATCAAACAGTTGCTTGATGATCTCTCTTTCTTTTGCAACACCATAAGGAACACCAGTGGTAGTTGGGGCAAATGCAACCAGTTTATCGCCAGTTATAGAATTAATATCAGGTGTCACAACAGTTAATGGCAACCCTGTCATTTTAACCCAATCGGTTTTTATATTACTTTCAACCAATACAGGGTATGGGTTTTCAGCAAAAAGTACATCCAGTAAAATTTCCCTTTCCGGATTGGCAACAATTTCTCCCGCTTTACTCCTTGTTGACACATTAGAACGGTAAATAAATGTATAATGAGCTTTAGGTATACCCTTTTTATAACTTCTTTTTTCATCAACCCCCATTTGCAAAAATTCGCTGTTATCTGCAATTTTGAAAAGATATACTTCCAATTCTTCCCTTTTCAAATCGGGCCGAACAATTATATCAATATCCACAGAAAATCTTAAAGGCTTTTCCATCAGTAGTATCAGACTGGTACCACCTTTGAAAATAAATTCAAGGCCTGTTAACTTTAATTGATCCAGTAGGTATAATGCATAAATCATCCCTTCCATAATGCCAGGATCTTTTTTATATAGCTTTCTTTTTTCAGCCAGCCATTCAGCAGAAAGAGATGCTTTATCAATCATTCCAAATAGTTTTAGGTATATCTGTATTATCAGACAAGAATTCCATTAAATCCGTTCCCCGGTTTCTTCGCTGCGCATAACTGAATAGTTTGGTAAAATCTATTGAATACCGGCGATAAGCATTATTAAAAATGAAAACCAGTTCATTGCCCTGAAAGGTATCATACAGTTTTTTGTCACAATACAAATCCACTAACAATTTCTCAAGTGTTGTGGTACTAATCTTCTTAACTTTTTGAAGCGGGGCTTTAGAAACAAGGGATTGAATAATAATAGCCTTGTCCAGCTCACTAACATATCGCTGTAATTCTTTTTCTTCAGGCTGCAGGTATACATTCCTTATACCCTTGTCTTTTAGATAATAAAATACAGATTCCAATGCGTCTTTCTCCACTTCAACCAGGGTAAAAAAACGAACTGGTTGATGAAGCATGAATTCATTAATGATCCTTGTTGAGAATACAGCTTTTTTTAATTCTTTAAATCCCTTTTCTATCAATGAAAAAATCTTTTTTTCTGCTTCCCCAATCCCCGGTTTAAAATCAGGTTTATAATTAAGTGTGAATTCATGCCTGGAAATAGGCTGGATGAGATTTTTTTCTTTCAGATTAAAAATCCTCCACCGGAAAGTAGTTTCCTTAAGCTCTGGTTCAAACTGCAAATAAAATCTGTACAGGGCTTCTCTTGAAAAAGACTCCTGCTCTTTAAAATTCTGTTTGAGTTGTTCTACAATGAAATTGCTTGACACTATGCGTAATTTATAATACAAAGATAAATCAAACAAAAGACAATTATCTTAAAAAAAGGCAATTATTTGTTATCAAACAAAAGCCATTAATTACATAAATTGGCAAATATTTGAACTTATCTATATAACAATCAATACATTAAAATCCACCTACCTCCTATTTACCAAAAAGTATCTAAAATCAGATAGGTGCCTTGCTGCATACATCCCCAAACCAGGCAATTGGTTTAGAAACATTCAGTGAGCGTTATACAAACCTCACCATACGGCTGTACAGGCAGCCACGGTAATTATTCTACAATAACAGTAATACCCTGTTTAGCCGCTTTATAGTCAATCTTAGATTTCAAATCCCCATAGCTCCAGTTACGCAACAGAAATGCATCTTCTTTAGCCCTTTCCTCTTTTTCCTCCTGATTCACCAGTAAAATCATACCCGCCTGGTGTTTAACACAGATCTCCATCAGCCGGCGGCTGTACACATGCAGCCTGTTATCAATGTAATTCCTTTCAATATCCCGGTATTGGGTATGCGCCCGGAATTTCCGTTTCTTTCCATGTCCCCCACATTGAAAGTTAACCGTTTTCTGCACCCGCTTACAGGCCTGCTGAATTGCCAGCCGGCGGTGCAGGTATTCCTCCCTGTTTCCAATCCGGTAAGCATGTTTACCAATTTTCACCAGTAATGGAAATTCGGTAGACAAAGACACTTCCGCCACAATTGCGGGGTTCATAGGGCACTGCTCTTTAAAATAACTAAAATTAGCCAGCAGAAATATTTTACCCCTTTTCAGTTGAATGGCGCTATCACAGAGTTTTAAAGAGCCATCAGCCAGTTTTTCCAGAAATTCCGCATTATCGTACCAACGCTGATGGCCCAGATATGTCCGAAAAGGAATTTTAAACAGTGTAAAGCTGTAATCCTTCTTGCCCTCCATTTTTTTCAGTTCTTTAATACTCCTGCCTTTAATTGGCATTGGCATTTCCCGGTGAAACTGAGGCAAAAGTTTCTCCCCTTTAACAATCTCCTTCCAATCCCGGTTATACTGCCCAACAATCGCCGTATTCAGGTTAGTAAAAATATCCGAAGGAAGTTCCTTTTTAAAATAGCCGGAAAGCACCTGATAGGTAGTATTCAACCGGCTGGTAGATAATACTCCATCTGCGTCCTTTTCAATATTGGTTAGTTTAATCTTAGTACCCTCATTAATATAGAAAAGGTCAGACAGGCGGTCCTGAATAAAATGATGGGTAACAATATAATTAGCACTCCTAAAACACATATGCTGCCAGCTATAAAGGGTATCCAGAACCTGGCGTTTAAAATCAGGGTCATTACTATTAATCAGTAACTGCAGCTTTTTAGTAAGCGTAATTTTTTTAGAAGATGCCGCCATAGCAGAGATTCGGTGTTT
>Ga0364860_10967_pt1 | contig 12379 bp, 10 predicted proteins | sample ExccelAu500001D4_FD_206916 | JGI IMG/M metagenome (GOLD analysis project Ga0364860, IMG submission 206916) | Enriched cells from Trout Bog Lake Hypolimnion, Wisconsin, USA - BchlTB.Aug20.5000.01 .D4 | ecosystem: Environmental > Aquatic > Freshwater > Lake > Hypolimnion/Profundal zone | place: USA... | reverse complement strand
GGGTGTCTTTTCTGAGGTCGCGGACCCGGCCATCATGATTCCATGATCGATCCCCTGCTCGACCTCACCGCTGAAATCAGGGCTCGAGCCCCCGGGCTACCAGGGGATGGGGTGACACAGCTGTTGGGTTGCGTGGAAGGGTTCGGCCTCTTTCGGGATGCGCGTGGTCTCCACCACCGGCCCTTTGCCCAGGTCGCCCCCACCGAAGGGCCCTGGAATCTGTCTCCCCTGATCGACCACACGCTGCTGAAACCCGATGCCACCGGGGTCCAGGTCGAGGCCCTCTGCGCTGAGGCACTGGAGCATGGGTTCGCCTCAGTCTGCGTCAACCCGCTCTGGGTCCCCTTGGCAGCTTCCCTGTTGAAAGGGAGTCTGGTCCGGACCTGCACGGTGGTGGGCTTCCCCCTCGGGGCCACCGCCAGCAGCGCCAAAGCCTTCGAAGCGGAAATCGCACAGAAGGACGGTGCCCTGGAAGTGGACATGGTCCTGGCCATCGGCGCTGTCAAAGCTGGAGATTGGGCGTTCGTACGGCGAGACCTCGAAGCCCTCAGGTCCGCCACGCCCGCTCCGACCGTTCTCAAGGTGATCCTGGAGACCTGCCTGCTCGACGATGCCGAAAAGGTCCGAGCCTGCGAGCTGGCATCTGAGGCCGGACTGGATTTTGTGAAGACCTCCACCGGGTTCTCCACGGGTGGTGCGACCGAGGCGGATGTGGCGCTCATGCGCCGCACCGTGGGAGCGGGGATGGGCGTGAAGGCCTCCGGGGGCATCCGGGCCTACGAAGCTGCGCTCCGGATGGTTCGGGCAGGTGCCACCAGGTTGGGCCTGTCCGCCTCCCTGGCGGTCGTTCACGGAAGCCTCGGCTCCAAACCTGGCTGAAAAGTGCGGTATCCTCCAGAAAGCAGTCCCATCGGAGGCAGTTGTGGCGAAGCTTGATCTCATGCTCTATGAGGAGGAGTACAAACTCCTCCAGGAGATCATCGGCCGCCTTTCCAAGGATGCCTCTGCCAAGGTCGTGTTCCTGGTGGACAAGAACGGGCAGCAGATTGCGGCGGCCGGGGATGTGAAGAGCATCGACGCCACCAGCCTCGCCTCCCTGACCGCCGGCAACGTGGCGGCCACGGATGGGCTCGCCAAGCTCATCGGAGAAAAAGAGTTCAGCCTGCTTTTCCATGAGGGCGAGAAGGACAATCTCCACATCTCCATCGTCGGGAAACGGGGCATCCTGGTGGTGATCTTCGATCAGAACTCCAGCCTCGCCCTGGTCCGCCTGAGAGTGAAGAAGGCCAGCAAGGATCTTCAGGAAATCTTCGATCAGGTGGAGCAGCGCGCACAGAAGGAGTCGGATTCGGGCAGCCGCTTCGAGAGCCCTTTCTCCGAGATCACCGACGAAGACATCGACCGTCTCTTTGGCGACTGAGGCCGGGGCGGGAACATGACCTTCATCAATTACGCGTCCCGCGAGATCAACTGCAAGATCGTGTACTACGGTCCCGGCCTTTGCGGCAAGACCACGAACATCCAATGGATCTTCGAGCAGGCCAACCCCGACAAGAGGGGCAAGCTGGTCAGCCTCGCCACGGAGACCGACCGCACACTGTTCTTCGACTTCCTCCCCCTCGATATGGGCACCGTCAAGGGCTTCAAGGTCCGCTTCCACCTCTACACCGTGCCTGGCCAGGTCTTCTACGATGCCAGCCGGAAGCTCATCCTGCGCGGCTGTGACGGGATCATATTCGTGGCCGACAGCCAGAAGACCCGCATGGAGGCCAACATCGAATCCATCGCGAACCTGGCCACGAACCTCAAGGAAAACGGCTTCGACATCAGGACCATCCCCTATGTCCTCCAGCTGAACAAGCGCGACACACCCTCGGCCGCCTCCGTGCCGGAAATGGAGCGACTCCTCCGATTCCGGAACGAGCCCATTGTCGAGGCCGTGGCCAACAAGGGCACCGGCGTGATCGAGACGCTCAAAGCCGCCGCCCGCCAGGTCCTCATGGAACTCCAGCGAGCCTAGGCGCCCGGCCCACCTCACGGCATCTGCAGCCTCCTGCTTGAAACCTCGCCTCTATCCGGTAGAATGGATATTCGCACTTTCCGGAGTAGCTCAGGGGTCAGAGCGGGTGACTGTTAATCACTAGGTCGGGGGTTCAAATCCCTCCTCCGGAGCCAGCAACAGCAAGGATCTACGGCCACCCACAAGGTGGCCGTTTTTTTGTCGTCAACACACTATCATCACATTCCAGGAAAGACTGGCGGCTACTTGCCAGGGTTGGGGTATCGGAAGCCAGATGGTTCTAACTAAGGCGTTCGATCAACCCCGCCCATCATTCCGCACATTCCAGACAGCCGAACTCGCGGAGTAAGCAGCATCAGATCGGATGGGTAGCCAAAACGCAAATACCCAACATTTCTTGTTATAAGAACCATGAAGCAGAGGTCAGCCATTCACGGCTGGCCTTTTTGCATTCAGGAGGCATTCATGAACCCAATCCCGATCCTAGCCGCCGTCGTCGTCAAAGCCCTACTTGAATGGTGGTTTGAAGACTGATTCGGCCGCATACCCTCCCCAACCATACGCCCCGCACACGCGGGGCTTTTCATTTTGAAAGGAACATCAGATGTCTCATTCCCTATACCGGAACACAATGGCCTTCAGTGGGCAGCGTCCCTGGCACAAGCTTGGGGTTCAGTTCGACCAGGAGTTCACCAGCGCAGAAGCCATTGCTGCTGCTCGGCTGGATTACCCCGTTCTGAAGGAACAGCTATACCGCCTTCGCTCTGACCTTGCCCCAGGCATGACTGAACCCACAGATGCCTACGCAACCATCAACGGACATACCCAGGATGTTCTTGGCGTCGTCGGTGATGGCTATGAGGTATTGCAGAACCGTGAGGCCTTCGACTTCTTCGATATCCTGCTCAAGGAATCGGGCGGCAAGCTTCAGACTGCCGGTGCAATTGGCAAAGGCGAGAAGGTCTGGATGCTCGCGAAGCTTCCCGAAGTCTTCTATCCGCTCGCTGGCGATGGAGTTGAGAAGTATCTACTCGGCACAACCTCCCACGACGGCACGATGAAGACGGAAGTCCGCTTCACTGACATCCGTGTGGTCTGCCAGAACACTTTCTCCCTGGCCATGAAAGGGTCAAGAGGGGTGATCTCCATTCGGCATACCAGCCAGATGCGCCAAAAACTCGAAATGGCAGCGATGGTCATGCTGCGCTACAAAGAACACTTTGACCTCGTGGGTGACCAGTTCAGCAAACTGGCAAGTATCCGCGTCGATGACGCATGGGTCGACGAATACCTCCAGCGCTTGATCGGCAATCCCATGAACGTTGCAGATGGTCGCAGCCGTACGATCATGGAGAACAAGATCAAACTGATTGAGGGGCGTCTGTGCTACGGAAAGGGTGTGGACCTTCCTGGAGTTACTGGTACGGCCTGGTGGGCATTAAACGCCATGGTCGAACATGCAGACTACGACATTAAGGCGAAGGGTCAATGCCAGGACGAGTCCCGAAGGACGAACAGCATCCTCTTTGGAAGGGCTTCTGAGTTTAAGCAGGAGGCCTTCGACACTGCCATGGCGATGATTTCTCGCTAGCAAGGCTCGACTACATCTCAATCCCAACAACCTCACGCCGGTCCTCAGTGACCGGCGTATTCCTGTGTGGAGTTGTCTCATGGACTCTGAATCATCCATTCCAGTCCCATTACATCAAGCTATTTCGAGGCGCCTAAACGACAATGCCAGGCTTGGAGATCGCCGATCCTACGTCGGTGCCAGCGAAATTGGCTCCTGCCTCCGTCGAGTCGTCTCTTCCAAGCTCTTCCCCGAACCCTTTGATCAGGCCTCCATGGGAAGGATGCTTGCGGGTAAGGCCATGGAGAACGAAGTAGTCCAGTTGGTCCGGATTGCCCTCAACGGCCGCCTTCGCAATACAGGCCGCGTCCAACTCGAACTAAAGCACCCTTCGCTGCCCTTCCATGCCCACCCTGATGGCCGCATTATCGGCGGCTTAGCAGGGCTGGATGGTGACGGTGTCCTGGAGGTGAAGACAGCCAGCGCCTCGACATTCAAGCGTTACCAGAGCGACGGCCTGCCTCAGAGCTACATTGACCAGGTCCAGGGTCAAATGGGGCTTGGTGGAATGCTATGGGCAATGGTGGTCCTTGTCAGCCGGGAGAACCTAGCCGAGATGGCCACGTTCACCATGAAGTTCAACCCTGACCACTTCATTCGGCTGGAATCCAGGGCGGCTCTCATAGCAACTGCTCTCCGAGAAAATAATATTCAGGAAGAACTAAAGGGAGAGCCAGAGCGAGGGTTCTGCCACACATGTGCTTACTCCGATAACTGTGCTATCTACCAGGCCCAACGTGAGGGTGGCAAACGTGGGGAGATCCCTGCAGTTACTCGTCTTCAACTTGAATGCCAACTTGAAGAGCTGAGTTCGCTGGAAGCAATGTCCGGACCCATGCAGGACCGAATCTCTGAATTAAGGGACCAAGTGAAGACTGCGCTCCTGAATACCGGAGCTAGCAAGGTCGTCCTCGATAACGGGACAGTTCAGATGGTCGAGTCCTCCCGAACCAGCTTTGACAGCAAATCGTTTCAGAGGGAAGCGCCAGATCTGTATACCCGCTTCCAGAAGACATCCACCTTTTCAACCCTTCGCATTACAACCCGAGGAGCTAACCAATGTCTATCACCGGCGTCGTAACCACTCTGCCGATCTCACCCGTCGTTCTACCTCCTTCTGCCATGCCGCCATTCAGTGTTTCGGATATTCGTAAGCGCACTCATGCTGTGCAGGAGATCATGCGTGGCGTCATGAAGGAAGGGACTCACTACGGGACTATTCCAGGGACGCCAAAGCCTTCTCTTTGGAAGGCTGGGGCAGAGGTCTTGTGTATGACCTTCCGGTTGGCACCACTTCTTGAGAGCCGCGTCACTGTGGATGATCCGGAAGCTGAATGGAGTTACACATCCTTCAAGAGGGACGGCAACATCGTCACCGGTATCTGCATCGGCTACTTCGAGGTCGAGGCGACTTGCACGATCGCCGGTCTGAACGGTGAAACCTTCAGCCGATGCTCCGCCAGGTGCTGCTCAAGGGAGGCGAAATACCGAAGCCTGTCCCTGTTCGACATCCGGAACACGGTACTGAAGATGGCCGAGAAGAGAGCCTTCGTATCGGCGGTACTCATGGCGACTGGCGCCAGTGACATTTTTACCCAGGACCTGGAGGACTTTCCGGAGTTAATGGATCCGGCCCTTCCCAAAAACATGGAGCCGAAACCAAGGCCAGCGTCTCCAACAGTGGAATCTAAGGTGGGCCAGGGATTAACCCCAAAGCGTGAAGCCTGGCTTTTTCGAGCTGCTCAGGAAGCCAAGCTGCCCAAGGAGGCCCTGGAAAAGTGTCTGGAACACCTTTGTCTATCGGCGCCGGACGTGGTGAAGGGTTTTTTCGACGACCTGGCCAAGCGAAAGAATGTGTTCTCACCTTTCTTGGGGACGGCGGCGTAGGAGCAAGCAGGCGCTAAGTAGGGCGCCTGTTCCTTAGCTATTCAGTAATCCGGCACGCCCCAGGGCAGGAAACCAAATTCAGGGAACCTATATATAGGTTGATTCCTTGGTTCCCTCGCCTTGGACGGGCCTCCTTTGAGGTCGGCCGATCCAGGCTGTGATTGGCGGTGGAATAACGTGGGAACCAAAGGTTCCCGAGCTAGGAGGTCATGAATGCTGCGCCTATGAAGATGCGATCGGATCTGGTTCCCACCTGGTTCCATTACAGCGATGAACCTTTCGCAAGGTTACATTCGGAACAAGCAGCCCGAGCATTTTCGACAGTGGTCTTTCCCCCTGCTGTCCACGGCATCGTATGATCACAGTGCCAGTCATCCCAAGTCAGTTTGGAACCCGAACACTTGACCTGTAGTTGGCAATGCCCCTTATCCCGCCTGAAGACGGCGAGCCTCTGAGCATGAGTAAAACCTCGCTGATTGTCTTTACGTTGGACCGTTGGGAAGCGTTCCAAAAAATGCCTCAGCATAAAATCCATGCGCCATCGGATGGAATCACCGGTATCAGTACTGTGACTGATTTTGGCGCTGTAGGTTGCCCACTCGGCATCGATCACTTCGTCCGGCTTCTCTTCTTGACTTCTGCGCTCAGTTTCGAATTCAAGAAACCAATCATGCAAGTGCGGTCGAATTTGGTCGAATGCATATTGACGTTGCATCTCAGAAACCATGCAGTAGAGAGAGATAACATTATGTCTCTCAAGCTCTGGCGTTTTCTCGGGGAATGTTTCTGCGAGAACGGTCAGCGTTCTGAGAACGGCCTTGGCCTCTGGAGACTTTGGATCGAACTTTATGTTGGCTTCATACATCCGATTAAGCTCGGCATTCTTGATGTTCGTGGGTTCTCCAGCAAGTTCAAGGCAGACCAACTGCGCCGAAACGAGATCGTGATTAAACCGAGAATTCGCAAAACCTACAGAAAGAAAGAGGGGATGGCTCACGAGCTGCCGCACAAAGGAGCGCATCTGCCCAGGATAGGCATTTCGTCTTTCCTGCGCTTTCAGTGAGGTTCCGTTCTGAAGCCGAAGGAACATCTCGCGAACTTCCTCTTCATCACTCTCCTCCAGTACAACAACGTCGAGGGCGTAGACGTCAAATCGCATTCTCAGATCATCGGGAAGATCTTCGTAATAGAGCTTTGCGACTTCTTCGCCATCAATCGGTTCTGCATTTTTAGGTAATGGGAAACTGCCATCAAAGAACTCCCATATTGCTCGGAGACGCTGTTGACCATCGACGACATCGTACTTATCTGGCTTGGATGAGACCTTCCTCCAATAGAGCTTGGGGATGTCGTAGTCACGTAGAATTGTGTCTACCAATAATTGCTTCTGTGCCTTGCTCCAAACCGCTGGACGCTGAAAATCAGGGTTTGTATTAATTCTTTCTCTGATTCCAAAGGTAGATCGTAGGGGCCATGGTTTCTTGCTGGATTTCATACGTCATGCCTCACAGTCGCGTCAAAATATTCGGCACATGGAGATCATTATCTAGAGATGGACAATATATTGTTGATGCATCCCATCGTGCGCCGAATCACAAAATTCATGGTAACGGATCGTGGGTAACGCCCTCTCAATTCCAGATTGAGAATGGCGTGAGTGACAGGTCACTCTTGCGATTGGTTTCTCAGGCTGCCCTTGATGTGCTCTTGATCGGTCTTTGCATGAACTAGCCACCGATAGTGAAGTCTGGCCACCGATGGACCCGTCCTGGGTCATCATTCTCGGCTTCTATTTGAATGTTCCTCTGACGAATTGCAACCATTTGGTCCGACCGATCATACGCCTCTATCAGTAGGCCATCCTTGAATACAAGCTCATGCACCTTCTCGTACTTCCAAGGCAACTGGTCCCCCATGTGGACGTACAGAGCTTGAATGAAGCCAGTCCCTAGCAGCAGCCTTCCGGTGTATTTCAGGGGGTAGCCTAGGTCCAGGTAGTGATTATTGAACCAATCGTGATCGGCACTGGGGCCCTTTGGTTTGACTCCGTTGACGATTGGGCCCGTTCTTGGCGCATAGTCCTTCCCAACCAGACAGATGTGAAGTTGGTCTAAGATCAGGTGAGCGTCGGCGAGAGCAAAGTGCGCAACATACCCTCGCCAGCAGGCGGTGGTGGGCGAATCTGGTTTCAGTCGCATGCGAGAGGGCTTGAACCAGTTTTTATGGTCGCTGATTCCGGAGATAGCGAATTCATGTTCTTGATAGCGGAAGCCATCACTAATTTGACCGGTCATGTCAGGCTGACCTCGTGTGAATGTTTAATGGGGAAACCGATTGGGCTTGTTTAGGAGGAGGGACTCGTCCTAGGTTGAGGAATAATTCTCACGGCAAATTCACCGCTGAGAATGCCTGCATCAAGGCTGTGTCTCATCTCAGAATGATCCTGAATGACAGTAACGTTGACAGGCCCGGGCATGTTGAGACTTTCTCCGAGCATCAATCCGCCTATATCCCCCAGGATAAATCTCGAGTGCAATGCTTTTTGAGGCCAAAGGCACAGAGAGACATCGAATGCCTCAGCAAGAGTGGGAACCTTCATTTGTTCCAACACTGATGAGACAGTCGCTCTATCCTGTATCTGTCCCTGGAAACGCTCTGCGCAGTGAAGTCGAAGCTGGGGGCGCCCGGTCAAGTGGCGATGGAATTCTCCTCGCCGGTCGAACTTCTGCGTTAAGTGTTGGAGGATGGGATTTCGCCGATCGAGAGGAAGATATTGATCGACAAGGTCAACCTGACGGGAGCCAATTATAAGCAGGTCAATGCTGCGTTCCAATTCAGGGTCGTTCCATGCATTTCTTGTTTTCATGGGCGGAGGCTCGAGCAGGTAATCCTCCACGTCCCGAAAACGAGGATTAGCTTCGATCTTGCTTCCGTCTCGGGTTAGTAAATAGCTCACTAAAGGAGTGCCCTTGGCTCGAGCTTCATGGGAGTCCCCCTCAAGACCAGGAATAAGGAGAGAGAGCCGCCCTTTCGCAATGCGTTCCAGCACTGCATGCAGCCGGCCCATGCTCAACCCGTCGGGAATATGTTCTGAAGCCATGCGCTTTATGGAACTCAGCCGTGGAATTTCAGCCATGAGGCTGCCGTTCCGCCAACCACAGCGCATCATGATTCCTCTGAAAATTTCCTCACGGAGATGAGGGTCCTTGTCGGTCAGTAAATCAGTGTCGAACCACACAAGGCGTGCCATAACGGTTAAGACCTCATCCAGCTATTCCGCTCATCGTCCGAGAACAATTCGTCTAATCGCTCCTCGAAGAACCCACCAGGCCATTTAATTCCAAAATCACCATCCGGTGTAACCGGAATGTTGGTAATTCGAGTCGCACCGACCAGATTCTTTTTATATCCTTCCGGGTCAAGGCCAATGAGCATCTCACTACTCACAACAAACCCATCGGCCTGGACGATTGGAGAGAATCCGTCCCGAATTCCTTCGCGAGACAACATACCTTTAACACCCGTGTATTGACCTAAGTGAGCAATGGCCAAATCGTCTGAGTTAATGCGGTAGATATTCTTATCAAACATCTGGGTAGTCTCACGAATCCGCCGAAGAATCCGAAGGATAAGGTGTTCGCTGTGAGTTTCCACAATGAACCAGTGCCGTGGTCCGGTGTTAGCTATGGCACCATTGATCAGCAGATCTCCCAATCGAGCCTGGGCTTGAGGGTGGAGGTGTAACTCGGGTTGTTCGATTAACCAACGACGGCGATGTCTACTCAATGCAGCGAGGATGACCGGCACAACTTGGCTGATACCCACTCCGGTTTGGAAGGGGGAGATCTCTTCCATGGAAGGAGACATTCGGAGGATTAACCCAAGCTCATCAGATGGAATCGAATTTACTGCTTGCAGGATTAATTCAAGGTCAAGGGCATGGGCTTTACCTTCTTCGATTTGCCAATCTGGTACCGATGCGTATTGCGTGAAAAGTTCTTGGATTTGGGTCAGGATACGTTCCCGATTGACCAAATCCCTGGGTGTCACCTGAAGAGACGAACCGATCTCGTGAAGCCAAGAATTGAGGGCATCACGAAGTTCTTTGTCGTCCTTAAGGAGCTGCCAAAGGGATAATTCAATCTCTTCCTCATCGCCAAAATTACCGGCGAGGTCACTCGCCGTTGGAATTCTACGCCAAGGACCTAAATAGGCCATCTCAGCGAAATATTCTTTAACATCTCGCTGCATTTGAACGACGGCTGCATCTAGGATGCTTAGAAATTCACATCCCCAAAGAGGGGCGCTCGGGTTGTTCCTTGTCTTGAACCGCAGGCTGGGAGCCATCCCGTCAAGACAGAAGGTAGCTGCTCGGAGGCTCTTCCCAACCCAGTCATTGAATGACTCGTACCAATTCTCGGGGAGCTCATTCGGCTGGAACTTGTCTCCGAACATCCCTGACAGACATTGATGAATGTCCTCAGGGTGCATCCGTTCCAGGTCCCAGGAGGAGTCATCCCCCCTTTGTGAGTCGCTGGCGTCAGTCGCGGCCCAAAATCCTGCGTGTTTGAAAGACGATCCTTCCCGTTCCCAGACAATCGCCAGCGGTCCACAAAAAATACGGACAATTGAGACTCCGTTTGGATTGATCTCATAGGTCAAGCACCAACCCGGAACGTCTAAACCAAAGAAGGGGTACCTACCCGGCAATCCCTGAGGCGTCCTGATAGGGTCCCCCATTCGGAACCCAAATCCGAGGCCAATAGCATCCTCGTCCTGAAGGGCCCCATATAGGGGGCTCGGGTCGGTGCGCATCCGGAATTGGGAGAACCCACCAAGAGTAATATGGTTACCAGTAAGCCGGAGCCTGTGGGCATCAACTTTCCCACCGCAATGGAGGTGATGCATCCATGCCATTGCCTGGAGGATGCTCGACTTCCCTGCACCGTTCGCACCGAAGATCAGTGTGATCGGTCGAAGCTTGAGGTAGTCCCATACGAACGGGAATCCCTTGAAGCCTGCCAACAGCATCCCGTCGATCATGTGACTACCTTTCCAGTTGGTGGAGCTACTTCTGATGGTCGATCAGTCTCTATCGCCTCTAAAACCTCGGCCAATGCCTGTTTGGAAGAACGGTTTGATAACAATCTTAACTGTAATGCCTATCAACAATATTCCAGCCAGAATCCACATCCACTTAGCCAGAAGGTAAAGAAGGATGACAAACCAGAGGATGCCCCTCATCAATGGCTCACCAAGGAAGGATATGAAAACAAGGTGGGAATTCGGTGTCTGTGTGAGGGCAAATGGCGCATTAATTTGAATCAAGGACTGGTTCTAAGATCAGCCCTTATGAAAATGAGGTCCTGGATGCCAACATGGGCCCGTTCGTTCGAGCCTGACGCGATTAATAGCCAAGCTTGCGGAGGCTCTGATCCAGATGACCCCGAGAGGGATGCCCAAGGGATATAGCCTCAATTTCAGTCAATCTGGGTTGATCGTTCAGTAATTGATTCCAAGCAGCCTGGGCATAACATCCCGATAAGCAAACACGGGTTCCTATCCCAATGGCCCCTGTTTCTCTAAGGGCAGAAAAGAGCGGACCCTGATATGTAGAGAAGAACGTAGCAACGTCGTTCTCGCGGGCCTTCTTCATGCTCGGCCACTCAAACAGGTAAGCGTTGCTGAATAGAATCTTCATCCGTCGCCCTCCACCAATCTTGCCCAGTGCTTTTCTGACGGAGCGCCAATGAGCGATGTCCAAATTGGCCCGGTAGTGACTCATGTAGGTTTCCCAGTGAAAGACTTCGGTCGTGTACAGTTCGGGCCTACTGGAGCTGGACCACTCTCCAGGATTCTCGGCGATCCAAACCAGGTCCACCTGATCCAAATTCTCTGGAAGGATTGGGAAGAGTTCTCCCTGACTAAACTGCCCTGCCCATATCCCCCTGGCGATGCCCCATTGGTCCCTAGGTAGAGGGGTCAGTGCTTTGGCATTACGAAGAGTTCCTTCGATAAGATTTTTAATTATCATTGAAGCCCCTACTTAGGAATTCTCTGGAGTCTCTTTGACCAAACGAACCACTTTCCGATAGATCTGCGTTACCAGTGCCACTGCTGATGCACCGTGATGGAACGCTCTGTGGCAATTTGGACATAAGGCAACTGCATTTTCATGCGTATCAGTGCCTCCGTAGGCCAGCTGACAGACGTGATGAACTTCTAGGTAGAGTCGGCCCTTCTTGTCCTTGAACGGACCTTCCTTGTCGCAAGCCTCGCAGTGTCCGTTTGCGAGATCCAGCACATAGGCACGAACTTCGGGATCGCGCTCGACCACAGTTCCTTCTGCAGTTTGCTTGCGATAGGGCTTTCGCTGCCCCTTGGGCGGAGCACTCCAGGTCCTTCCTCGAATCTTTTCGGTTTCCCTTTCAAGCTCCTTTGGGTCCGCCGTTGGGTGCGAAGAGGGGCAGGGTTCGAGATCGAAGAGGATGACCTTCCTGTCGACGCCACGTTTGTCCTTCCCACGTGTTTCACGGGGAGCTTTCAGCTGAAAGCGACCCATGTATTCCACGGGCTGCGACTTTCCTAGCGCCTTGAAAAGGTGAAGCTCCTTACTGTTTTTCGCGTGTTCTAGGATGGCAAGATTCCCACCCTTCATCTCCATGTCACCATCCTGTCCTTCACCGGCGAGGGTGAACACGGTTTGGTCCTGATTCCATTGATCCCGGTAGCCGTACTGATCACCAGAGTCGCCCGTGAACAGAAAGATGTAAGGCCACTCCGCAGGGGTTGAGATGCCCCCCTGCTCCTGCCCCAAATATTTTTGATGGATATCCTTTCGA
>Ga0364860_10962_pt1 | contig 12457 bp, 13 predicted proteins | sample ExccelAu500001D4_FD_206916 | JGI IMG/M metagenome (GOLD analysis project Ga0364860, IMG submission 206916) | Enriched cells from Trout Bog Lake Hypolimnion, Wisconsin, USA - BchlTB.Aug20.5000.01 .D4 | ecosystem: Environmental > Aquatic > Freshwater > Lake > Hypolimnion/Profundal zone | place: USA... | reverse complement strand
ACATAAAAGCCTTCTACATGCGCCAGAACGACGACGGTAAAACAGTTGCCGCAATGGATATACTCGCTCCGGGCATAGGCGAAATTGTAGGCGGTTCACAAAGAGAAGAAAGATTGGACAAGCTCACCCAGCGCATGAAGGAAATGCATATACCCGCCGACGAAATGTACTGGTATCTGGACACCCGTAAATTTGGCACAGTTCCTCATGCAGGCTTCGGCCTGGGATTTGAGCGCATAGTACTGTTTGTTACAGGAATGACCAATATTCGCGATGTGATACCGTTTCCGAGGACACCGAAAAATGCAGAGTTTTAGGGTAAAATAAATATTGTACGAAAAGGGCTCTCCATAGAGCCCTTTTTTCTTTTATAAGATTAAGCAATCAGCCTATTGAACACATGCAAGCGTGATTCCATAAATTTGCAGCATGAATTGGATAACACTGAATGAGGAATCACAACTCGATAAAATAATAGAAGAAAGCAAGCACCAACCTGTAGTAATATTTAAACACAGTACCACCTGCTCTATCAGCTCAATGGCAAAAAACCGGCTGGAGCGGGAAACGCCTGCCGCCAATACGTTATTTTATTACTTAGATCTCAGGGCCCACCGTGCCATATCAAACAAGATCGCGGAGGATTTTAAGGTGCATCATGAATCGCCGCAGGTGTTGCTTATAAAAAACGGGGAGTGTACTTATGAAGAAAGCCATAACGGGATAAGCATGCAGGAGATAGCGGAACAATTAGCTGATTAGCTAATGTTCTTAAATTTCTTTCCCTTTCCACCTACCACTTCTCAGGTATAAGCTGGAGGCTATCAGGAGTGCCGTCCAGTAAATAAACTCAGAGCCCCAGCACAAATACAAGTCACTGTGCCAACGGCTAATGATAAAATAGCAATACACCAGGTAACTACCCACACAGGTTATCTCAATCGTAAGATTCACAAGGGTATTTCCCGTGCCCACCACACCGTTAAACACAACCGTAGATAAAGACATAATGAGCGTAGCAAGCACTATTACCCTCAAACTGGGTAATGCGAATGCTATGAGCGAAAGATCGTTGGAGTATATAGACAGAAACTCACGGGAGAAAATGAGCAATGCCACACAAACAACTACGGCATATATAAAGCTAAGCTTGCAGATCTTCCAGATAATTCCGGTTACATCACGCCGCCTTCCCTGCCCTATAAGGTTACTTACCATGGTGTTACAAGTAGTGGCCAATGCCCAGGTGCCTACCCCTACCAAACCAAAAATATTGCGTAACACCTGTGATGCGGCAAGGGATTCCGCACCAAGATGCTCAATAAATACAAAAAACACCATCCAGCCACCTATACTGAATAAGAACTGTACTATAAGCGGGGAGGCTACCGAGAGCGTTCGTTGCGATAGTTCAATATCGAAATTTCGAAAATTGAATACCGGATACTGCTTATACAACCGTTGTGCCATAAATATACCCACCATAGTGCCGCAATAAAAGATCTCAGCAATAACCGATGCCACTGCTGCCCCGCTAAAACCCATTGCCGGGAAACCAAACTTGCCAAAGATCAAAGTGTAATCGAAAAGAATATTGACCAGAGTAGCGACCAGTGAACCGTATATAAGTACGCGGGACCTGCCTATAGCAATAAAAAATGAACACAATAATTGGCTGAGCATCAGGAAAGGTAACCCCCATACCCGTATATAAACAAAGTTGACGCTGAGTTCGAAATTGTTACTGTCGCTAAGGCTATAGCCAAACAAAATGGGTACAAACCATAAAGTAAGCAACATTAACCCTAAAGAAAATAATACCGATAGCATAGCACCGTTGGTAAGTATTTGTGCCAGGCCCTTCTGGTCGTTCTCTCCCGCACGGCGGGCCATCTGTATCTGCATACCGCTGCTGAGCCCATAACCGATCATTGACAGAATAAGGTAAAACACACCCGTGATACCATTCACCCCAAGCTCACGCATACCCAGCCTGCCGAGAAATACAGTATTGGTGAAAAAACTCATTTGAGGAATCAACAAAGCAAGCGAAATAGGCGCTGCCAACCTGATGATCTGCCCGTTTGTTGCAGCTACGCCTAATTTATTTGTTTTTTCAGTTGAACTCAAAATATCTTGCTTTTAATCAGAAGATGCAAAAGTACATGCATATAGCCCCTCAAATAATGAATAGTTTCGCAAATTTATTCTATAATGGTATCTTTAGCTATACATTTATTCTTTAACCTGGTCATAATCTCTATTAGTCTATTTTTCAATTCTTGGTATGGGTATTTTTAAAGATATAAACACAAGAGATCTCTTTATTTTCATTTTTATATTTTTTATTTTATTGCGTATTGGCATCAAAAGAAATGATAGCTCTATACAAGGTGTGATTTCTTCCGATACCGAAGGTTATTACATGTATTTACCTGCTCTGTTCATTCAAAAAAGTATGCATCATATTCCTGAAGGGAGTATGAACAGCAGGAAAAACGAAAAAGGGGAAACAGTAATAAAATATACTTGTGGCGTAGCCTATTTTTCACTTCCTTTTTTCCTGGCTGCGCACATTTACGCACATATCTTTCACTACAATACTTCCGGATTTAGCGACCCTTATGGTTATGCCTTGATTATTTGTGGCGTGTTTTGGGCTACAATGGGATTATACCTGCTCAGAACATTACTGCTGCGTTTTTATAGTTACACTGTTACCTGGATAACAATTATTAGCATCATGCTTGGTACAAACTTTTTCCATTATGCTACTAAGTTCATGGGTATGTCTCACATATACAGCTTTGCAATTACAGCTGCAATTCTGCTGCTCGCACATAACTATTATAGTAAGCCCGATAGATATACCTTGTTCCTGCTTGCATTCTTATCAGGATGGGCCACCCTTATCAGGCCAACTAATTGTGTACTTATTATTACACTTTTGCTGTTACAAATAACATCCCTCCAGGATTTTAAAAACAGGCTTCGATTCATTGGAGGCAAAATGCGTGATATCACCATGGCTATCCCTCTTTTTTTTCTGCCCATGATCCCTCAATTACTGTATTGGAAAGAAGTTTTAGGAAAATGGGTCGTCTATTCTTACAAAGGCGAAAGTTTTATTTACTGGAACCATCCTAAGATATTAGCCGTATTGTTTGATCCGCAAAACGGTTTATTCTTGTATTCACCGATCATTTTATTTTCAATTCCTGCGTTAATTCTTGGTAAAAAAGACAAGCGGGTAAACAGCACTTCTGTAATTGTAACTTTCATGATGATCACCTATATTTTCTCAAGTTGGTGGTGCTGGAATTTTGGAGGCGCATTTGGCCATCGTTGTTACATTGACTATTTGCCCCTATTCGCGTTCCCCTTTGCATATACTATTGAAAGAATATTAATGATCAAAACAGGCTATATTAAAAATTTTGTTTTTATCATTCTGTTTTTTCTGGCATATTATGGGGTTGCAATGTCTTTTTTATATGATAAGGAATATATTACACAACAATGGAATTGGGATGGATTTATTCATTTGTTAAAACAAATAATTTAGTTCAGTTACCATTTCAAAAGAATGATCAAAGATTTTGTGTATTGGGTCAGACACAACCCTGATTTTTGAAATATACATAATTAATAGCTCTTATTTACCTCAGCTCAACTTGATATTAATAGCTTATTGTTAATATACCTGTTAATAACTGAAAATATTTTTACTACATTTACTCCCTTACAAACATGGGTACCATTAATTATAATACAAACGAACAGGTTTATAATGTCCGTGAAGATGATACTTTATCATCGCGGGTGGCGTTGGTTGTGTGTGTATTAGTGCAGCGTGGCGTGCTTATGGCCGGTTTCAGCATCACTAAAGAACTGCTTACTATTCACTATAAAGGTTACAATAAAAATAAACCGGTTTGGGAGCTCGATTTTTTTGAGCACGTCTTTGCCAATGAGCCAATGCTTTTGATTAAAGAAAAAATAAAAGGTGTGTTCATATGCAGCGATAAGAACCTTATCGTGCCCAATGAACTGTATATGGAGGAAGAAGCTAAAAACTGGCTGAAGCATATTCATTTTGTGGCGGCAAACGACGTAATAACCCCATATTACCTGAGCGATGAAAAGGCCTACTACCTGCATGCGGTCCCACTGAATATTACCGAGCTCATTAAGATCAATTTTAAGCACGCTGAAATACTGCCACTGGCTATTTACCAGTTCCGCAACCCGCATAAAATAGCCATGCACATGCAATGCTGCATGAGCCATGAGCAGGTATGCATTACACTGCATGACAACGGCCATTTGCTTTGGCACAAAATATTCAGCTACACCTCAGCCGAAGATATTGCCTACGCTATCAATTTATACTGCAAAGAAAGCAATACTGACCCTGCTCACTTAAATGTAATGTGCAATGCACTCAGCACTGCAGAATTTGATAAGATTAATGAACTGACCCAATATTTCCCCGGCATAAAAGCCGGTAATGGCCGCGCCTTTACCAATAGTTGGGATGCTGCCATATCTTTGGCCAACCAACTTTTAGTATGCGTATCGTAGGTGGTGAATTCGGGGGCAGGCGCTTTAGTCCGCCTGCTCGTATACCTGCAAGGCCTACCACGGAACTTGCAAAAGAAGGGCTGTTCAATATGCTAAGCAATAGCATAGACATAGAAGGGCTTAAAACACTCGATCTTTTTGGCGGCACAGGCAGCATCAGTTATGAGTTGGCTTCCCGCGGTGCAGCAGACCTTACGCTTGTGGAAAAAGACGCTACCACACTTGATTTCATTAAGAAAACAGCTATAGCCCTTGGTATTAATGACCGGCTGCACATTATACGCGGAGAGGTGTTTAAGTTTATGAAACAAAGCACTGAGCAGTATGATTTCATTTTTGCTGGGCCACCTTATGCACTCATTAATATTGACGAGCTGCCCTTGCTGGTATTTGAAAAGAAAATGCTGCTGCCTGGTGGTATCTTTGTGCTGGAACATACACCCCGGAATGATTACCAGCAGCACCCGCACTTTCAAAGAATGAACAATTACGGCACAACGGTATTTACTTTTTTCACCCAGACAAACGAATAATATGCAACGCATATGCTTATTTCCAGGCACATTTGATCCCATAACGCTCGGGCATGTAGATATTATAGAGCGCGCAGTTTCCCTTTTTGATAAGCTCGTGATCGGTATAGGCATCAATTCTACCAAGCAGCCTATGTTCACAGTAGAGCAACGTACCAACTGGATAAAAAGTATCTTCCACAACGACCCCCGTATAGAGGTAGCTCCATATGAAGGATTGACAGTTGACTATTGCCGGAAGATAGATGCCAAATTTATTCTTCGTGGCATACGATACGTGAGCGACTTTGAATATGAAAAAGCTATCGCTGATATGAACCGAATGCTGGTACCTGATATTGAGACTATCTTCCTTACATGTGCCCCGCTTTACTCTACCATATCATCTACACTTGTACGCGATGTGATACGCAACGGCGGTAACGCAAGTATGTTTGTACCAAAAGAAGTGAAATATTGAGTTAAAATTTATGCCCCGAAACTGGGCTCCTTCCCTGATTGGTTGCCTGTTATCAATCATTGATAAAATCGAAATGCGCCTCCTTGTATTCAGGCAGGTTTACCCGGTTTCTTAATGCCTTGAATGTCTCCAATGGCCCTTTAGTCACAAATATATTCGTAAGCCATGCAGGCACTGCCCCTCCCGGATCAAAACTTACGGTGTACATAATATGCAGCATGCCATTACCCAAATTGGATATCTCCCAGTGTGCAGAGGATTTTTTTACACGCACCACTCCTCTTTTTTCAGGCACAAGGCCCGGGTCAGAATGTGAGTCTATTACTATTAGTTTTGGTGAAGGCTGGGTAATAACGATATGTGCTACATAATCCCTGTTCGAACATGGCCATGGTGCAGCCACTTCAGCATAAAAAGCAAATTCATTTGCCCTGAATCTCTTGACTAAACTGGCGCTTTTATTAGCATATACCCACTCGTGTATCTTATTTACATCCATTAGAAACAAGACCAATTCAGAAAAAGTAGCCCGTACATCAAAATCCACCCGTACACTCTTGAAATCTGATTTTTCCGTACTGGCAGTATATACTTTTATACCATCCTCGTCTTTCTTTAAATGCCAGCTTGTTTGGGCAAAAGCACCAAAAGAAATTAACGATAATAAAAATGAATGTATCAATAACCGGACAGATAGATACATGCTTTTACCTGGCATAGTATCCAAAACTAAGCAATTAATTCATCAATACTCCTGCTACTCTCAATACATCCCTTATTGCCTCGTATGATTTGGCAGCCAGTGGAGGAAGTTCTTTTTCACTTACCCATCGGGCTTCCAGTATATTCTCTTCTTTCTGTGGTTTAAGTTTATCTGCAACTGTCCCTTTCATTTTATACCATGCCGTACGCTTCATAAGTTGTTCATTATTCTGTGCATAAATATGGTAAGTATCACAGAGCTTTTCTTCGAGCTCTAAATGCTCCAATCCTGTTTCTTCACTTACTTCACGCACAGCGCAGGTTTCTAATGTCTCGCCCTTATCTAATTTTCCTTTCGCAAGGTCCCACTTACCACGGCGGAAGATCATGAGTATCGCATTATCTTCATTAAAAACCACTCCACCTGCTGCATCTATGCTTTGATACATGGCATGAAGTTGGCTCAACAATGAATCGGCGGAAATATCTTCTACTATCGCACCTTTTGTGCCAGGTCGGTCAAGGTATTGCAAGGCCTGCATAAAGCTGCGTAATGAAGCGCCATCAAAAAACTCGTAACCTTCAGCTATAGGGTAATCATTAATATATGCCTCTTTATCAGTAGTAAGAACAAGCGGTTTGTCATTATAAAATACTTTCTGAAAGAAATTCATAGCTTGTTTTTTTGAAGGTTTCCTTATTTGGCGTAGGTTTGAGCGTTATGAGCACACCAAAACAATTTGCCGAGAAACTATTGCAAATTAAAGCATTACAGATCAACCTGCAAAAACCATATACCTGGGCGTCCGGTTGGCGCTCTCCGGTTTATTGCGACAACCGTAAAGTATTATCGTTTCCTTATACCCGCGACTTTGTAAAAAGTGAGCTGGCTAATATGATATTGGAAAAATTTCCTGATGCCGAGGTGATCGCGGGCGTAGCCACTGCAGGCATAGCACATGGCGTCATGGCAGCCGACCTCCTCAAGCTGCCATTCATATATGTGCGGGCAAAACCTAAAGAGCATGGTATGGGCAACCAGATTGAAGGTGTCCTCGAAAAGGGCCAGAAGGTAGTAGTGGTAGAAGACCTCGTATCTACCGGCAAAAGCAGCCTGCAGGTAGTAGATGTGCTCCGCGAAGAAGGCGCCGAAGTATTGGGCATGTGTGCCCTGTTTACATACGGGTTCCCTGTGGCAGATGAAGCTTTTGTAAAGGCAGGCTTACCCCTTTACACCATCAGCAATTACCAGGCCCTCATGGAAGTATGTGAAGAACAAAAACTAATAGCCCCTGAGCAAAAAGCGACGCTGGAACAATGGCGTGTAAACCCGGGAAACTGGATGAAATGATTTAATAGATTACTAATAAAAACAGGATAGCGGTTGGCTATCCTGTTTTTATTCTAAAGCTCAATAATTGTTCCCGAAGCTGAAATTATACATCCCGGCTAAGCCCCTTTAGGGGTTCTTACGCACTCACCATTACCACTGGTGCTGCGGAACGTATTTCTTCATTAGCCTGGTCAGCATATTTTGCAAAGTTCTTTACAAACAAACCGGCAAGTTCATTAGCCTTCTTGTCATAAGCTTCTTTATCTGCCCATGTGTTGCGTGGCAACAGTATTTCTGATGGTACATTTGGTACACTTGTTGGCATCAATATACCAAATACAGAATGTGGTGTGTATGCCACATTAGCCAGTTCACCTTTCATAGCGGCAGTGATCATGGCACGGGTGTAACTCAGCTTCATACGGCTACCTGTGCCATATGCGCCACCGCTCCATCCGGTATTGATCAGCCATACATTCACATCTTTATGTTCATCCAGTTTCTTACCAAGCAATTCAGCATACTTAGTCGGGTGCAGTGGCAGGAAAACGCGGCCAAAACAAGCAGAGAATGTGGTTTGCGGCTCGGTTACCCCAACCTCTGTACCTGCCACCTTAGCTGTATAACCACTTATGAAGTGGTACATGGCCTGTGCCTTTGTCAGCTTAGATATAGGGGGCAGTATGCCAAACGCATCACAAGTAAGGAAGAATATATTTTTAGGTTGTCCGCCATAAGATGGCTCTTTTGAATTTGCTATGAAATCGATCGGGTAAGCTGCACGTGTATTTTCAGTAACACTGGCATCAGCATAGTCTACTTTATTAGTGCCGGGGAAGAACTTGATGTTCTCAAGCAATGCGCCCGGTTTGATAGCAGCATATATTTCCGGCTCTTTTTCAGCGCTCAGGTCTATACATTTTGCATAGCAGCCCCCTTCAAAATTGAATACCGATTCATTGGCCCAGCCATGCTCGTCATCACCTATCAATGCGCGGTTAGGATCGGCGCTGAGGGTTGTCTTACCGGTTCCGCTAAGGCCGAAGAATAAGGCTACGTCACCATTCTTGCCTTCGTTGGCAGAGCAGTGCATACTTAATACTTTATGGTCATGTGGCAGGATAAAGTTCAGCACACCAAAGATGCCTTTCTTCATTTCGCCGGTATAAGCCGAGCCGCCTATCAATATGATCTTCCTTGTAAAGTTAACAATGGTAAAATTACCCTGGCGTGTGCCATCCACTGCCGGATCGGCCAGGAAGCTTGGAGCCTGCAGTATCAGCCAGTCGTGCTTTTGTGTTTCTATTTCTTTTGCTGTTGGGCGCAGAAAAAGGTCATTGCAAAACAGGTTCGCCCATGGTGTCTCATTTACTACGAGTACATTAAGGCGGTATTTAGGATCTGCACAGGCATATGAATCACGCACCCACACTTCCTTACCACCCATATAGGCGCATACCTTGTTGTATAATTTGTCAAAAGTTTCAGGAGACATAGGAATGTTCACATCCCCCCAATCAGCGCTATTTTCAGTGATAGCATCCTTCACTGTAAACTTGTCTTTGGGCGACCGTCCGGTGAACTTACCTGTATTTACACAAAGAGCACCGGTATCATTGAGCACACCTTGCCCCAGTTCCAATGCCTTCTTTACAAGGTCATCAGGAGATAAGTTCCAATGTGCAATACCAACATTAATACCAAGGTCAGACAATTTTACTGCCATATTCTTTTTGCCAAATTCTTGCATACGTTATCTTTTTATGAAATAAAATATTAGGCGGCAAAAATAATACTAAATGCTGTAAATCAGTTAGATTTTCTGGCCATCGGGGCCATGATATTGATCAGTCAGGTATAGATTAAATCTATTATGCAGATATATTTATAAAAGAAGCGATTACACAATGATACAAATATGAAAATAAATATTTTAATGCAAAGGATAAACGATAATTTATTGCAACGCTCCCTAAATGTGATAAAAATTATTCCTGCTTAAGAAACTTTATTACCACCCGCCATGACGGTGGTGGTGGTGCCATCTGTAATGCTTACGGTGCACATAGTAGCTCTTGCGGTCTCCATACCGCTGCCATCTGCCCTGAAAGCAACTACTGAGGTTTACAAGCAAAAGTAACAGCGCAATTAATTTGAGTATCCTATATTTCATAAAAAGCTAAGTTCAAAAGTATTGAATCTGTTGATACTTCCGCTAATATCGGGCAATTTTTTTTTATTTTCTAATCTGCATTGCTACTATTGATAATATCATCCATTAATTATTATGATAATACAGAATTTCAGACTGCTGTTAAACCTTCCGATACATCCTTTTTCATTGTCATTAATTCCACCCAGATTACACACCATAGCAAAATACTTGGAATCGCTTTGATAACATATGGAATGAAAAAATGACTCCTGATATAGACTGGGAAAATATCTGACGGAGATAAGCTGGTAAAAATAAAAACTAACGCCAGTAATACATTGCGCCACATTTTTTGGGGTTTTGAAAAATACCAGATACCTGCCCCTGCAATTGAAATAATAAATGTCGGCGATTCTGCTTTATGATTAAATATGATCACCCATATAAGTATAAATGCAAGCATCAATAGTTTGTAAACCTCATTCTTATATAGTTGCCATCTGAAGAACGGTACAAGGAAAAAAACTATGCCAATTACATTCACTAAGCTCTTGCCCGAATTAATTCCAAACCAGCTATGCAGCCAGCCCATAACTGATAACCCATAAGAGGCCGACTGATCAGCCGACATCATAGCCACCCAGTTTTGATATTGCCAAACCAGTGTATGAAAAGGCGTAACCGTTAATGGCAATACAGCAAATAACAACATCCAGAAAGCAGAATAAAGTACGAATTTTATTTTATCAGGATAAAAAAGGAATAAGCAAAAACCTACCGCTCCATATACTTTAATGAATGTGGCTGCTACGATCCATAATGTAGCCCATTGCAATTTACCACGCTCCATACAGGCAAAGGCGCCTATCATAAGCCCGGCCATCAGGCCATTGCTTTGCGAGTTCTGCATAGAGGTAAGCAGTTCTATAAGCACAAACAGCAACAATGCACCTTGAGTGTTTTTATTAAACGGCAGCATTCGTATCGCTGCAAATAAAGCCCACGCATTCAACAGGTTCCAAAGGCTCAAACCTATTATATCCGGAAGGTAGGCCAGAAGGCCCATCAATAATGCAAATGTGGGGCTATACTTATAAAGGTCCCAATACTCCAGGTGATAGTGAATATACATATCCTCCCCACCTATAAGATGAAAAAATGATTGCCGGAAAATGACGTAATTATTATACTCCGTACAAAAATACCCCAGGTAAATATGCGATCCCTGAACTATATTCTGCACACAGGCCGCTATAGCCAAAACCGCATACACCACAAGGATAAATTCCGGCTTCAAAATAAAATCGCGAATGGATTGGCGTGTTTTAAGTTGCATATGCGATATTAAAGAAAAATTGGCAGCCTACAATTAATTACCTAATTGTAAACTGCCAAATTATTATCAACTTTTAATTACATCTTTTCTATCACGATCGCGCTGGCGCCACCACCGCCATTGCATATACCTGCTGCTCCATACTTCCCGTTGTTCTGGTTAAGTACACTGATCAATGTAGTAATGATACGCGCGCCACTTGCACCCAAAGGATGCCCCAGCGATACTGCGCCGCCATTCACATTTACCTGTTCAGGCTTCAGGTTCATTTTTTGCATGTTCACGATCCCTACTGAGCTGAATGCTTCATTCAATTCAAAGAAACTGATATCTGTCATTTTCAACCCTGCCTTAGCTACAGCCTTTGGCACTGCGATCGATGGGGTCGTAGTAAACCACTCAGGCGCTTGCTCTGCATCTGCAAAACCTACTATCTTAGCTATTGGTTTAATACCAAGTGCTGCTGCTTTTTCTTTGCTCATAAGTACCAGCGCAGCAGCGCCGTCATTCATAGTGCTCGAATTCGCAGCTGTAGCTGTACCGTCTTTAGAGAATGCCGGCTTCAGACCTGCTATTTTATCAAACTTCACATTCCATGGGTCTTCATCCTTGCTTACTTTAATTGCATCACCTTTTTTCTGTGGCACTTCTACGGCAATGATCTCATTGTCAAACTTGCCTGCATCCCATGCAGCCTGGCTACGCTTATAGCTTGTTATTGCAAACTCATCCTGTGCCTCACGGCTTATGTTGCATTCCTTCGCGCAAAGGTCGGAAGCATTGCCCATCGGGTAATTATGATATACATCTATAAGACCGTCTTTTGCAAGGCCATCCGTCATTGTTACATCACCATATTTATTGCCCCAGCGCTGGCTGGCATTATAAAAAGGTACATTGCTCATACTCTCCATACCTCCCGCTACCACTACATCAGCATCGCCCAGCATGATAGCCATAGCGCCCTGCATCACCGCTTTCATACCACTGGCACATACTTTGTTTACCGTAGTGCAAGGCACGTTGTCCGGTACACCGGCAAAACGAGCAGCCTGCCGTGCAGGTGCCTGGCCTAGATTAGCCTGCAACACACAACCCATCAATACTTCATTGACTTCGTTAGCACTCACTCCTGCTTTTTCAAGTGCTCCTTTTATAGCGATCGAACCCAGCTTGGTGGCAGAAAAATCCTTAAGCGCTCCGCCCCATGCACCTATTGGTGTACGCACTGCGGATACAATATATACTTCTCTCATAATTTTTTTTTAGTGGCGCAAATTTACGCAAAAAACAGACTGTACTCTTAAATTTTAAAATGTATGTTGTGTAAAGGCTCATATTATTATACAAATGC
>Ga0364860_10961_pt1 | contig 12467 bp, 11 predicted proteins | sample ExccelAu500001D4_FD_206916 | JGI IMG/M metagenome (GOLD analysis project Ga0364860, IMG submission 206916) | Enriched cells from Trout Bog Lake Hypolimnion, Wisconsin, USA - BchlTB.Aug20.5000.01 .D4 | ecosystem: Environmental > Aquatic > Freshwater > Lake > Hypolimnion/Profundal zone | place: USA... | reverse complement strand
TTTCGATTCCATTGAGGGTGTACCAAACTGGTCTGCCATCCCGGCAATGGCTACTCCCCAATCGCTACAGCAAATGGAAACCATTAAACAAAAGATACCGGTTTCCCATATCGCCACTATTATTTATACTTCAGGCACAACGGGCACTCCAAAAGGGGTTATGCTCAGCCATGCCAATATTTATGCCGACCTGTATTTAAGTTTCCATAGTTTCCCCTTCACTGAAACCTTGCATGACAAGGCACTCAGTTTTCTGCCCCTTAACCATATCTTCGAAAAAATGATTACTTATGTCTATTTATTCAGTGGCTATGGTATCTATTATGCAGAAAGCCTGGAAACGATCGGCCAGAATTTACAGGAGGTAAAACCGGTTATCTTTACCACTGTCCCCCGCTTGCTGGAAAAAGTGTATGAAAGGATCCTGCTGGCCGGATCTCACCTGAAAGGATTTAAAAAAGCTTTGTTTTACTGGGCAGTGAACCTGGCAGAACGGTATGATAACAACCTTAACCAGGGATTCTGGTATAACACGCAACTTTCCCTTGCCAATACTCTCATCTTTAAGCGCTGGCGGGAAGCCCTTGGAGGAAATATTAAAATTATTGCAACAGGCGGTGCTGCCTGCCAGGTAAAACTATTACGTGTTTTCCGGGCTGCCCGGATTAATGTGTATGAAGGATATGGCCCTACTGAAAACAGTGCCATTGTAACCATTAACCGGAATGAAAAAAACGGGGTGCGGTTTGGTACGGTAGGACTGCCTATTGAAGGCATAGAAGTGAAACTGGAAGCCGATGGGGAAATTTGTATCAAGGGACCCACTGTAATGGCAGGGTATTATAAACAACCGGAATTAACGGCTGAAACCATCATTAACGGATGGTTGCATACCGGAGATGTGGGAGAATGGGTGGAAGGCAGGTTCCTGAAAATTACCGACCGTAAAAAAGAATTATTCAAAACCAGTGGCGGTAAATATGTAGCACCCCAGGCCCTGGAAAATAAGTTCAGATCTCATCCCTTTATCGAACAGATAGCCGTTATTGGTGCCGATAAGAAATTTGTTTCAGCATTAATTGTCCCATCCTATTCCAGTTTATATCCATGGTTGCAGGAAAACAATATTCAATGCAGCATTCAGGAAGTCGTAAAACATCCGAAAGTGTTGCAATTGTATGAAGAGATTATCACTTCCATCAATCCATCTTTCAATCATGTGGAACAGATCAAAAAAATAGCATTATTACCTGAAGAATGGACCATCGAATCCGGTGAACTTACCCCTAAACTCAGTCTGAGAAGAAAAGTGATTGCTGAAAAATATAAGGATCAGATTGAAAAGCTCTATGCAGAATTTTAATCCAACCTACAGTATCTGGTTAAACTCCAGCCTTTCCCCATCAGGCCCCTGTATATTAAAATATTTACAGCCATTTTTCCAGAAAGCCAGAAAAACAGGTTCCGGTTCCAATACCTGGTACCCATTTTCCTTCAGAGTCCGGAAAGTTGCATCAATATCATCCACATCAAAGGCAATATGGTCTATATGCCCGTCCTTTCTTGTCCGGATTTCCATTAATTGCGGTTCCGGCAACTGATACAATTCTATGATCATATTCCCACTTTGCATCATGGCAACATAACCGGCATTTCCATCTATTTCAAATGCAGAAGCCATTACATTTATAAACCCCAGGCTTTCATAAAATAATTCAGACCTTTTCAAATCAGTAACAGGTATTCCCAGGTGCTGAAAAGCATTAATTTTCAGGTTCATTTTTTTAGTATCGAAGATATTAGTTTCTTTTTTTTCTCAATTGTTTTATACCGAAGCCAATTCCACCAGCCAGCAATAAACTTAATCCTCCATCTACCGGTGCATTCGCGGGGTCATCTCCCGGGTCTGATTGTGCATACAAACCAATTGTAATTATACAAAGTATCACCATCAGCAGTAGTATCTTTTGTACCTGGGGCTGACTCATATATCCTATAATCTTTTTCATACATTTCATTTTGGGGGTTTACAACAACTAGTTTTTGATGATTTTGTAAGTAGCAATCTGCTTACCATCATTCACTTCTACCAGGTACAAACCACTGGCATACCCTTTCAGCGGTATCTGAACAGAAGAACCAGCTGCTATTGAAATGGATGAAACAGGATTACCATTGGTACCCAGTAATCTTATATTGTAGGAGGCCCCTGCAATGCCGGATACAGGTGTCTTCACTTCTATAAAATCAGTGGACGGGTTAGGCCCGATGGTTACTTTTGTTACACCAGTATTATCATTTGTAATAGTATTCACCACGGCTTTATTCACATCAATCTCAAACCTGTTTTCCCCCTGTGTGGCAGTATCTGCAGTAATGCTGAAATTATAAGAAACGCCTGCCTGTAAAACAGTGGAAGTATTCAGCAATTTATCTTTTAAAACAAGGCTTAATCCTTCAGGCAAACTGTATTGATCCACAGAAATTGAAAAGTTGTTAGTTATACTACTTTTCAAGCCTAGTGGAATGATTTGTGAAATAGCATTCCTTTCATCAAATGCCATTTGCTGATGATTGGAACTGATACTGTAAAAGTTCAGATAGGTATTGGGCAGTTTTCCAAAATCATAGGTATCCCCGGTTGCAGCAGAACTGTTGGCGTCAAACTGAAAATTAACATCATCATAATTAATTGTACCACTATTCACACTAAGTTTTATTCTTGCCAGGCCAAACCCACCATAATTGGCTACAGTGCCGGGAGAAGGTGTACCGGTAAATATTGCTGAAGTAGGTATCGATAATGAAGAGCCAGTAGTGGATTGCACAAAAAATGCTCCCATTGAAGGTAATATTAAATCGCTGGCATTACCTATAGCACCGCTTGGCGTATAAGGATTATAACCACCAGCCTTAACAATTGGACTGGTACTCTGTTTAGAAGGATTATAAATAGCTACTGTACCACTAAAACCGCTATTTGCTGCTAGTACAGCCGAAAGGCTGATAGGAGCCGCAAATGGATTTGCAATTAAATTAAATGCACTGGTAGTAGTGGGAACACTTACATCTGATAAATTTAATGGACCGTATATCGCCAATTTAACATGGCCTGGTATGCCAAATTCTGCATTATAACTGGGATAATCTGTTCCAAAACCCTGTCCTTGCTGCCCTCTGATAAATAAAGCAATACCACTTTCAGAATTCCATAAATCAGCAGAAGAATTAACACCCAGCCAAGTATTGGAAGCAGGGTCATAGGTTTCAGCAGATGCACCTGCACTGGAACTGGTCCCGTAAGTCATATCAATAGGCGTGGCAGATCCAAGGGCTAATGAGTTGTAGGATACACCTGTTGTTAAAGGATTACCCAATAATCGCCAGCCACGTTGATTCTGGCTGAGGTAACGTTGTACTATAACATTTCCACTGATACTGCCCCCATTGGGCATCACTGCTCCTGTACTGGTTGCATTGGATATGAGCGTAAATAATCCATTTAATTTAAATGTTCCTCCCGAAAGATTAAGGACGCCAGTAAGATTTAATGTATCATTTAGTAAAAGACCATAGTTACTATTATTGATCGTAAGATTTTGAATAGTTTTATTTTTTACCATCCCTGTTGAAAAACCCTGAGGTGTTGTGCCATTGAAAGTTATTGTACCTGTAGTTGCATCTATAGATCCACTATTATTTAAAGTACCACTTACTTGTAAATTACCTGGATTTATAGTTAAAATATGCCCGGAATTTACTTTCAATCCGTTTATAGATTCAGCATCCGTAATCGAAACATTATTTTTAATAATAGCAAAATCTGTTGGGGCAGGAACTGTGCTATTTTCCCATGTTCCAGGAATATTCCAGTTTCCATCATTGACTGTATTATAACCATATTGAAATTTCCAAACATCATTCAGCATATTGGCAGATACATTATTAATATAAAAATCTCCTCCACCTATTAACCAAATATATCCACCCTTATCTGCAGCATATCCACCACCTGTCCGAACGCCTGGTGTATTGGAAGAACTAGACGATCCAAGACTCCCATAATTCCCTGTAGATGGGTCAGAAGATGGTAGTGCAGAACTTCCCCCACTAATCCAGGTCCAGTTCGTTCCATCCCATTTCCATAAATCATTAAAGTAAGATGGAGAAGAACCTGACACAATTGTTGCTCCTCCAAATAGCCATAGACTTCCGGTTTCATCAACCCACAACATGCCACCAGCCCTGGCAGCAGGAACAAGTGAACTGGCAGGGCCAGTATAAGTTCCAGTTGAATTGGTACTGTTGCTGCCACTTACCCATATCCAGCTTGTTCCATTCCATTCCCATAAGTCATTGTAGCGGTTATGGCTTTGATCAAGCCCCCCAAACAACCAGAAATTTCCAAATTTATCCCGGCAGCCTGCACTATATTCCCTGGCTCCTGGTGTTAACGTACCAGCGGGTCCAGTATAAACACCTGACTGGTTAAAAGTATTGTTGCCACTCATCCAGGTCCAGTTACTGCCATCCCATTTCCAAACATCATTGCATAAATTGGTTGGACGAGATCCGATGTAGGGACTGTTGTCATCATTCAAACCACCAAATAACCAGAAATTACCATTATTATCTGTCCAGGAATTACCAGCTTCTCTGGATCCTGGATAATTTCCCGGGTCTGCAATTCCCATTGCAGAATGATAACTGATTGCAGATTGATTATGATTTCCAAATACCCAGGTCCAGTAGCTCCCATCCCATTTCCATAAATCATCTAAACAATATTGATTATTGGGATCAGATGCATATCCCTGCCCCCCGTACATCCAGTAATTACCCATATTATCTACACAACCGGTACTGTAATTTCTGGCGCCAGGATAATTAGTAGAGAGTGCTGTACCCTGAGGTCCGTAATTTCCATTTTGATTATGAAAATTTGCGCCTCCTACCCAAGCCCATTGCCCATTATGATACCTCCAGAGATCATTTAAATAATCAATGGTTTTACCCCCGCTTGCATCACTGGAAGTAGAATATCCCTGCCCACCAAATAACCATAGGTTACCATAGTTATCTGCCCAGCTTAAACCAAATATTCTGGCACCAGGTATAAAATTATTACCAGATGTACCTTTCGGGCCATAATTACCATACTGATTAGAACTATTACTTCCACCGGCCCAGGTCCATTGGTTATGTTGCGCATTGATACATACAGGAAAATAAAAAAACATCATCAGAATTAATGATACATTTTTCAGATATCGCATATATTATATTTTATAAATTATATACTAATTATTTTGCAGTTATATGGCAGCTCTTAAAAGGAATTGTTAAGGTAATCAAAAAATCAAACTACTGCAATGTGTATTTAAATAATATGACTTTTATCATGCTTTTTTATATTTCAAATATGTATTTAGCTTTAACAAGTTCTTTCAATAATTTACTAAATAATTGAAAATGAACATAATAGCATTTAAAATTTCTTTTTTAACTTTATAGATGACAGGGCAGGCGGGTTACTTTTATTGTTACAACAGTATTAACTGGTATGAACACAATAACAATTAGACGCATTAAAGCACAGTGCAAAAGATTATTACTGTCCAATTTAGGCCCACAGATTCCCATTGAATTATGGCATAAAGGGCCCTATTAATTTTACAAATCAAACTAAGTAGTAAACAAAAAAAATACCACCATAAGGTGGTATTTTTTTTGTCAGACTATATTCATTTTATGAAAGATCGTCTGTTATACTTGCTGGGGGTTATGCTTCAGTTTTTGGGGTAACAGGTGCTTTTTTTGTCTTCACCGGGCTTATTGTTGCCTTTTCAGTTTTCACAACAGATTTGGTCTTTGCTTTAGCTTTCACTTTTGTCTTTTTTTCCGGAGCAGTAGTTTCTGCTTTCTTTTTATCCAATCCATGACCCAAAACCTTAATTGCTTTCTTCAACCGGTTTTTCAGTTTTTTCTCACTGAACTTTGTTTTAACTTCAGCCAGCGTATCCGTCAGCTTTTTTTCAATTAGTTCGAGTGATTCTGTTTTAGTTCCTATAGGTTTCTTTGTTTCACTTTTCATTTCTATGTAAAATTTGTTTACACAAACTTAACAATTAAATAATATAACCAATGTTAAGCTTTTTACGGTTGCAGGTTCCGGGTAAAGTTTACCCACCAGCAGGATGGCTATGTTATAGCATTTCTCAATAACCAAAAAATTATTCAATATACAGGTATTACCAGTTATCCGGATAACTGCCTGGTGCTTTCTGCTCAAAACAAATACTATTTTAAAATGGGTTTGTACAGGGATAAGCTTCCCATGGATATGTCTGTTTACCTGGATGAATACAGCAAAAAAGAAATTACAGGACCGGAAGATTAACGGAATCACCATTTTAATAAAAAAAATTTGCCGGAATGAAATACTTATCATTACTTTGAATTACAAAGTGCTTTTATGAATACTGAAAATACCCATTTGGAAGCCCTGCAGGATATTAAACAGATGATGGAACGCAGCAGCCGGTTCATCAGCCTGAGCGGATTAAGTGGTATTGCTGCCGGTACCTGCGCATTGATCGGTGCTGCTGTAGCCTACCCCATTGTCAGCCGCTCACATCTCAACACTGCGGAACGCAACCCTGCAGAACTGATTTCTTATAACCATGAATTCCTGATCAAAGATTATACAGGTAGTTCCCTTTTTACGATTGCAGTCTGCACTTTACTTGCAGCAATCTGCTTTGCTTTTCTGTTCACTTACCTGCGCAGTAAAAAAACCAATACTCCCATATGGAGTGCTTCCTCCCGCAGGCTTACCCTGAATGTGATGCTGCCCCTGGTTGCGGGCGGTATCTATTTATTCAGATTACTGCAAATTGGTACCTACGGACTAATTGCTCCCGGATGCCTGATCTTCTATGGCCTGGCCCTTCTGAATGCCAGTAAATATACCCTCCGGGAAGTGCGTTATCTGGGTATCTGCGAAATAATCCTGGGTATCATTAATCTCTGGGTAATTGGCAATGGCATTTATTTCTGGGCTTTCGGTTTTGGTATCTTACATATTCTTTATGGAATTGTAATGTGGTGGAAATATGAAAGAAAACAATAAACAGGCCCGATCATGAAGAACCCGATAGAGCATTTAAACAAATCATTTGATAACCGGATCCGGCTGGGTATCATGAGTACACTCATGGTGAATGATGAAGTCAGCTTTAATGAACTGAAAGAATTATTAAACATCACAGATGGCAACCTGGCCAGCCATTTAAAAGGGCTGGAGGAAAGTGGTTTTATCCGGGTTCAGAAAGGATTTATCGGGCGTAAAACCAATACTACTTATGCAGCCAGCAAAGCGGGGGAAAAAGCTTTCAAAGCTCACCTGGCAGCATTGGAAGAAATGATCAGATCCAGTAAATAATTTTTTTTATCCTTATACTTTGAAATTCAAAGCACTTTTCATGATATATAAACAACTCACACCAGAAGCAATTGCCTTTCGTATCTGGATGTATACTGCCCTGATTGTAAGTTTGGTATCTCTTTTTTGGGCTGGCGGATTAGCCATATTGATTTTGTTTATTGCAGTCATCGGCAGCTTTCCTGTGTTTATTATCCTTTGCATTATCCTGTTTGCATTAAAAAGAGCTAGGATTCCGATAAAGATCAAATTCTTCCTTTTGATACTTGCCTGCTTTCTATGTACGCTACCCTACGGAATATTGGGAACGTTTATTTTCAAAGATTTCTCCTGCAGCAGAAGCTTTTTCTTGAATACAGCACTCCGTTACCTGTCTGCTTCAGGCATACTATTTCTCGCCTCAGTGATAGCAATAGTATTCCTGTATAAAAAGCTTTATGATATTTTCTATATCCCTTCCCCATCAGATTACTCATTAAAAACAAATAACAAAATGGAAACTTTTGAACAACCAATCACACCAACAAAACCTGATAAACACTCTAATAAAGTATTAATCAAAGCTGCCATTACTGCTGCCCTGATTCTTGTACTTTTAATCCCCACATGGTTTGTCTCCAGCCTGGTAACAGAAAGAGCTAACCGGCAAAACGAAGTGGTGAATGAGGTCACCGGTAAATGGGCAGATCCCCAAACCATTACCGGCCCTTATGTATCCATTCCGTATTCTATTACCGGAAAAGATCAAAAAGGTAATCCTGTAACAACCAGTAAGAATCTGATTCTCTTACCCGATCAATTGCAGGTAAACGGAAAACTTATACCTGAAATCCGTCCACGGTCTATTTATAAAGTTTTACTGTATAAAAGCGAAATCAATGCTGCAGGCAGTTTTCATCCTGAAATACCAAAAGATATAGATCCAACAACCCTTAACCTGGCAGAAGCAAAAATTTGCCTGGGCATCAGTGATTTTAAAGGTATTGAAGACCGGTTACTGATCAGTATGAGTGGAACGGATTACGATCTCTCACCGGGATTGCCCACAAAAGATATTGATTCAACCGGACTCTCTGCGTTGGTTCATCTTACGTTGGCAGACCTTACCCAACCTCACCCCTTCCGTTTCAACCTGAAACTAAAAGGAAGCAAACAACTCAGTTTTGTACCCCTTAGTGGTAACAGTCAATTTACCTTGCAATCTGCCTGGAAGAATCCTTCCTTTGATGGAAATAAAATACCCGATAGCCGTGAGGTATCAGAGAATGGATTCACCGCTACCTGGTTGTTCAATAAAGCCAACCTTCCTTTTGGAACAGTGCTGAAAGATATCTCCTTCAAAAAGGAAGACTTCGCCTTTGGGGTAACCATGATACAGCCGGCGGACCAATATGCCAAAACAGACCGCTGTGTTAAATATGCTTTGCTGTTTATAGGGCTCAGTTTTGCACTCTTTTTTATTACCGAACTCATGCAAAAAAATCCCCTGCATCCAGTACAGTATATCATGGTAGGTATTGCACTGGTTATATTCTTTTCCCTGTTGTTATCTGTAAGTGAATTCCTTTTATTCAATTATGCTTACCTGATCGCGGCAACAGCAACAATTGGTTTAATTACGCTATATGCAAAAGGGCATTTTAAAACATGGCGCATTGCTTCTGTTTTTGCAGTTGTACTCAGTGCATTATACGGATTCATTTTTATCCTGATACAATTGGAAGATACTGCATTACTCTTAGGCAGTATTGGTTTATTCCTGGTATTGGCAGCGGTGATGTATGCCAGCAGAAAAATAAACTGGTACAACATTTCATCAAATTAAAAGAATCGCAACATGCGCTTAAAAAATCAATCATTTATTCAATCTTTTATACATGCCTGTAACGGGATGTATCAATTTTTCCTGCATGAACGTAATGGCAGGATTGAAACAATTCTGGCCATTATAGTCATCCTATTCAGTATTGCGATGGGGGTATCCCATATTGAGTGGATCGCAATTTTTCTTTGCATTGCAATGGTAATTGGGTTTGAGATGCTGAACAGTGCCCTTGAGAAGCTCTGCGATATGGTGCAGGAAGAATATCATCCCGTTATTAAAATCATCAAAGACATGTCAGCCGCAGCTGTATTGTGGACTTCCCTCATAAGTCTTATGATAGCAGCCCTGATTTTTATCCCTAAAATATACAGATTACTATGTTAAGAAAAATAAACACTATGGAAAGAATGCTCCTTATATCCATCAGTTTTACCCTGCTATTGGTTACAATCCGAATTATCTACACTCAGGATCTGATGTATGTATTTTATTACTGGAATATCTTTCTGGCAATTGTACCCTATTGTTGCAGCAGGCTACTCAAAAAACAGCAAAGTATAAATTTTAAAACCGTCTGCATCCTGGCCGCCTGGCTTTTATTCTTTCCCAATGCACCCTATATCATCACCGATATTTTTCATTTCGAAAAAAGGCCACCCATCCCCTATTGGTTCGATTTAACCATTGTAGTTACCGGCGCATGGAATGGATTATTATTAGGCATCTTATCCCTGATGCAGGTTGAAAAATGGCTGTCCGGCAAATTGAGCCGTAAGCTCCTACGCATTTTTGTACTGGCATGTATTGCTCTTTCCGGTTATGGAGTGTATATCGGCCGTTTTTTAAGATACAACAGCTGGGATCTATTCACCCGTCCGCTTGTAATAATTTATTCATTTGGCAACCAGATCATCCATCCCCATCAGCATATTGGAGTCTGGTCCTTTACAGTAGTCTTCTCGTTAATGATGGTTATTATTTATGAAACACTCAAACAGCTTCCAGTTTGGGTATCCGGAACTGAAAAAAGGAATTATATGTATAAGGTATAAATTTAGTGAATACTGTCAGTCTGCTGTTGCTGTAAATGCAACAAATTTCCAACAGCAGTAGCTGTTCTTTTCAGATTTAGGGCTGTGTCATTCAGAGCCGCAGGCAAGTCCTTCGGCTCATTTCCTATAGCCAGTAATACGTCAAAGTATTCATAGAAGTCAGACCCCGGTTCCAGTGGAATTTTACCGGCCAAAGCTATTACTTTAATACCATTTTTTTTTGCGTGGCTGGCTACCCCAAAGGGAGCTTTACCCTGCAGGGTTTGGGTATCAATACCCCCTTCCCCGGTTATCACCAGAGTGCAATGCTGCAAAGCTTTTTCAAAACCAGTCAGCTCCAGGTAATAATCAATTCCATTCAACAATTGTGCACCCAAAAATGTATGTAACCCAGCTGCAGCCCCACCTGCAGTGCCACCATATTGTAGGCTATTTAAATCCTTACCCAACTGATGGATACATACCTTATTCAAAACAGTCAGGGCAGTTTCCAAAAGTGTAACAGCTTCTTTCGTGGCTCCTTTCTGCGGACCAAAAACTGCAGCAGCTCCATTATCTCCCAATAATGGGTTCTGAACATCACAAAGCACTGAAATTTTGCAGGCTGCAATGCGGGTATCCAGTCCGGATATATCTACAACTGCCAAATCCTTCAGATGAATGGGTAAATCTGTTAATTCCAAACCATGCATATCCAGAAACCGGACACCCAGCGCCCGCAGCATACCCGTCCCCCCATCCACAGTAGCAGAACCACCTAAACAAAGTATGATATGGCCTGCGCCCTTATCCAGTGCCTTCCGGATCAGTTCACCGGTACCAAAGGAACTTGCATGTAAAGGATCTAACTCATTTGCTGTCAGGCAATGCAATCCGGATGCTGCCGCCATTTCAATCACAGCAGTTTGCCGATCTTCCATCCATCCGAATGATGTTTGTATATCCCGCATCAACGGGTCTTTTACAATAGCAGTCACCATGCTTCCCCCACATTGTTGCACAATCAGTGCACCGGTTCCATCCCCGCCATCCCCAACCGGTAATAGCTGATAAGTAAAGGATAACTTACTTTCCTGCAATCCCTGTAAAATGGCCATTGCAGCTGTATTGGCATCCAGGCAATTCTTAAAAGCATTTGGTGAAATCAGAATATGCATAAAAACGCGTAAAATGGTACGAATCACAAATTATCGGATAATTTATCAGTAGCCAGCAAAAAACTGCAACTTTTCACCAAATATCAAGCTATTACCAGATTCGCTTTTTCTGCTGCAATTCCTATAGTAGCAATAGCACCGGAATTAAAGTGTAAAAAATCTGATTCAATGCCATCAGAAAAAATAATCCCATTATTTGGCATAAATGATTGAACAACAAGTTTGATATTAGCAGATATAATTCCCGTAACTGTTTCAACCTGTGTACGTTTACTGGCAAATGGCTCCCGTACTGCGAACATTAATTGATTATCCTTCAGCTTTACATATTTTTTGCTGTAATGGTCTTTTTCTATGTACTTATGAATGCCATAAGTCATATTAAAAACCGAACTCAGCCATCCTGAAGAACCAGCTTGTGTGGAAACAATAATTCCAGATGATGATTGTTCTTCCGTTATTTTATTATAAGTAATCTGATATCTGGCAGATACATGAGAGGATGCACCAATATAAAGATCATTAAAAGCCAGTAATCTTTGCCCGTCATTTAATTTTGCCTCTGCAAAAGAAGTTAATCTGGATTGGTAACTGTTATTCAAGACTTTTTCTATAACCTGAACCAAGTCCTCAGGATTAAAAGGCATTAAAACACCATCGAATCTTGTTCTATCAGGATTAACAGCAACAATAGGAACCTGCTTCACATATTTAGCAGTATTGGCTACTAGCCCATCCTGACCAACAGTTATTACTACCTGATTTTCATTAAAAATAAAGGAGGGAAGATAAACACGATCGACAATTTTGTTTTTAACTACCCCGGATACATTTCTTTGAACTAAATTAAGCGCTTCGTGAAATACTTCATGCTCTTTTTCGTAATCGAGGAAATTACCGCCTGAACGTTCAATATAAAATTTTGCCTGCGCTTTCGTATTAAACCTTTCTATCAGCGTTTCAAGCCTTGTTTTATTCTTAATGATTAT
>Ga0364860_10812_pt1 | contig 12508 bp, 9 predicted proteins | sample ExccelAu500001D4_FD_206916 | JGI IMG/M metagenome (GOLD analysis project Ga0364860, IMG submission 206916) | Enriched cells from Trout Bog Lake Hypolimnion, Wisconsin, USA - BchlTB.Aug20.5000.01 .D4 | ecosystem: Environmental > Aquatic > Freshwater > Lake > Hypolimnion/Profundal zone | place: USA... | reverse complement strand
TCCCAATAGATCTGATGATTTTTCGATAAATTGATACGATTTTGAAATATTATTCCCAATCCGCAGCATAAACTTTTACATTCTCTCCTAAGTTATTATTGGTTTTTAATTTGTTTATCATAAAGATTATTCAATTTTGCGGAATAGGATTGTGCAATTGCAAAAATAATTATGACAATAACGCTGAAAGATTACGCTGACGTGTTGCCAAAAGAGTTGATGGCTCTGGCAGATAAAAATAAGGTGCGCGAATGTGATGAAACAGCGAAAGGACATTTTGTAGCCTATGTGGATGATGGTAAAGACAGCTATGATGTGGTATTGAATTTCACGGGAAATGAACTCAGCACGCATACCTGCGACTGCAAAAACGGCCATACTTTTTGCAGGCACAAAGCTGCATTACTGATGCATATTGCCAGGGGTAAAAAAGTGAAAGCCCCCGTAAAAGCCAAAAAGAAGGAAAACAAAACAGAGATACTGCTGGACCAGGTTGAGGCAACAGACCTGAAAGATTGGGTACTTAACCTGCTGCGTAAAAACAAGGACCTGGAGCTATCGTTTATTCACTATTTCTCTACCATAAGGCAGCTATACACGCCTGAAGATGTAAAAAAACTGGTTGCCGAAGCAATAAAAGTTGTGTTGGGCAACCGGAAAACAGCAGAGGCCATTCAGCTTAAACGGCTTACTGAATTGTGGACCGAAATGCTCAGGACAGTGATGGAGCAATACCAGGCAAATGTGACGGATGAAGGCTCATTCCTGAATTTTCATACCATGCTGGAGGACATCATATCGCTTCAGTACAAAATTGAAACTACCAGCAATAAGCTCTCAAAATTTGTGGAGGGATTGCTGCAGAGGTCGGCAGAAGCAATCAATAACCTGCAGATAGAAGAAAGCTGGGATAAAGCAATCAGGTATTTTATCAGATACCTGATCAGAGACCAGGGTGGTTTCAGATCGCACTACCTGGTTCACCTGAATAATATTGCAGCCATCAGCGAATTTGCACGGAAGGAAAAAATAACAGACTTACTGGTAAAACAATATGGAAATGCCCTGCCAGAGAGCAGGGGTAATGCCCATACTTATACAAAAATGATCTTCCTGATAGTTGAAGCCAATGATCTTTTTAGCCGGTACTATAACCTGTTCAAACCAATACCCTATGATAATGACTACAACCTGAAGCTGATTCAGCTGCTGATAAAAAATCATCATTTCGAAATTGCTGAAAAGTATTGCCGTGCGCAGATCATGTCTAATTACAAGACTGATTATAATGTGATCTATTGGGAGCAGCTGAAAGAAATTTATACGCTTACCAATGACGAAGGAAAGCTGGCGGAAATACTAGTAGTACTCTTTCCTTTTACCTATGATTTTGATGATTACCTGATAATAGCCAGCCGTATGCCGGAGGAAGAACGGAAGAAATGGCGCACTAAAATGCTATCAAGAGCGAGCAATGCGTCAAACAGCCGGAATACAGCAGCAACAGTTTTTTGCTTCAGGTTGATGGACTATGAAAAGAACTATAAGAAGATGATTGAATACATTGACTCGCATGCGAGCTATAGTATTATAACTCCTTATTTCGAAAAGATGATTCTGACTGATAAAGCAAAACTGATTGAAACGATGTTAAGGAAACATGACGATACATTCTGGATTGACATTGAGAGAGACAAGAAAGATGACGCCTGTTTTCCTGAATTGTATACCCTTGTTGAGAAAAACTATACCCCTCAATACTTAAAAATGATAATAGCAAAAGAAGAAAAAGACAGGAAGTATTACCGGCTCAACCGGTTTATGTCTTATGTGAAGGAGCAGCTGGAACAGGTAGTATAAGAAATGTGAATAGTGCACAAAAAAGTTGTTATGGTCGTAAATTGCCGTTTTTAAAGTAAATAAATTATGGAATTAGGCATCAGTACATTCGGCGATATGGCCATAGAACATTTATCAGGCAATGCATTCAGTGCGCAAAGGCGGATAGAGGAGTTGATCGAGGAAGCAATAGTGGCCGATGAAGCCGGGCTGGATGTATTTGCACTGGGAGAGCACCACCGGCCCGATTTTGTGGTTTCGGCACCAGAGGTAGTTCTTGCTGCCATTGCAGCGGTTACCAAGCGCATCAGGCTATCCAGCGCGGTTACTGTACTCAGTTCAGCCGATCCGGTAAGGGTATTCCAGAACTTTGCAACACTTGATCTGATATCGAAAGGAAGGGCGGAGATAATGGCAGGCAGGGGGTCTTTCATTGAGTCTTTTCCATTGTTTGGTTATGACCTGGATGATTATGATGAATTGTTTATTGAGCATCTGAACCTGCTCATGAACATCAACAATAATGAAATAGTAACATCAAAAGGGCAGCACAGGGCATCTATTCCCGGCCTGGGTGTGTATCCAAGGCCCTACCAGGAGAAGTTGCCCATATGGCTTGCTGTAGGTGGCACACCTGCATCGGTGGTAAGGGCAGGCACTTTAAACCTGCCACTTGCAATTGCCATATTGGGTGGCCAGCCATCGCAGTTTCTGTCACTGGTGGAATTGTACCGGCGATCGGCCACGAAGGCAGGGCACGATAGCAGCAAGCAGCAACTGGCCATCAACCAGCATATGTATATAGCCGACTCATCGGAGCAGGCAGCTGAAGAGTTCTGGCCGGTATACAGCACGCTGATGAACCGGGTAGGCAAGGAGCGGGGATGGTCGCCAATGACGAGGCCGCAGTTTGAATACCTGCGCTCTCCCGCAGGCCCGCTGCTGGTGGGCAATGTGCAGGAAGTAGCTGATAAAATAATTGTTGAACATAAACTTTTCGGCAACACGCGGTTTATATGCCAGACCATAAGCGGCGGAATGCCGCATGAAAAATTGCTGCACTCGGTGAGGTTATTTGGGGAGGAAGTGGCGCCGAGGGTGAGGGAGGCGGTGGGTTGAGGAAGCAAATGAATGAAATTTCATTGCAGCAATTATGGTTCTAAAGCAATCAATTCCCTGCGAAGTTTATGAATCGTCTCTTCAATATTTTTAAGCTGAGCAAGCTGTTTTCTGTTACCACATGGGTAATGCCTTTTTTTCAATTATATCTGATATCGGGTCTTATCTTGGTATTCAGTACCGGGCATTTTGCAAGAGCATAATAATAGATTACTTTTGAGCAAAATACATTTATGAAAAATATCTTACTGACTTTTTCCTGCATTGCATTGCTGCTTTCAGGCTGCACAAAAACAACAAATAACACCACACAGATGGCACCGCCTAACCCGGCCTTTACTGTGAATGGCATCACCAATGTATCCATTGACCATACAGCTGGAGGAACAATATTAACTGTTCCTTTCGTGGTACAGTATGAGGATTCTGTTCAGCAAACCGTCACTGTTTCTGTTTCTGGTATACCTCCAACAAACGGAAGGACCCAAGATGGCCTGTTAGCGACAGGAATACCGACTTTTGATTGTACGATTACGTTCCTGTACGGGGGCTTAAACCAGATTCCGCTTGGCACATACCCCATTACCATAACGTGTGTAGGAACTGTAAGCGGAACTAAAACATACAAGTTTAATTTCGTGGTTTTTTAGATCCTGTATTGCGTTTATCCAAACAAATTCGGGTTACAAGATTTTGGAGAGCGGCTTGATGCCGCTCTTTTCTTTTTATTAATAATATTGCTTTGTACTAAATAACCTAGTCTGATAAAATCAAATCAATTACCCCGCCAATACCCTCACCATCGTCATAGCACATCCTAACATCCAGTTTATATTCATTTTCGTAAAAATCGCTTAAAGGAATAAGCCACACTTTATTGCCCTCAAATTGATAAGTGTCTGAGTGCCCTTTCTTACTTGCAAAGCGCATATGCCCGTAGGGGCCACAATTATTAATAAGCAACTCCTTATCCTTTTGCCTGCTCAGCGTTATTTTTTTGAGAATCTGAACATTTGATTTGCTGATGTGGCTTGCCGCGGTGTTCAGAAATAGGCTGTATTGTTTATTATCGGGGCCGGTTTTTATTATCAGCGTATCATGGTCATGTATTATATCTCCATACTGGTGATTAATTATTTTCAAATCAATGCGGTCCTTACTGGTTATGGTGAATGGGTATTTTATAGGATGGTACTCTTTGTCAAGTACTCTTATATTATTTGCACAGGAAACTGAATTAACTGTAAGATCTTTTTTGGCCTGAAGTAAAACCGAAAGGGTATCAAATGTCGTTTTAAGCAGGTCTATTTCTGATACCAGCAATGCATCTGATATTACCAGGTCATCATATGGGTAATAAGAAAACGCAAATTCATGATTTCTATAAAATTCCCTGCTGAATGCCCTGTTATTCAGGTAATGATCGTAATAATTACCCTTTATGCTATCCATAAAGTTATGGTTGTATTGAGTTGTATCGCCGTCCGAAAACAGTATCATGTTCCCGACTAATCCTAAATGATAATCAATAATCTGAGATAATTTGCCGGTGCTGTCACAAGCCTTAAACAGACCATCACGGACAGATATTGAATCACCAAAATACCCATAAATAATTATTGTTTCATCTGTTGTATCATCGCCATTGAACTGTCTTATTTCCAATCTCCTGTCGTGGTCAAAACTTACAGTATCATAATAGGTAAAAGGGATAATTTTATAAAAGCAATCAACGCCATCCTTGTTCCAGTGTCCACACTTCAGTCCATGATCATTCATTTTATTTTGGGCAAAACTGGTGCTGCAAGCCAGAAGTAATGCTATGATGTTTATAAAATTCAAAGGATACTTTTCATAAAGATATTACAATTATGGAATTACTTTCCAAGTCAGTTTTATAAAACTAAAATCCAAACCTATTAACCCTTTAACTATACTAATGAAGTTCTTTTACAGGATGAACACCCAAATATATTTTACCATTATTCTCTAATTTGTATTTCATCTTTTTACTGCAAATGAACCATATTCCTATGTAATACTCATCCTCATAGGCAGTATAGCCGCAATCATGACAACCCCATTTTGTCAACGGACTTTTTTTAGTAAAAACAGACCATGTAAAAAAATCTTTATTACAATTGAGGCTTATTTGAGTAGCCATATTTTATCCTTTACACTACTCCATCACAAACTTCCTTACCCCCGCAACATTCCCCCCAATTTCCACACTCAGCACATAATTACCAGCGCTCCAGTGCGGGAAATGCAGCATTACGGTATTATCGGTTTTATTCAATTCCTGCGAGAGGCGGAGGAGCTGCTTGCCATCCATATCATAAACAGTAAATACCGCTTCAGCAACCTGTACATTGGGTGCTTGAATATCTATCCTGCTCCACTCAGTTGCGGGGTTGGGGTATAGTTCTGATATATGCCACTGGTCCTGATTCTGCTGTTGTGGTACGCCTACATTTTTAGGGTTATTATTTACCACTACCAGCTGGCTGCTTAGATTGGTGATGTTGTTATTAGTTGTATAGGTAAGACTACTGTGATTGATGGCAAAACTGAAAGTGGAAGCGCTGTCGAGTTCTGAACCCCAGGTACTGCCAAAGGCGCCAAATGGCCTTTGATAAAGTTTAAAATTGCCGGGAGTATAGGTTGGGGCATCTATGCGCAGATTGCTCATTAGTATACTGTCGGGCATGGTAAAGGTGGTATCTGTCCCAAAGTTGTTGATCACAAAATATCCGGGAACAATGCTCTTGCCGCCTGGGGTAGTATCGGGGTTGCTGCGGAGATGAAAGGCCACGACTTCACCGTTGGGGTAAGTACTCCCACCATGGAGATACAAACCGAAATCAGCAGCAGGGAAGCTGTTTAAACCTGCGACGCTCACCGATGGATTGCTGAAAACAGTGCCGGAAGCCACCGGCGCCGTAGAGCGGGTAATATTTACAGCGGGTACATTCGTAGCATATTCACCTGCTGCATCGTGCAGCAATCCGGAAGTAATATCATATTGGTTGAACTGGAAATATTTAAGAAGGCCGGTCTCGCTCAATGGAGTGTTTTGTATCAGATGCATTTTGGTTCTCACCTCCTCCTGGCTCAGTGCATAGTTATAGAATTTCACTTCATCTATCTTGCCGTTGAACCTAGACCCCTGGCCTTCATTATCATCGAAGTTGAGGTAGAATGGTGAGGTAGAAAGATTGATTGCGGGCATAGGGCCGGGATTGACAACTGATGCGATTCCGTTAAGATACATAGTAACTCCTGTGGGTGAATAACTCAGCACAACAAAGTTCCATTTAGTACTGTCGCAGATAAGACCGCTGGAGTTGTAGTAGTTTACAATACTGTCGGTATAGCAAAGCTCCAGATTTTGGGTATAGCCATCAAAGGTGAAACCTATTCCAAATCCATATCCATTCGATCCGGGATAGACATCATGAGATACCAGCTGGGAGAAGCTGCTCTGGTTGCCCTTTGGCTGCACCCAGCAAGATATTGAAAAAGTATTGCTGTTGATAGCTACATTGCCCAGATTTATGGTGGTGTTATCGCCATTCATCTGCGCACACAACCCGGCCACAGTATCAGGTCCGCACAAATCATTCAGAAAGGTAATCATGCTATCGACCGTTCGGGTATTTGTCTGACCCAATGAATTGGTAACCTTAAGGGTTACATTATAACTGCCCTGGCTGGGGTAAGTAACCCTTGGCCTCAATGCGGTATCGCTGCTCACCCACGATGAGCCGGGGAAAGTCCACAGTCTTGTTGCGCCAGCATAGTTGTAAATGGAGTAATCGAAGAAATTCACCGTATCGCTGCTGCAACCTATATACTGGCGGTTGGCCATTGGCTGTGCTACTGGTGCTCCTACGGTATAAAGAGGAGATTCCCAGATGCTGTTGTTACCGCAGAGACGCATTTTGTTATCTCTGTAGAATATCAGTCCGCCTTCACGTGCTTCGAGGCCCTGTGGCAGGCCGGTACTGAAGGGAGTCCAGTCGGCCATGGTATTGTCTTTGTAATAAACCGTAGATGGCCTGCTGTTGGTAACTGCGTATACTCCGCCATTCGTACCGCCATGAAACTGCAGAAATGCCACCGCCTTGTTATTGAGCACTGTACCGGTAATGTTGGTCCATGTGGCGCCGCCGTTGGTTGACGAATAAACTTTCTGGGCAGGGCTTCCCTGAGCCTGGCAGAAGTAAACATTGTTTTCATTGAGCGGGTCAATAACGATATCCGTATTATAATATTGGTAAGTACTGCCTGGTATGCTGATTGCAGTCCAGGTATTGCCGCCATCTGTCGTTTTGTAAATACTGTTTGTGAGGCAAGCGTATATTACTTTATAGTTACTGCGGGCTATATCAAAGCGCCACACTTTGCGGCCATTGCCGAAATTGTGCAGTGCTGAGTAAGAAGCACCGCTGTTGGTGGATTTCCACAAAATACTGTCTTCACCCAGGTAGAAAACATTGGAGTAGCGCGGATCAATCACCAGCTTGCTGGAGAACATGCCATAATAATCATCCTGAGGCCACATACTGTTGGGCACAAGCGGAGCGCCCCACTGGATGGGCGCTGCAAGTGATGATGGCAACACCAGCGTACCTATGTCCCTGAAACCAACAGTGCGGGAGAACCCCTGAAACACATGCCCTGTAGCATCTTCACCACCACCCAGGCGAAGGCCATTGCCAGTGCCATAATTTTCATAAAGCGCGCCATCGCCATTATGATATCTGCCGCCTACTACAATATCTTCATCCCATCCCTGCCCGAAACCCCAGAAATCGGAATTGCCAATGTTATTATTCCGAATAGTCCAATTGGTAAGACTTGTAAAAAAGTCGGAAGAATGATTTACGCCACCATCGGTCGAAAGGTAACAATCACTGCCATTGGCTACTGCCTGCTGCAGGTCGGGATGAATTCCGAAATTACCATTATAGCCACCTACAGGCCGGAAGTTGAAACCGCCGTCGACAGATTTATAAGTGGATGTAGTACCCACCAGCACATTATTTGCATTCAAGGGGTTTACTACGATATCCAGGTCATAATACCCCTGCCCGTTCGACATGCCCAGCAGTGTGGTATCGTTATTTCCTGTTAGGCTGGTTGAGTCATTGGATGTTACGGTAATATTCCACGTCTGCCCCCGGTCTGTACTCTTTATTATTCTTGGTGCAGATGTGCCGCCAATATTCACACAGTATACATAATTACTGTTGGCCACTGTTACACCCAACCTTGCGCCACCGGTGTTTATACCCGTCAGTCCGCCGGTAACATTTGTAAAATTTGTACCGCCATCAACAGATCGTAACAACATAAAATTTGGGCCTGCTGAATTACCCGCGGCATAAACAGTATCATGGTTAGCCGGGTCAACGGCAATATCATATATGCCACCAGTGCTTCCGGCAGCTAGTGTCCATGTAGCCCCGGTATCATCAGAGTAGTAAATGGCTGTGTTTCCGGTTATCAGTAATCTTCCGCTCACAGGCGCTACCACCATTCTGTTGCCGCCTGTATAGGTATAGCTGGTAAGTACATGCCACGTTGTGCCACCATCGGTGGTTTTGAGTATGGTATTACTTGTGGCATCATAGCAATACACAATATTGGCATTTGTAGGGTCAATAGCTATGGTACTTGCCTGGCAGCTTACCAGACCTGAAGTAACAGGTACCCAATGTAATCCCTTATCTGTGGATTTATACAGGGTCCCAGGTTCGGTGGCCGCATAGAGAACAGATGGATTGGATGGTGCAATTGCAATGCAATATACATTCGACTGATAATTAGCCAGCCCCGAGCCGTTGTCGCTATAAGATTGTATAGGCCCCAGTAAAGTCCAGTTGGCCGCAGTAGTTGTCTTCTCTGCCTTTTTACCAGATGCGGCTTCATTGCTTGCCTCAATGGATTTCATAAGCTGCCGCCTTGCAAAATCAGGGTCATACCTGACAGTGCCGTCATTTTGTATAAAAGGGGCCATCTTATCTCTCCACCTGATGTATGCAGTTATATAAGGGTCTTCTCTGAAGCCGTTTTCCTCTTCAGATTCATTGCTTGCCCGTTTGCTTCCGTTGGCATGTTTATAAACGCTCATCAGCGAATCTATCTGATGAACATTGGGAGCATTCCAGTTGGTAGCCGATACCCATTCCGGAACCGGCAATCCAGCAGGCAGATTAAAAGGATTCTGGCTCTGGGAATAACCACTTAAATTAAAAAAAATACACAGCAATAATAACAGCAGGCTGCTTTTAAGCTGTCTGATAATCAGGAAGTTTGTCATAAATAACAATTAGTATAACGAAAGTACAATTTTATTCCGGCGGGGTAAAAAATATAGTTATTGCAATATCTGGACCAAATAAGCAAAAACCAGAAAGGCAAAATTTAAAGAACTCAAATTTTCCGGATATCCAGATACAAATAAATTGTTCCGGTACTAAACTTTTTTTACTTTAGAGCAGATTTAAACCAATTAAAATCAAACAAAATGGCAGACTTTACACAGGCCTTCCCACTGATAGCACAAAATGAAGGTGGATATGCAAATGTAGCAGGCGATACCGGCGGTGAAACCTATGCGGGTATTACCCGAAAGAATTTTCCTACCTGGGGCGGATGGAGCATTGTTGATGCCAATCAGCCATTGAAAAATAACCAGACAATTGCCGATCCCAGTTTGGAAAGCCTGGTGGAAGGTTTTTATAAAGCCAACTTCTGGGATACCATCAAACTGGACCAGGTGAACAGCCAGCGGGTAGCTAATTTTACCTTCGACTGGAATGTGAATTCAGGTGCATGGGCAGTGAAAGCTTTGCAGACAGCAGTGGGTGTTACTGCCGACGGTGGTGTAGGCCCGCTAACACTTGCTGCAGTAAATGCCGCTGACGAAAATACCCTTATGCCGCAACTGATAGCTGCCAGAATTCAGTTTTATCAGAATATTGTAGCGCATAACCCTTCTCAGCAGAAATTTTTGCAAGGATGGATCAACCGGGCTAATTCTTTTGCCTGATCAACTGATAGCCAATTCCTCCTTTATTGCATCTATCAACCTGTCAGCCTCCCTGATTCCTATGTTCAATGCCGGCAATAACCTGATCACATTGGGCTTTGCCTCACCTGTAAATATCCTGTGTTTAATCAGCAGGTTCTTTTTAAGGTCTTTATGCGATTCCGGCACATCAAACCCTATCATCAGTCCGCGGCCCCTTACATTTTCCAGTAGTCTGACAGCCTTCAGCTGATCCATCAGATAATTGCCCATTTTTTCGGCATTGGCCATAAGCCTTTCACCTTCTATTATTTCAAGCACAGCAAGCGCTGCGGCACATGCCAGGTGATTACCCCCGAAAGTAGTACCCAGCATAGAATACTTAGCTTTAATTTCAGGTGCAATTATGATACCCCCGATAGGGAAGCCATTGCCCATACCCTTTGCCATAGTATAGATATCGGCATTTACACCTGCAAAGTCGTGCGAGAAAAACTTGCCGCTGCGGCCATAGCCGCATTGCACACTATCGGCTATATACACGGCACCATGCTCATTGCATACATTTCTTATGGCCTGAAGAAAACGCACATCAGCCACATTGATACCACCCACTCCCTGTATCCCTTCTATAATCACCGCCGCTACATCCCTGCCATGCTCCTGAAAATAATCCTCAAGTGCATCGTGGTCATTAAAAGGCAGGAAAACAACATTTTCCGTTTCATTTACAGGAGCGATAATTGAAGGATTATCGGTAGCCGCCACAGCCAGTGATGTGCGGCCATGAAACGATTTCTTAAAGGCAACAATCTTTTTTCTGCGGGTATGAAAAGAGGCCAGTTTCATAGCATTTTCATTAGCCTCAGCGCCGGAGTTGCATAAAAACAAATGATAGTCTTCCTTACCCGATATATGCCCCAGCTTTTCTGCCAGTTCTACCTGCAGTGGAATATTTATTGAGTTGGAGTAAAAAGCAATTTTATTTAATTGAGCTGTAATCCGTTTCACATAATAGGGGTTGGTGTGGCCTACAGAGATAACCGCATGACCACCATAAAAATCAAGGTACTCATTGCCTGCATCATCCCATATATAGCTCCCAAGCCCCTTTACAATTGTAATATCATTTACCGGGTAAACATCAAATATTTGCATAGCTTCCGTTTTTTTAAAATGAATTTGCTTTTAACCGTAACCCCATATCTTCCGGCAACCCAAACATCAGGTTCATATTCTGCACCGCCTGCCCAGATGCGCCTTTAATCAGATTATCTATTGCTGCATGGATAACCAGTTTGCCATCCACCTTCTCCAGGCTGATCAGGCATTTGTTGGTATTTACAACCTGCTTCAGGTCTATCATTTCATCACTTACATGGGTAAATACAGCAGATGAATAAAATTTCCTAAATAGCTCATATGCCGATTCAATACTAAGATCACACGATGTATAAGAAGTAACATAAATTCCCCTTGTAAAATCGCCCCGCCATGGTATAAAATTCAAAGATTCATGCACCGGCTGCAAAGCGCTTATTGTTTGCATGATCTCATTCATATGCTGGTGTGCCAGCGATTTATAAGCCTGCACATTGTTGGCCCTCCACGAGAAATGGGATGTAGCCGTGAGTTTCTGCCCTGCCCCTGTTGAACCGGTAATACCTGTAGTATGCACCTCTTTGAGCAAGCCGGCCTTAGCCAGCGGCAATAAACCCAATTGAATTGCAGTAGCAAAGCAACCCGGATTAGCAATATTTCCGGCATATTTTATATCATCCCGGTTAAATTCAGGCAATCCGTAAACAAACTGCCGGCCGCCTAACTCTGCATCTTTAACCAACCTGAAATCCTGCGACAAATCAATAATTTTGACAGAATCTTTTATGTTATTGTTCTGCAGAAATGCCCTTGCTTCGCCATGACCCACACACAAAAACAGTATATCAATATCATTATTCAATTCACTAACGAACCGCAGATCAGTCTCTCCCACCATATCTCCGTGAACCTTGCTCACTGCCTCACCGGCATTGCTGCGGCTATGCACAAAAACGATCTCCACTCCAGCATGATTAACCAGTATCCGCAGCATCTCCCCACCGGTATACCCTGCTCCGCCAATAATCCCTGCCCTTATTTTTTTATCTTCAATCATTCATAACTGTTTAAATTTTTCAACGATCAACTCTATGCTCCATAGATATTCAAAACTCAAAAACCATCACTTTCAGCTTAATGCATGGTTCCCTCCTTCAGGGACAGGGTTAACCTTATGGTATATACCCACCTGATTGCCGAATATCTTTGCAAAGCCCTTCACATCATCACCGCTCCAGCCATTGTTCATTTCGCCATAACTGCCGAATTTGCTGCTCATCAGGTCGTGTGCACTTTCAATACCGGTTACGGTAAGCCGCCTTGGCTCCAGCGTAACAAAAACCTTCCCCGTTACCGTTTTCTGGCTATCGAGCAGAAATGCCTCAATATTGCGCATAGTTGGGTCCAGCA
>Ga0364860_10955_pt1 | contig 12535 bp, 12 predicted proteins | sample ExccelAu500001D4_FD_206916 | JGI IMG/M metagenome (GOLD analysis project Ga0364860, IMG submission 206916) | Enriched cells from Trout Bog Lake Hypolimnion, Wisconsin, USA - BchlTB.Aug20.5000.01 .D4 | ecosystem: Environmental > Aquatic > Freshwater > Lake > Hypolimnion/Profundal zone | place: USA... | reverse complement strand
AATTACCGACAAAAACTCCTACTCCAAAGAGTAAGAGCAGTGATGGAACGGTGCTGACGGCGAACTTCGAAACATCTTCTAGAGTGAAGACGATGTAGGTATAAGCGCCAAACATTCCCCCAAAGCCAAAGACTGTCATCGCAAGTGATAGCCAGACCTGCTTATTGCGAAATACAAGGAGCTCGGTTTTAAGTGGGATCTTGTGCGAGGAATCGCCGTGCCCCAGTTTGTTCGGTAGGAACCAAGCCAAGCCGACAAGGGCGCAGAGCCCGATCACGACAATCGACATCAATGCAGCACGCCATCCATACCGCTGCCCGATCCACGCTCCAAAAGGGACACCCAATACATTTGCAACGGTGATTCCGCCGAACATAATCGATATCGCGGTACTTCTACGTTCTCGCGAAACCAAGTTAACTGCCACAACTGCGCCGATGCCAAAGAAGGCTCCATGGCAGAGAGCAGAGATACAACGCCCCAAGAGCATCAAGGCAAATGAATGGGCGAGCGCAGACAGCAGGTTTCCCAGAACAAAGAAGAACATCACACCAATCAATGTCTTCTTGCGATCAAGTTTTGTCAACAATCCGGTGAGGAATACTCCACCAACCGCTACCGCTGCTGCATACCCAGAGACAAGAACACCTGACTTCGCGGTGGAAACATGAAAATCATGGGCCACGATTGGCAACAGACCAGCGATAGCAAACTCTGTTAGACCAATGGCGACCCCACCGAGTCCAATTGCATAAAGGCCCGCAGGCAATCGGCTCTTCTGAGTCTGCTCGGCAAAAGTCACGGCTAAACCTAACCATAAATATTGGAATCCAGATGACGACCGCTCAATAGGATCCACTTATGAATGAATTCAATTCCGGTGAATGGCTGAATCCTCCGCTACACGCGAATCTGACGGATGAAGGTCTATCCGTATTGGCCAAGGAGCAATCTGACTTTTGGCAGAAGACTTCTTATGGATTCACTCATTCAAATGGACATGCCTTGCTCAACCCTTTTCCGGAAGATTCCGCTCTCGAACTCACGTGGAAGCTCAACTACACACAGCAATTCGATCAGGCCGGTTTAATTGCATACAGCGATGACGAGAACTGGATTAAGGCCGGAGTCGAGTTTGCAGATGGCTTTCCACAATTAGGAGCTGTAGTAACTATCAAGAACTCAGACTGGTCTGTGGCGCCGGTTCCAGAGTGGATGAATAAAGAGGTCTCCATAAGATTCTCGCGCACCGGTGACGCACTCACAATTAGAGCCAAATGTGATGATGATTGGCGATTGGTCCGGCTAGCTCCATTAGACCCAACGCGTACTTGGAGAGTGGGGCTCTTCTGTGCGAGTCCAACTCGTGCAGGATTAGAGATTCTGTTTACATCTTTAAATTGGACGGAGCCAGATAAGGCTTTGCACTAATTCTTAAGGATAAATCGTATAGGATTCTTCATATGGCGTTTAAGAAGAAATATCGTGCAGCGCCCCTGTTGATGATCTCTCCATATCTTGCATTGATGTTGTTTTGCGGATTTATTCCTCTTATATATGCAATTGATGAAGTATCCAAGCCATCATGGAAAAATTTGAACGGTAGCTTCAGCACTATTTATAAGATTCTTGGAGATTTTAGAGTGATCCCAGATTTGGGCCACTCTATTTTCTATTGGTTGTATATGTACCCATCACAATTGTCTCAGTCTTAGCACTCTCACTATTGCTGGACTCCACACATGTTCCCGGAAATACATTCATGAGGTTAGTTTTTCTATTACCAGGGATTGTCTCCGGTGGAATCTCAGTCTTCATCTGGATGTTTTTCATCGGCAATCATGTGAACTGGAACCTAAATAATGAAGCTTGGATTATTGCCGGAGTTGCATTCTCTTCTGGCGCAGGAAGTTGGGTAGTAATTCAATATGGTTCACTTCGATCTATCCCGCATGAAGTATTAGAAGCGGCCCGTGTAGATGGCTGCAATCGATGGAACTTAGCTATTCAAATAAAAATTCCGATGATCAGTAGATATATCGGGTACATGGGGATCTTGTTGACCGCATCTGCAATTCAAATCTATAGCGAACCCGCACTACTAACAAAAATTGGATTGCCTTCAAACTGGTGGTCTCTCAATCAGGTGGCATATAGCTATGCATTTCAGGCGGGTGACTTTGCTGCCGGAACGGCGCTCTCTCTCGATATGTTGATTCCCAGCATCATCATTGCCATAATCTTTATTCGCAAAACCGATTTTCTAAAGCGAAGTTCATATTGATGAGTAACCGTATCGATAAGCGTAATTCCAGGTTAATCAACCTGACCCTGTGGGCATAAACAATTTTGGTCTTATTGCCTTTTATTTGGTTGATCAGACAGGCTGGACCTCAATACGTTCTTAGCACCAGATTTGTCTTTATGAATCAAAACGGAATTGTTCTTGCTTGGCTGAAGAATTCGCTCCTTTTTTCCTTAACTTCACTCGGAATTTCAGTAATCAGCAGTGTTACCGCTGGATTTGTTTTGGCAGTTCTACAAATTCCTTTTCGTAAATTCTTACTTTTTATAACACTGGTGACCATGCTAATTCCTATAACTGCCATGGCACTCCCACTTTATGTACTGGTGGACAAGGTTCACTTAACTGACAACATTTGGGGACTAATAATTGCCAGTTCCTACTACCCTTTTGGCACGTTTCTCTCGTATCTATATTTCGTATCTGCAATGCCCGCAGACTTAATTGGCATGGGGAGAATCGACGGATTGGGTGATTGGGGGTTGTTCTGGCATCTTGGAATCCCGCTTTCACGCTCACTCTGGTCTGTTGTAATTTTCTTCTCGTTCCTCAACCTTTGGAACAGCTATCAATTGCCTAAGGTTCTACTCAACGATCCTCGCCATTACACGTTACCTATGGGACTTGAGCTGTTGTATGGAAGTGGAACTGCGATAGTGGGGGTCTTAATGTTGATCCCAATTCTTGGGGTATACCTGCTATCTCAACAGGCAATTGAAAGAGGCATATTTAGTGGTGCGGTGCACGGCCAGTAATTCGGCTAAAAAAGTGCGCTTGAAGGTGTCCTGTTCCACGACTTATGTCTCTCATGTGTCGAGAGATATGTCCCTCTAGCGGGTTTAATAAGGGATGTCACAGAGTCCCCGTCCTAACTCCCTTTCCCAGGTAATCGTCCTGAGTGTTTTACATGATGGCCTGACGCCCTCGCAGGCAGCCCAGCGCTTTGGGATCAGTCGCCGGCATGTCCACCGGCTTCTGCTTGCCTACAAGGCGGGTGGGCTAGAGGCACTCGAGCCGCGATCTCGCAGGCCCCTGAGTAACCCTCGGGCTCTGACACCAGAGCTTCGTGGCGAGATCATCCGACTTCGCACTGATCTATTGGCCGGGGGTTTAGATGCTGGAGCTGCTTCCATCGCTTGGCACTTAGGTGAGGCGAAGTTTCATGTTCCGGCGCTTTCCACCATCTGGCGCGTCTTGCGCGCAGCTGGGTTAGTAACCCCAACCCCATCCAAACGTCCCAAGGCCTACATCACTCGCTTTGAAGCGGTGCAGCCGAACGAGACCTGGCAATCGGACTTCACTCATTGGCGCCTTAAAGATGGAAGTGATGTCGAGATCATCAATTGGCTGGACGATCATTCAAGGCTACTTCTGCACTGTTCTGTCTTTAAAGCCATCACCGGCAAAATCGTGACCGATACCTTCAATGAGTGTCGAAGCGCCTATGGAACACCGTTTTCGACGCTGACCGATAATGGCATCGTCTACACAGGACGGTTTGTTAAAGGCAAGAATGGTTTTGAATACCTGCTCTCAGAGTTAGATATCGTTCAGAAGAACGGCTCTCCCGGTCATCCAGAGACCCAAGGCAAGATCGAGCGCTTTCATCAGACTCTCAAGAAGTGGTTATCAGAGCAAGAGGCGGCAGCAGATCTCAAGGAGTTACAACGCCAGCTCGATGAGTTTCGCATCATCTATAACACCAAGAGGCCTCACAAAGCACTCGAGATGCGAACTCCGCAGAGTTCTTATGAGGCAACGATCAAAGCAACACCTAAAGTTGCAAAGGACAAAGAGCACTATCGAGTTCGTCATGACAGCGTTGATCAGTTTGGAAAACTCTCACTTCGCAGAGCGGGCAAGATGCACCACCTTGGCGTTGGAATCGAACATCATTTCAAGAAAGTATTTGTTGTAGTCGACCACTACAAGGTTTCAGTAATCGAAAAGACAACTGGTGAAGTTCTTTCAAAACACACAATTGAGCCAGCGCGGATTTATTGGACCAACTTTTTAGTTGACGAAGAAACCAAGAGAAGTAGAAAGCCAAAATAAAAAGAGAGACATATGTCCCGCGACATGAGAGACATATGTCCCGACACATCACAAAGTGCGCTTGAAGGGATTCGAACCCCTAACCTTCTGATCCGTAGTCAGATGCTCTATCCGTTGAGCTACAAGCGCCGGTTGAGAGAGTGAATACTACCTGCTGAGGGGCGAGAGCCCAAAACCAGCAAATTTGGCATATAAATAGGGCACATTCCGTACTATCCAACCGTGAGTCAAAATGAATTAACCAGAGCCCGCTTGGCGACAACTCTGGCATTCATGATGAATGGTTTTTCGGTAGGAGTTCTGGTCTCGCAACTACCAGACTATAAATTTCATTTGAAAATTAGCAACGGCGCATTAGGTATGGCTCTCTTTCTATTGGCGGCTGGTGTTTTAACAGCGCTTGGACCAAGCGGACGATGGTCAGCCAAACATGGAAGCGCTCGAGTCACAATACTTGGATCTCTTTCGATCATTCTGGCGATGCCATTAGTGGGACTCTCTTTTAACTACATAACTTTCTGCATCACCTTGTATCTCTTTGGATATTCCATTGCGCTCCAAGATGTCGCAATGAATACTCATGCTGTAACGCTAGAACAACGTTTTAAACGCCGCGTTATGAGTACCTTCCATGCCTTGTATTCAGTAGGAGCCCTAGCCGGAAGTGCAATTGGTGGGTTGATGGCTCAAGGCCACGTCAAAGAGATTATTCAGGAGTGTTCGGTATCGGTTCTATTTATTATCGTGCTCTATTTTATGAAATCTCGATTCCTACCTGCATCGAGTGATCAACAGGAACCACGTAAACATAAGCGTCCTAAACGTCCCACCATTTTCTGGGTCATGGGGTTGTTGGGAATGTCAGCCTCAATCGGTGAAGGCTCAGCCGGTGACTGGGGCGGGGTTTTGGCTCGAACGACCTTCCATACCTCTCCTTTCATAGGAACGCTCCCGTACATCTGCTTTTCGATAACCATGGTTACAGGACGTTTCCTGGGCGATCGATTAGCTCACAAATTCGGTCCAGGGCAATTACTTTTCTTTGGTGGTTTGATTGCGGGTACCGGACTTGCCTCAGGGTTGCTCATCGGCGGAATTGGTGGAGAGATCTTTGGATGGGTATTCCTTGGAATGGGAATGTGCATCGTTATTCCAATGATTTACAGCGAAGCAGGAACCATCGCGATTCACAAATTCTCGGGAACTATCGCACCATCGGAAGCGGTGGCAACTGTTTCGGGAATCTCCTACTTTGGCTTTGTTGTTGGTCCACCGATCATGGGTTACATCTCAGAAGCAATCACCTTGCGTTGGGCCATGCTGGTTCCCGCTGCGCTGGGCTTAGCTTTGGCTGCAGGCTCGAGGTACGTTATTCGGCAAGAGCAATAAGTTTTGCGATATCCACTTCTTTGACGCGAGGCTTACCTAATGGCTCACCCGCAGCGATCTCAGCAGCGTTTATCTTCGCCCAGCCTGCTTGATCGATGATCGTGATCGCTTGCGGGATCACAACGGTGATATCCCCACCATTCTTTGGTTCTGGATCCAGGTCTTCGATCAAAAGTTTTACAACATCTGAGGCATCGCTCTTATTAGTGCCGATAACACCTGAAGGACCACGCTTTGCCCAACCTACGGTGTAAATATTGGTGCCTAGTACTCGCCCATTGTCATTTTCGATCTTGCCGTCACGAACCGAGATTCCCTTGATGTGATCGGCGTAGTAGCCGATTGCACTTATAACAAGGTTGGTCTTAATCGAATATGTCTCGCCGGTATCAACAACTTTTCCATCTCTAACTTCATTGATTCCAAAGACGACTTCTTCAACACGGTCAACTCCCTTAATCTCCTTGGGGGTTGAGAGAAAACGGAACTCCATAGTGCGCTCATGTCCACCGTGAGGATGCTCGGCGATCAAGCGCCATGCTTCCAAGTTCGAAGCAAGGTGCTTCTCGATCTCACCTGCAGCCTCTGCTCGTTCGTGTGCGGCATGAACTGAACCAGCGTCAATAACAACATTTGTATGTTCCAACTTAGGAAGCTCGCGTAGCTCGGGAGCTGTGAAGGCGGCGTGTTCAGGCCCACGCCGACCTGCGATATACACATGTCGAATCTTGCTTGCGTGGAGTGCAGCGAGTGCGTGCTCGGCGGTATCTGTTGTATCAAGCTCAATAGGGTTGATACCTAGCATGCGAGCGCAATCCATCGCTACGTTACCTGCGCCGATCACAACAGCCGTATCTCCATCGAGTGGAACCTGTACATTCACATAATCAGGATGTCCGTTATACCAAGGCACGAACTCAGCGGCAGAGAGCGAGCCTGGTAGTTCTTCTCCAGGAATACCCAACTTCTTGCCGAGGCTCGAACCAGTGCACATCACCACTGCGTCATAACGTGGGCAGATCTCTTCGTTATCTAAATCTCGACCGACCTCGACATTTCCAAAGAGGCGGAAGTTGGGTTCAGCCGCTACCTTCTCGAAAACTTTGGCAACGGTCTTAATCTTTGGGTGATCGGGAGCAACTCCTGAGCGAACAAGTCCCCACATCGTGGGGAGCCTCTCAAACATATCTATAGAGAAGGTGAGCTCCTCACTCTGCGCATTTTGCAACGCCTGAGCGGTGAAATAACCAGCGGGACCTGCGCCAACAATGGCGATCTTGTAATGCGGCAAGGTGACCTCTTCTATTGAAACTCTTGTGGAGATTGTACGAAGGCACTTTACAGGTATGGCTTAAATACCCGAGAGTCACAACGAGCGGTTAAGCGACGCGAGACTCCAACTTAAGCGCTGACATGAATGCATCGACGACCTCTTGCTTACTCCAAGGCTTTGGCGCCATGGTGATGAAGAAATCTTCCAGAGCAATATCTGCCAAGTTATCGATATCGGACTCCACAAAGCCAAGGCTGGAGAGAACCGGGAAGTTGAGCTCTGCCAAGATTCTGCTGACAGCACGCACCGCGCGGGAACCATCTTTGCTGCCATCATCGGGCTCGCCCATGGCATCGGCAACGCGCTCCATTTTCTCGGGGACTACGCGAGCTTCACGAGTAAGGGTTTCGGCGAGAACAAGCCCAATAGTTAAACCATGTGGCACGTGCTTAAGTCCACCGATTGCTTGACCCAATGAGTGCTCAGCGGTGCAATCAGAAATATTCATGGTGAGGCCGGCCATCATGCTGCCCGCTGCCATTCCTGCGCGTGCCTCTTTATTAGTGCCATCTTTATAAGCGGCAACAAGTGCTGGCGTCATCATGCGAATCGCTTCGTAACCAATTGCATCTCCGATTGGAGTGCTGCACTTAGCAATGATGCCTGCGATTGCCTGAGCAAGCGCATCGATACCAGTGTTGGCGGTCATCGATGGAGGCATGCTGTAGGTCAAGACTGGATCGACGATCGCAACTTGTGCGCGCAAGTTGCCATTTGCAATACCTGCTTTGCGACCAGCAGCAGGATCTGAAATTACTGAACCACCGGATACTTCTGAACCGGTTCCGGCTGATGTAGGAAGCGCGATCAATGCGACGGTAGGTACGGGGTATTGAGCAGGTTGTGATTGGAATTCACGGAAGGTGATTCCGAGTTGAGAACACAAGCGCGCTGCTTTTGCAGTATCGATAACCGATCCTCCACCGAGTGCGACTACAACCTCTGCCTTTGAAGCGGTGAGCGCCTTAGTAGCATCATCAACCATATCGATCGTAGGTTCGCCAGCAGGTTTCTCAAAAGTTGTAACAGTTAAGTGTGAGTTCGAGGTGAGCGCATCCACGCAGGCCTTAGCGGCGGGATTAAATTTTTCGATTCCCTCATCGACCATCAGGAAGACTCGCGTTGCGTTGAACTCCGCAATCACATCGGCGAGTGTCGCCGCCTTTCCTTCACCGAATCGAACTTTTACAGGGAGATGATTATTAAACGCTTCAATATTATTCACATTTGTATGCTACAACCCAAAGCCACCATCGGCAGCCAGGGTTACCCCGTTCACCCAAGCCATATCCTTGCTGGCGAGCGCGGCGATAACCGTTGCAATCTGCTCAGGTTGGGCAAGTGAAGGAATATCAAAATCGGCCTTGGCCGGAGCTCTACCTAGATATTTGTGCAACCATTCTTCGGCTAATGGGGTGCGTACTCCGCTGGGCATCACTGCATTAACCCGCACGCCTGAGTCACGGAAATCCAGCGCCAACCCCTGCGTTAAATTATTGAGCGCGGCTTTGAGGGAGTCATAGAGTTGATTTCGGCTGGCTGGGCGAATGGTGTTGGTCGATGAAACATTGATGATATTTCCGCGGGTGAGCTCTAAATGGGGAAAGGCTTGCTGGGCTAAAAAGAATGCCGCTTTGAGATTAATGGCAAAGATCCGATCCCAATCCTTCTCGGTTACCTCTTCAACATCTTTATGGCTTATAACTCTCATTCCAAACAGAGGTGAGCAGCCCCTCATTGGAGTGCCTTTACTAATGCCAAATAATCCTATATGATTTTCGAATTACTTGAGGAGGCGTAGGCATGGAAATTCCAAATGTAAAACGGCAGATTCCCAAGGTCTCTGAGCTCACCCCACTCCTTAAGTTCACCGGCCCCACACTTCACCGTAAGGAGCGCCGACTAGCAAGCGCCCTCACCATCTGGGATCTGCGAGAGATCGCGAAGAAGCGCACACCGCAGGGACCCTTTGATTACACAGATGGGTCGGCTGAATCAGAGGTCACTCTTGAGCGCGCTCGACAAGCCTTCCTCGACCTAGAGTTTCGTCCCAACATTTTGAAAGATGTCAGCACCCTCGACACTTCATGTGAAGTCTTAGGTAAGAAGTTTGCGCTTCCAGTAGGTATCGCTCCGACCGGCTTCACCCGGATGATGCATACGGAGGGTGAACGAGCAGGTGCACGTGCTGCAGCTAAATATGGAATTCCCTTTACTCTCTCAACTCTCGGAACCACAACAGTTGAAGATGTTGTCGCCGCAACACCAGATGGCACCAACTGGTTCCAGCTCTACATGTGGAAAGACCGCGATCGCAGTATGGAGTTAGTGCGTCGCGCTGAAGCTGCTGGCGTCGATCACCTATTACTCACAGTAGATGTTCCCGTTGCAGGTGCGCGCCTGCGCGATGTTCGCAACGGCTTAACTATTCCCCCACGATTGACAGGGAAGACGTTAGCTGACGCAATTCCAAAACCAGAGTGGTGGATTAATTTCCTGACCACTCCTGGAATTAGTTTCGCCTCGATGTCTAATTGGAACGGAACCGTTGCTGAACTTCTCGATTTCATGTTTGACCCATCGATGACTTTTGAAGATCTGAAGTGGATCAGAAATCAATGGAAGGGCAAGCTGACCGTTAAGGGTATCCAAACTCTAGATGATGCCAAGAGCGCTGCTAACGCTGGCGCAGATGCCATCTTGCTTTCAAACCACGGTGGACGGCAACTTGATCGCGCTCCAGTTCCATTACATTTATTAGTTGATGTGAAGCGTGAACTTAAAGGCGATACCGAAATTCACTTAGATACCGGCATTATGCATGGCGCAGATATCTTGGCTGCGATTGCACTTGGAGCCGACTTCACTTATATCGGTCGCGCCTACTTGTATGGCTTGATGGCGGGTGGACAACTAGGAGTCGAACGAGCCTTAGAAATTCTCAAAACTCAGATTATTCGCAATATGAAATTGCTCGGCGTTAACTCACTCGAAGAGTTAGAGCCACGACATGTCCGTATTTTGCAAACACATCAAGGCTTGGGCAGACTTCCACAATAAATCAATCACGAGACGGGGGAATATGAAAATAGCTCGAGTTGGCGCGGTAGGTAAAGAGCGTCCGGTAGTCGTCGAACACGATCGCGCTTATTTTGTGGACTCTCTGATTGGGGATTGGAGCCGCGAATCACTAGAGAATGGAGCAGTTGCCAAAGTAAGTATGGCCGACCTCTCCACGCTTGAAAGCACTGAATTTGGCTCGGAACGCATCGGTGCTCCGCTGACCCGTCCAACAAAACTTATCTGCGTCGGGCTTAACTATGTAAAGCATATTGCCGAGACAAACGCAGCTACTCCTGCTGAACCGATCATCTTCATGAAGGCTCCGGACTCATTTATTGGACCAAACGATGATGTTGTAATCCCACCAGGAAGTACAGCCACTGACTATGAAGTAGAGCTAGCGGTGGTCATTGGCAAACGCGCTCTCTATTTAAAGAGCCCCGAAGAATCTAAGAAACGCATCTTGGGCTACAGCATCTCGCAAGATATCAGCGAGCGCTATTGGCAGTTGGAGCGGTCAGGTCAGTGGGTTAAAGGGAAGTCATTCCCGAACTTCAATCCCATGGGTCCAGTCATCGTTACAGCAGATTCCATCATCGCAAGCAATCTTCACATCTGGTGCAAGATTGATGGCGAGATTCGCCAGGATTCTCATACCTCAGATCTTCTCTTTGGTATCGATCACCTCGTCTGGTACATCTCGCAATTCATGGAGTTATTCCCTGGGGATGTAGTCAATACCGGTACACCCGGCGGCGTGGGTATGGGCTTTAACCCAACGAAGTATCTGCGTGGAGGTCAACTCATTGAAACTGGTATTGCCGGAATTGGTGAGATTGCCTCAAAGGTTATTGATTACCAACCTTGACGCTTAAACCAGCATCCATCCATTGATAGAGAGCCTGAACTATCCGCAGAGTCCCAACCGTATCTGCCAGGCTGGTACGAAGTGGGGCGCTTGACCTCAGCCGACGAAGTTGCAAATGCGATTCTCTATCTGGCTAGTCCTCAGCAGAGTTCGACTACGGGCACCGTTCTAGCCGTTGATGGCGGAATGAACGGATTACGATTGCCCCACTAGTCAAGGTTGACGAGCATTTCAAACCATTTGGAAAAGAGGATAAGCGCATGACACACAGCAAGCTGGCGAAAGTTAAACCGCAGCCACGTCGTTCAATCCTCTCTGATGAAACGTATTCGATGATTCGCGCCATGATCTTTGCTCATGAGATCGTACCGGGTGAACGAGTAAATATTGACGCGCTCTCAGTTCAACTAGGAGTTTCACAAACTCCAATTCGCGAAGCGCTCGCCCGGCTCGAATCGGAAGATTTGATTGCAAAGGAACCTCTCAAAGGTTATCGCGCGACAAATTTATTATCGATGAAGGAGTTTGCCGACCTTTTTAATTTCCGACTTCTCATCGAACCTTATGCTGCTGAGCAAGCCGCGATCTTGATAGATGCTGAAGGAATAAAGAAACTTCAAAATGAGATCATGAGCGCCAAGGAGGCGCTCACAGATGATGAACATCTGATAGAAGCAATTACCGAGCACGATGCTCGTTTTCATACCTTGATCGCAAATTACTCAGGCAATAAGTCGCTCGCGGCAGCATTTGCAAATACTCATTGCCACCTTCACTTATTCCGTCTGTATGTGGCGACCCAGAAACATCTGGTGGAGCCTGGGGATAAATCAAATTTCGTGCAGGATCTATTTGCTCGCTATTACCACTCTGATCGTGGCCAACTGGCAATCAAGCAGCACGTTGCGATCGCCAAAGCAATAGCCTCACATAACCCCGAGAAGGCAAAGGCTGAGATGCATAGCCATATTGAATCTTCTCTCAAAAGGTTTACTCCAGACCTTCACCTGGTCCATACAGAACGGAAAGCGCATGAGCGATAGCACAATAAGCTAGATCGAGATTCGAGCTTGTCGAGGCGGTGATGAGCTCAACAATTTAGATGCTGTGGAAGCAGTACAACTGCCTGGAGGATCGCGTCCTGATTTCACAGTTGTGACTATTACTACAACCGATGGAGTTACAGGTACTTCATTTGGCTTTGGCGCATTAGATGCCAAGGCTGCCGCTGGAGCCCAATCACAAGTAAAACCATTCTTTATGGGACGCAGCGCGCATGATGCCGCGAAGAATATGAAGGACTTTGAACTCTTTGATCGTCGCTGGAACCACGTACCTATTTATGCCTATGCACCATTTGATAACGCCTGCTGGGATATCGTCGGAAAGATGGCGCATCAGCCTGTCTATCGCCTACTTGGCGCAGCTCGTGAAAAAGTTCCCCTATACGTCTCCTCTATGTTCCTGCCTGGCCCTGCCGAATATGTGAAGCAGGCTCTTGAGGTCAAAGCCAAGGGATACA
>Ga0364860_10125_pt2 | contig 12580 bp, 6 predicted proteins | sample ExccelAu500001D4_FD_206916 | JGI IMG/M metagenome (GOLD analysis project Ga0364860, IMG submission 206916) | Enriched cells from Trout Bog Lake Hypolimnion, Wisconsin, USA - BchlTB.Aug20.5000.01 .D4 | ecosystem: Environmental > Aquatic > Freshwater > Lake > Hypolimnion/Profundal zone | place: USA... | reverse complement strand
TGTGAAAGGATATCCCGCTATGGGTGTCTGGCCCCCAAACTGATTGGCATATGAATCGTCTCCCTGGGTTGTCCATGGATAGGAAGTTTCCAGGATCATTACCTCGCGGTTATAGGTGTTTTTCAGATTTGTAATAAGTGCCGGCAAATCATTGAATGCAACTGTTGTATGCCACAATGGATAATACGACATGCCGATGATATCGAAATCGGTGACACCCCCTGTGTTGGTAATCTGGGCGAACCACCAGTCCACATTTTTCGGATCGGCCACATGGAGTGCAATCTTACTTTTTACAACCGAATTAGCCGACACGTCCCGGACCGCTTTGATCCCGCTGTTCATCACGGCGCCCAGCTGCTGCCAGTTGCCATTGCATCCGTTTAAATCGGGGAACCCGGGATTTGTGTTAGTGATCATCATTCCGCAATTGGTTTCGTTGCCTATTTGCACGATCTCAGGCATGAGGCCCCTGGCATTCAATTGGCTCAAAACCGAATAGGTATAGCTGTAAACCGAGTCTTTCAGGGTTTGCAGATCGGTAATATTTGCCCAGGCTGCAGGAGGGTTTTGGGTACCGGGATCGGCCCAGGTATCCGAATAATGGATATCGAGATCAACGGCAAGCCCCAACGTTTTGGCACGCTGAATCGTTTTAACTACATCGGCAAACCCGCTGTATAGTGGGGTCTGTTCACTTCCATAAACCGCACGGACCCATTCCGGATCATTCCAGAGACGAACCCGCACCAGGTTTGCCCCATGTTCCTTCATGATCAGAAAAGGGTCCCGCACTTTTGACGAATCGAGGTAAACGCCGCCATGATCTTCAATCTGGCTGGCATATGAGAGATCGGCTCCCATCACAAACTGTGAAGTGGTATAGTAATCATATACCACTTTGGGTGGCACAACGACCACAGACGGGCTTTTCTTGCAGGAAAACTCAAAGAATAGGAATATGATCAAAATTAGCAGGGTTCTCATCTATTATTTTTTACAAAATTAACGGGAAACATAAACTTTCCTCTTTTTGATACCAACAGATTTGCGGCTGGCTACTGGCGGCTGGCGGCTGGCGGCTGGAAACTAGCGGCTGGCTACTGGCAGCTGGCTTTTATTCCTCAATTAGAATGATTATTATCTCAAAATCACTTGAGATGCAATTATTCATTTTCCATATATTGGCTAGTTGCAAGTCGCCAGTTGCAAGTAGCATTTTTAAGATACAATAATCGTTTTGCTGGAAACTGATTAAATTTATAAGGAAGGAGTGGTTATTTGTCGTGATAATGGCCGCTGGCAAACAGGACAATTACGGTTACCTGTTCATCTTCTATGCGGTACACCAGGCGATGTCTGGCATTTATCCGGCTTTCTTTAGAAACTCAATATCCTCCAATGGATCAGCAGTGAGTTTCAGCGTGTAGCTCATACTCCCAGCAAATCGTTAATTTCCTTTTTTGGCAAAGTGGTCAGATTTCCCTGTTTAGCCTGTTCCAATGAATGCATGATTCTGGCTTTCACTTCAGGATTGGCAAAGAAGCGGTCGGCATCAGAAATGGAAGTCAACGTATATGCTTTATTTTTACCTCGTTGAACAATCACTTGTTCATTCTGATCAACCAGATCGAGATACATTTTTTGTTTTTCGCGGAATTCGCGGCTACTGATCACTAACATGATTTTTCAATTCTGTGTACCAAATCGGTTCACAAATATATGACCAAAATTTCATATACTCACTGTACTGTCTCTGAAAATTCAACCCGGATCAAATTTATAGTTTTATGTAGTTCAAGTAATAAGGCGAAATCTGCATATTGCAAAGACTACCCAAAGATTTCAGGCTTTTACATGATGCCCTTTTAATGCATAATAAAATATAAACCCAAACAAAGGAATCGGTGCCAGAAACCCTATCGACATGGAATAGATATCTGAGATATGACCCATTAACGGCGGGAAAACAGCACCTCCTACCACAGACATGACAATCACTGAAGCTGCCTTTTTGGTTTGCGGACCCAGATCCTTGATTCCCAGGGCAAAAATAGTGGGGAACATGATTGACATCAATAGAAAGATGGTATAGAGTGCGATAAGCGAAGCCCAACCTATATTCAGGCTGACAAATGGTAAAAGCAAAATTGCCAAACCTGAATTTAAAGCCAATATCCGGGCAGGCTTAATAAAGCTCATGATATAGCTGCCAAACATCCGGCCAATCATAAATAGCGCGAATCCGATCGAGAGAAAATAAGGCCCATAACTGACATCGAAATGGGGATTTTGTGTTTTATCGGTTACATAGTTGATCAGGTAGCTGAAAATTCCGGTTTGAGCAGCTACATAACTAAACTGCGCGATAACCCCCAGCACAAAATGTTTCTGTTTAATGAGCGGTTTATGCCAGGAAGACAATTCTTCGGCTGAAGAGGTGACCACGCCATGCGCATGACCACTTTCTTCTTCTGAAATTTCAGGGAGTGGAAGGCGCAAAAAAATCAATGCAACAATAAGTACAACGAATCCGATCAAAGCAAAAGGAAGAATCATGGAGGTGAGTTTCTCACCCGGAGCGGCACCCTGATTGCCATAAATGTAGAGCCCAATAAGTGGTCCAATCACCCAGGCAAGACCATTAAATGACTGCGAAAAATTGATTCGTCGGGCGGACGATTCCTTATTTCCAAGTTTGGTGGCATAGGGATTTGCAGCGGTTTCGAGTGTCGCCAATCCACATCCCAAAATAAACAAGCAGGTAAGAAAGATCCCGAATGACTCAAATGAAGTAGTAGCTGCAATGAGAAAGGCTCCGGCAGCAAAAAAAGAGAGACCCATAACAATCCCTTTTTTGTAGCCAAACCGGCGCATGAACATTCCTGCGGGAAGCGCCATTCCAAAGTAGGCGCCGTACAGGGAAAACTGAATCAGGCTTGACTCCGATTTTTTTAATTGGAGGATTTGCTGAAAATGTTTATCGAGCGTATCAATCATTCCATGGGCAATCCCCCAAAGGAAAAAAAGGGAAGAGATAAAAATAAAAGGGACCAGGTACTCTTTTGTTGTAAGGTTGTGTTTGTTGGACATGTTGTATTGATTAATTTAATTCGATGTATAGGTGCTTATGATATTTCTTAACTACAATTACTTTAAGGTTCATTAAAATTTGGATTTAGTATCACATTTTTTCCCTGGGTTTCGGGTGTTACCTTTAAAGAAACGATTTTACCATTTCTCACACTAGCCTCCATAGTTGTCTGCTTCGGAGCATGAAGTTTAAAATCTACATCCCACTCTTTCGGCCAGGCAGGCAAAAGGTAGATCTTCCCATCTCCATAAGGATCTGCAGCCATGAGCATTTCCTGGATGCCTGTCATACCTGAGCCTCCCCAGTTGTGGTCGGGCAGCCAGTCGTGCCCCGGACCAAAAAATGCAGGAAAGCGGGCCTGAGGTGTTGTAATATTGGCCATTTTGTATATTGCGCGAGCTTTCGCCGAATCGGGCCAGGCTAGTGCAGCCATGTTGACCACGTTGGCCATCCAAGAATAATCCTGTTTGCAGAGACGGGCTCGGTCGGCAGGAATGGTTTCCCAGGTATTGCGGGCCAGTGGCAGGGTTTCGGGCTTGGTCACACCAACCAGCCGATAGGGCCAAAAAGCATACATTTCAATAGGTTCCCATTTATTGTATTCCCTTTCCCACGATTTGGCCGGAAGCAACGAAAGGCGGCCATCTCTCATTCCAGTTGGCATATCGGGTAGGGTGGATTGAAGGCGCTGGAGGTTTGATTTCGATTCAGCAGACAGCTCAGGTAAGGTTAGTAGCCCGGCAGTAATTCGTTTGAGTCCGCATACAACTTCTATCGGGTTAGTGGCGCCACCGGCAAATTCCAATCCGTTGGAAGGATAAATAACGAGTTTGCCATCTTCTCCCAGCTCTTTGCCAGTCAGTTTCAGCGTTTGGTTGCGGTAAAAAGTATCATAAAATTTTACCGTTCCTTCAATCCAGGGAAGATCTTTGGTGATGGAAATACCTAATTCATCATGGGCCTGCAAGGCCATCCAGGCATGTTCGAGCATCATGGAAAAATGATAGGTCAGGTGTTCGGCACCACACAATCCATCCGTACGCGGTGCCACACAGCAAAGTCCCCAAATGTCGAGCGGTTCAGGATAAACTACCCCATCCGCTCCAATGGTTTTGGCACGGGCAGCAGCAGTTACTGAACGGTCGCGATAAAAAATGAGGGAAGGCGAAAGAAGGTCTGAATCTCCATTGGCCAGGGTTGGCCACCCAAGCCAGCGTTGATTTTGCGACATGAAATGGCAATACATCCATCTGCGAAAGTCCGGGGTGATAGGTTCTCCCTCGGAAATGGGCAGTTCGTTGTTGTTATTTCCCGTAATTCTGCCAGGAATATTGTCAACCGTAAAAATACCGCCATTGAAAAGCAGCGGTAATTCGCCATCACGGTTACAAGCCAGCATGTAACGGAACAATTGATAGTTGCGTCCAATCAGGAACCCGGGATCCTTATTGCCTTTATCAAGGTTGATATACACATGCGAGCGTGACCAGAATTCATCCCATCTTTTTTGCTCGTCGGTCCTGGCTTTTTGAAGAACAGACGATGATAACATTAAACTGGCTTCGACCTTCCATTTTTCCGGGTCTGCATTTAAAGCTCCCCCTAGCCGCATAGCAATAATATGAGTTTTAGTGGAAGTGGTAGTACCTGTCCAGGCTTTGCCATTCCAAAACTGCCAACGTACAACCTCTTCCTTGATTTTTGAAATTCCGCCTTCCAGTTCAACTGCGCCGCCAAAAACCCGTTTGGTTGTCACATCATGAACGGCAGTTTCAGGTATTCCCTGTGCTTTGGCCATGCTGACGACATCGCCTGCAAAATCAGCATTCCGGTGAAAGCACAAGAATCCATCGTGACCAGCCTGAATTTGATCCGGATTGTAATTTCCTTTGGCTCCCGCCATATCCTGACGAATCCCATTTCGTCTCTGATCACGCCAGGTGCCAAAAGCAACATCAAAGCTTTGCCTGTTGGCCGATTCCGATTCAAAAACCAGCGTTTCTCCGGAAAACCACAGCGATGCTTTAAAATCACCCTGCTGAATGCAAATGGCTCCGGAAGCCAGATCCAGCTCTTGCCGGAAACCTGGTTCCCCAAGCTTGGTTTCCCTGGGAGTAATCCGCACACAACCCAACTTCAACAAACGGCCCTGCTCGTCGTAGGCGCCGTTATGCGCAAGGTAGAGCCAGATAGAACCATCCTGCACCCAAATGTTAGCCCCTGCCCCCATTCTGCCAGACAAAGGCATTGATTCAATGGCATCTTTCGATGGAGAATCCCAAATTACATTGTATGATAATGGAATCGTGTGGTCTGTTATTGTTTTACACGCCAATAAAGCAAAAGACAAAATAGACACAAGGAAAAAAATTCGAAAAATTGATATATCTTTTTTCATTTAACTGCATTTAAAAACTTTAAAAACGATTTTGTTAGTTTTTTGCCACAATCAGTTTTGCAGAATGTGGCTCCAACTTGGTAAGTGTATAAGAACCTTCAAATTCGCCCAACTTTTCGTCTGTCCAGAAGTCAGTCAATAAGGACTTCGATTTTAGCTGAACAGACAAGTCGATACTTTCTGTGTCGCTCCGGTTGAAGAAATAGTAATATTGAGTGTCCCCCATATCTGTAGTGGCGGTTTCCATTTTAGCATCCAAAAAACGGACACCTTTACCAGTCGGTTGAAGTAGCTTTTTCAGGATGATTAGCTGAGGCTCTTTCAGCTTTGAAGCTTTATCACCGCTTAGAATTAGTCCTCCCACTGCATGTATGACCGTGGCATGGAAAATCCACTCGTTGGTTTCGATGGCCTTTTTGCCACTGAATAAGGTATCGTTGGCCAGCAACACGCAATCAGGATCGGCATCCCAGAGTTTACCGTTTTGCCAGGTGCGACAAAGATTTTCGTAAGCTGTGTTGCTGATCGTTGACCAATCGCGGCTGATATCATTGCTGGTGCGCATTGCAGTCACCAATCCCAAAGAAGGCCAGATAGGTGCATTGCAGCCAAGTACCACAGAATTTTTGTCGCATCCTTTCAGTACAGCTTCCATTCCTCGCCGATAGGCTTCTATTCGTGTGGCCGATTTGTCGTAATGAACACCACCATGAATCGCGCCCCAGTAATTGGCATCGAGCTTAAAATAGTTAATGCCCCATTTTTCACGCATTACCTGGAAAATATGCTGCAAATGTTTTTGAACTTCGGGGTGCGTACCATCCAGCACATACCATGGGCCATTGCGCCATCCCCCAAACCCAATTTTCGAAGAATTTAGAGGTGACCCATCTGTGTCTTTCACTAACCAGTCGGGATGCTCTTTAAAAATACGTGAGTTCTTTTCTGCAATAAACGGAGCCACCCAGATGGCTGGTTCAAAACCTTTGGCTTTAATAACAGAAAGAGTTTTCTGAAGGTCTCCGTAAGCAGGATTTTCATCGAGCCAGTCACCCATAAAAGGCTCATAACCATCGTCGAGTTGAATGTATTTCAATTCGGGCAGTATTTTGGAGAAACCATCCAGGTTCTCCTGAATAATGTTGTGGGTAACAGCCGGACCATAACAATACCACGAACACCAGCCGGTTGGGATGGTTTTGGTTTTACGCGAAGGATGATTTTTTGCAATATCACTGGCCAGTTGGTCGAACAATTCGCCGCGGTCTTTACCATTCAACACTACAAAATCTTCCATCTGCCAGCTTTCGCCTGGTTTTAATTCCAACCCTTCGGTATCGAATGAAACCAGCAACTGATGGGCATCATAACTAATCCGTCCGATAAAACGCTTGCACGAAGTGAATCCCAGCAACATATGTTCATCGGATTTTGGACTGATAGCCAGCACCCCATAAACTGTGGTCAGCCCATGCAAATTCGGTATCCGGTAATGTTTGGGGTCGGGATAAGAGCCAATGTGAATTAACGAATCGAGTGTTCCGCCATTTTGAGCGAGCATTTGAAAACCCTCGCCATATACAGGACTTTTGGGATTCAACCCATGCTCCGGAAGATCGAACAAAATGATATTGGCTGGATGCAAGGGTGCATTCCCAATGTTCCTGACAGTAGTTTTGCAAGTATTTCCTTCCCATTTCCGCTCAACAATCAGCTGATCGGTGGAAATTAAGTTTCCGTGAGCATCCTCCACTTTTGAAAATGAATTTTGCAAAAGCTGATAGAGAGCTTTGGACTGACTTGCCGGTTTTTTATTTACACAGTTTGTAAATACTGACATCACAATCAGCAGGATTGGTAAATAGTTTAGCTTGTTTTTCATTTTCTTTAGCTTAATTTGAATTGACACTTCCGGAACATTCTACCGAAACATTCTGAACAACCATCCACCGACCCTCGGTTTTCACATCGTTTTCCGATAAAACTTTGCCGTTTAAGATCAATGTCGATCTTTCTGACAAGAGTGGGAAACGAATTTCGGCCTTGATGCCTTCCGGAATGGAAACCTTGAATGATAATGATTTGGCATCGGCTGACTTCTTCCATGAAACAGGCACTGCGCCAAATTCAGTAACTACAACCCCTTCTGCAAAAGTTAAATCGCCCAGACGAGGCTCTATCAGTAATTGTTTTTCATTAACCGTTCCTATCCTACGTACTCCTAAAATATAGGAACTGAGGAAATAAGCAGGTACCGAGCCATAATTATGACACGATTCGCTGGCGCCTTCGCCTTTTTCATCAGTAAAAGATTCAGAGAGTGTCCCAGCATCTTGTTGATACCAGACCATCGGGGACCAACGGCGACGGATTTCACTGATTACTTCCTGATCCATGAGTTCTGTATTCATCCTGTAAAGCTCTTGAAATACCCAATAATAAACTACTGGCATATCGATCCCCGCCTTCATCTCAACCATTTTCCCGGTATCATTATTTGTACAACAGTGCCTCATCCCGAGATTTTTATAATTGGCCAAAAACCACTTCCTGACATCGGTCTGGCGGTTTTCGGGAACCAATCCGTAATGCAATGGTATCAGCTGGGCATGCACCGTAGGGGCATATAGTTTATCATTTAGAAATGCAGAGTTGTAAGCTTTTTCCTTTTCGTTCCAGAATTCTTTGTTGAAAGCTGTTTTCAATTGTTCGGCAGCTTGCTGATATTCGGCAGCCTGCTGGCTTTCATCAATCAGAAAAGCCAGTTCATATGAAATCCGCAGCGCATCGTAAAAATAAGCATTGATAGTAGCGCCTTCACAGGTGACGTAAGCAAACGGGTTGTCGAATGAACAATATTCACGAGCAAGCAGCAGTCCGTGCGGGGTGCGATGATCAAGGAACCATTTGAGTTGTGCAACTGCTGTCGGCCACAGTTCGCGCACAAACTCCTTGTCGCCGGTGGCATCGTAATACATTTTCAACGCTTCAAACCACTGGCACGAATAATCCTCGATCACATAATGGCAATCTTCAGGACCACGGTCGGTAGGGAAAGTAGCTAATAATTGACCATTAGGCAATTGCGATTGTGCCGAATGGCGAAGGATATTCCGTAAAAGCCGTGGATCTGAGAATATCTTCTTACCTTCCGTATCGGAACCCGCAAGTGCAACCTGTGTTGTAATAAAATTTGGTTGTGCTGGGTCTTGCAACCACTCATTCCGCTCACGCGCATCAGAACCATAGGCGTCATCGCTGGTAACTTCGATCGTATTTACAGCCATATCCCAAAGTTTTGTGAGCATTTCATCGCTACACGAAAACGATCCAAGTCGCTCGAAAGGGTATCGACGATCGGTTATTTTGATCTTCAGTATCTTTATGCGTCCTGTGATACATTTCACCTCCATGTAATGACTACCCCACTGGTCGGTGGTAATAAAGCTTTGAAGCCCGGAACGTGCGATAAAATGGTTACCGCCACCATACATTTCGGCAAGTTTACCATTTTTATACCGAAGAGCATATTTCATCGTCATTTGGCTTCCTTCATCAGCCTCCAAATCCATCGATGTATAAGCCATAGCCATTTTACCAAAATCAACAATTATCTCCTGTCCGGTGGTTAATTCAACAGGTAATACCTCTGTTAAAAGTTCTTTTAAAGGCAATAATTTAAGTTCCATAAGTTCCGTCTCTCTCGCCAGCGGAATTTCCCGGGGGAACATCTTCCCCCAATGGTTTCCGTCAATTGTATTGGCACGCATCCAGGATGAATCATCAAAATCTGTAGAAACCCAGTCTCCTGCATCTATTCGGGCATCCATCATATCAGGAATAGTGTTCCATGATTCCGGAGAAGGCAGGTATCTTGTTTTACAGTTGGCTCTCCAGGTTGCATCGGTGCGTAGAATCTCCTTTCCAGAGATTTCCAATAATGAGCACAGACCGGGGGAGTGTTTCATGATGCGGCCATTGATTGCATTCCCATAATTGTGTACCAATACTACAATTGTGTTTTTGCCCTTTCGCAAATACTTGTGAATATCTACCACATCATATTCCGGTCTTTTAGGATTAAAACGGCACGGTCCACGCAGAACATATTGACCGTTGATCCAGAGCAGATAACGCGCATCGGCAAATAGTTGCAACTTTGCCGTTGAGCCTGATTCCGCCAAATCGAAACTTTTCCGAAATACAACGTATTCACCTTTTTCACTGAGTTCAGTGGAAGTCCAGATCATCGATGATTGGATGGCGGGAATATCGTTCTTTTTCTCCTGCCGAAGGGAGCACCCCAAAGCCAGGAGAAAGATATTTAGAATTACTACTAAAAATGATTTCATAACTGATTTTTAAATATTGGTTATATCTTGTGATCTGAATAAATGTTTTCCGTTTGGTTCCGAAGACGACTAAATAATTGAGGATTGAATGACACTTGAATTGTTCTTGCCTTCATGTAGTCCTTTACAAAATATTGTCGTAAAAAGGGAAATAATTAGAATTAGCCAAGAGATTTTCAATTATATCACTGAAACTCCCATCAACCCAATTACCACCTCCTGTGACAAACATTCAAGAGTGACTGATTTAAGATCCACACCAGGGCGCAGCTTCCATCCATAAATCATTGCGCGACAATTTTCGCCCAATTGAACCTGGGATGGGGGTGTTTTTGGTAAGGAAAAACCGTCACGTTTGTAGTTGTAATCGGTCTGGCCAAAACGGCAAAGCGCCCAAAAATTGGAGGGTGGATTGAGCTCCAGTTTTTCTTCTTTTCCATCAGCATAACGAAACCTGATTACTGCATTGGCAATGCGAAGTTGCATGGGGTTGGTAGAGCCGCAAACCAGCAACCAAACCTCATGGCCTTTCAGATTTACAGGAACGGTAACCGATTTGGGCCAGTTGTCCCACAACGAGGTAAAAGCAATATTCTTATCGTTGGATGGAGCCTTAAACCGTGCATTTTGCGGAGTTACCAACAATCCATCAGCATTGGTAAGTTTGGCAATACTATCGAGTTTGATTTCAGGTACAGGGAAATTCCACCAGCGGAATGTCCAGGCCGACCAGCCATCGTAGCCAATGCGGGCTGAAGCGGTGTTTGGTCGCGGCGACAGGTATCTCTGCTGATAAATAGTCCGGATGTCGCCGTTAAACTGCTGTGACAAATCAACTGTTTTCCACTGACCATTTTGTAGTGCAGCTTTGGGAATTTTTTCTTTATTTGCTTTTTCCTGAGCTGTATTTTTCACCTGGAGTTTCACTACCTGGTAATATGGAACTTCACCTGCCACTTCGGCAAAAAACAGATGGTACCCGGCATTGAGAGCACATGTTGCGCTCATCTTTTTACCCGTAATTTTAACATCCTTCAGTATCTTTTGAGGATCTTCAATCTTCGAAAAGTTCCCTTGCACCGATGTAATCACAATTTCCTCGCCTACTTCTTTCTCCAGTACAACCGGGTCAGTTTGTTTCCGTCGACCCTCGAGTTGCAGTTCTACAACTGCTTTTCCTGATGAAGGAATTTCTGTTGTCAGGCGGCAATATCCGGCCCAGGGAACAAGGGACCATCGGGCTGGTTTCCCATTTACCGTAAGGCTTATAATCCGGTTGGCACTAACGGGAATCTTCAGTTCCATTTTGGCAGCTCTGGTCAGAGATAATTCATAGATGTCCTTATCTCCGGATATATTGAACCCAAATTTAAAATCCGGGGCAGCAATTGAAGCATGATCCCAACCACATGGAAGAGCTGGGGCAAATACCACTTTGCCTTTGGGATAATCAGGCTGATAGCCAAACAAACCTTCAACCATTGCACGACTAAACATCGTCGTAATATCGTTAAAATCGATACCGCAATTAGGGTGTGACAATCCTCCGGGGGAAGGAATATTAGTGCGGTCAAACGAAGAGATTTCGTTGCTGTAGCCCGATTTTTTAGAGAGATCGCCAAACATCGATTCCTTCATAGTACCACTCAATAATTGCCAACCCTCTTCACTTTGTCCCCCCAGAAAATAGCCAAGGGCCATTGCGAAATTGTCTCCATGGAAAAGCTCGCGGATCGACCACTGTCCGGGAACCCAGTTGGATGTTTGCCTCATTTCTCCACCGTAAGGAAATTTAAACCGTTCCATAGCCCATTCGGTATAATACATGGCTTGCCAGACTTGCATGGGTGCGCTTAATCCTGCTTCGATGGGAAGATGTTCGCTGTAAATCCATGCATCGGAATGAATCCTTTTGTATCCACCCTGCTCAATGTAAGCAGCATACTGACCTTTTTCAGGAAGCCATAAGATCTTGTTTAAAGCTGATTTGATTTTTGTGCATTCGGCCTCACATTTTATTGCTTCTGCCAAATTGCCTGCTCTCCGTTTCATTTCAGCCAACGCCTGAAAGCCGTAATACATGTAGCAGGTTTGTTCCACGGTTCCACCTCCGTTGTACCATTGCGAATCAGTTGGCCAGGTATTTATGTAACTTTCGAATAGGCCATCTCCATCCGGGTCATAGCAAATCCGGCAACGATCAAGGTGCAGCTCAAGATCCGGCATCAGTAATTTCTCGAATTCAGGATCGGCAGTAGCGCGCCATTCCCTCACGGCTTCGTCAAAAAACTGAGTTTGAAATTCGTAATGAAATGGCTGGTGATAATCGATAAATCCTTTACCAAATATACGCGATTTGGTTTCTTCCTGTTGACATCCGGTAATAGAAGGTGCTGTTTCTGTTTTACCGTTATTTTCTTTGATCATTTGTGTGTCCCAGTATTTTAAAGCCCGGTAAAGCAGATCGTGCCAACCATAAACGGTAGCGCCAGCCATCATGCGCCATCCGGGCTGCTGTTGTCGCCAGGCCGAACCACCATGCACAAAACACGGGTCAACAAAAAGTCCGTTAACGGCAGCCGCTGATGCGCCAACTGCCGCATTTAAATAAGGATCAGGAGTATTTACAAACACCCGTCTAGCCAAAGATTCTGCCCGGTCAATTCCCTTTTCAAAAGCCATGTTGGGATTTTCGATCTTGGTAGCATCTAATTTCATTTGACGACGAACCAGAAT
>Ga0364860_10952_pt1 | contig 12590 bp, 12 predicted proteins | sample ExccelAu500001D4_FD_206916 | JGI IMG/M metagenome (GOLD analysis project Ga0364860, IMG submission 206916) | Enriched cells from Trout Bog Lake Hypolimnion, Wisconsin, USA - BchlTB.Aug20.5000.01 .D4 | ecosystem: Environmental > Aquatic > Freshwater > Lake > Hypolimnion/Profundal zone | place: USA... | reverse complement strand
TCAGCGGCACATTATTCAAAAGTCCCGCAGGAAAATATGGGTCTCCACTTTGAGCCAGTCGCCCTGCCATGATTTTGACTCCAGTTTGGCAAACAGGAGTTTGCCCGCATCCATCAGCCGCGCCAGCGTTTCATTCTTGGCGCGCGGCACGTAGCCCAGATGCTCGCCGGCCTCGGTCAAAATCATGATGGCAAGCGGGTCGTTCGGATTATCGGGCTCGCGTCTTAGCGGTAGCATATCGCCAGGCATCAGTTTAGGTTCGACGACTTTCACCTGATGATGGCACAGGCCGGCAATCTGGCACTCCATCAGCATTGTCTCGCGGGCGAACGGTTGCAACGCGCCGTTCTTCCCGAAGGAGCCGTGCATCAGTGCCAACACAGTGGGATTAATTTTGGCTAAAGCTTGTTCCATATCCAGTGTCTCCTAATAGTTTTTCCCAGTGGGTCTTCATGGCCTCGCTCTGCCGGCGCAGATTGACAATCTGGGCATCGATGTCCTGCCGGCGGGCGACGAGCCAGTTTTCATCGTTCAATTGCTGGTGGAGCGTGAACGGCGGCTGGCTTTCGATGCGCTCCACGGATTCCAACGTAGTGTTGATTTGTTTTTCCAGAATTTTTTGATCCCGGCGCAGGTCATCCAATGACTTTGAGGGCGGACTGGGAGCGTTTTTCTCCACCAGCAAAGCCAGTGCCCGGAGTTCCGGCAGATCGCCGTGCTCATAAGCTGACTGTGCCCGTAGCCAGAGCCGCCGCTGGTCGTCGGTCACGTTCGGATTCACGTCCGGGTGCAACCGTTTGACAATCGCGTAATACAATTTTTTCAATTCCCGATCATCCTCTGGCGACAGCAGATGTTTCAGGCGCTCTTCGGCTTCCTGAATGCGCCGGGCGGTGGCTTCTAATTTTTTAATCCACTCCTGAAATTCCTGCTCGACCTGGCATTCGATGGCGATCAAGTCAGGCTTCTCGCCGCGATTGATGTAAGCCTGCGCCAGTTCAATCTGCCGCCGCAATCGCGCCACCATGAATTGCGCCTGCAAGAGCCGCAGTTCCCACACCCCGATTTTGGTCTGATACAACGCCAGCAGGTTGGGTTTGACGGTGTTGATGAGATGTTCCACTTCGGTGAGCAGGAGGGCGAATTCCTCGCGCAACAACTCGTTTTCTTCGGCCAGTTGCTGGATTTCGGGATGCAGAACCAAGGTTAAATCGTCATTCATAAAAGTCTTTGGTTCGTTTTTTTCGTTTCGGATAGTTCCTGCCGGAGGCTTCGCCATTGGAATTTTGCCGGGCGAGGTTCGTTGCGTGCAAACGCGCTGAAAATCTCCACCATGTCAGCGAAGGAAATCAATTCGTTGTCAAACTGGCGCACCCGGACGGTATGGAAATTCCAATCCGAGCTAACCCGCTCTTCGTAAGCCCGCCATGAGCGGGGTTTGATACCAGAGGGTAGTGGGTGACCTGCCCGCCATTGATCCCAGTTGTTCAAATCCTTCGGGTCAGGCATCACCCGCCATTCAACCTCAAAGCCGCCGGATTTGGGGATACAGGCCACGCGGTGATTGAGGTGATTCCAAAAATCGGCATAACAGGAATCCAGTTGATGTGACTCGAGTCGGCTGAGCAATGCCGGCAGAGCCGTGGCCGAAATGTCGTATTTCTCCTCTTCTTTGCCAGTGCCCCAGCGGAAAACCAACGCATTTTTTTTGGCCAGCAGACTATCAATGAGTTTAGCGCGTTGTTCATCATAACCACTCAAGCCCCAGCGGTAGGCGATGGTCGCAAACTGCTTGCTGAACGTGCCCAACGTGGGAATGACTGGGCATTGGAGAAAAAGTGCATGCGCCTGCGAGGGTTGTTTGCCAGGTAAAACCTGCCAATCCCATTCCACCCCCAGAGGCCGGTGCGACCCGGCTAAGGCCTGCAAATCATGAATCACCGGGCGGGCATCAAATGGTTGCACGGCCGGATGCAATTTGCCGCGCAATAAATCCGCGAACACTTCGTCAGGCGGGCCGGACAAATCGTTGTCCGCCCATTTCCAGAGGTAGTAAGAGGCCGTGGTCATGGCAACTCCCCGTTGATGTTGCGCCAGTGATAGAAAGGCGGACGCGGTTCCTGTAGTAGAAATGCCCGGAATATTTTGAGGGTGTCGGCAAAGGTCAGAAAATCCGGGTCTTTATCCCGCGGAATTCCAGTGGGCGTGTAAGGCCCCGGTAACGCCGCCAGCCGTTTTTGATCCTGGGCTTTCCAGTGGTCAAATTTGCTGTAGTCATTCAGGTCATGATTCTCCCGCCATTCGACAATATAGCGGCGGTTCTTGAGGAAGCACTGCACGAAATGAGTTCGGCGGTTGGTCAAAATCGCATACGGATTGGACGATTTCGGTTGGATCCGTTTAATCAGCACCGGCAGATCGTCGGGAGTGATGTCGTAAACATTTTCGCCCGACCATTGACCCCACTGAAATTCGTTGAGCTTCGGCGGAAACCAGTCGCCCATGACCCCCATGCTTTCGTCAAAACAACTCACGCCCAAACGGAGAAGTTGCCGCGCCAGCACCCGGTGCATGGCCTTGAAATCGATTGAACGCGGACAGGTTAAAAAAACGAACTGGGCTTGTTGCACTTGGTTGGCCGGGGCCACGCACCAATTCCATTCCTCCCGCTCCTCTGCTGGACTCTCGTTGGCCAGCTGTTCAATCACCGTCAATACCGGACGGGCATCAAAGGTCTGCAAGGCCGGATGCCCAGCGCCGCGCAACAGGGCCGCGTGAACCTCGGTCGGCTTGCCGGGCAAATCGTTGTCGGCCCATTTCCAGAAATAGCAGCTCGCATTCATATTCATCAGGCGGGCTTGGCTTCGCTCAGTTTTTCTCTGACACGCTCACGCTCTTTCAAGGCCGTGGTGAGCGCTTTATCAAACCTCGGATTATCCTGACTAAGAGCCAACCGCGTGAACAGCGCGCACACTTCGTTGCAGTTTTCGAGAGATTCCTGGAATCGACCCAGGCCGGTGAAACTGTCTGCGCGGGCTCCCAGCACATAAGCCAAATCCTCCTCCCGACCTTCCTCGCCTTCCGCAATCAGTGTCTGCAATAATTCCGCCGCTTCATTCAACAGAGAAAGGGCTTCGTCAAAGCGTTCGGCTTTCAGATAGGCCCAGCCGAGATTGTAAAGGGAGCGCGCCACGTCCGAGCGAACCCATTCACAGCCGTCAGCCACCAGTTGCCGGCGCATTTCAAGGGCTTGATGAAGGACGGGAAATCCCTCGTCCGGCCGGCCCAGTTTGATCAACGCCCAGCCTTTATTCATGACCGTGACGGCCTCGTCGACCGTGAGGCTGGGATTGCTGTTTTGGTCAGCCAATTGCCGGTAGATCGCGATGGCGGCGGTGTAGCAGTCCACCGCCTCTGAATTCCGGTCAAAATCGCCCAGGGATGCGCCTTTGTTTCCGAGCGCCCGGGCCAGGCACAACTTCACATCGTGGCTATTCCTTTTGAACGACTGACACGCGGCGATGGCCTGGTCAAAATACTCGATGGCGTATTGGTAAAGTCCACGCCTTCCCTTGCTGATGCCCCGAACCATGGCGCGGTCGGCTAATCGGATGATCTTTGCTTCGGCTGGCTTCATGTTGATCTTCTGCCATCAACATAAGGCCATGGGTATGACAGAAACGGTCATACCCGGAAATTTTTTTTGCCGGCAAACTATAGAAACCGTGGTTATTCCTGATAGCGGGCTTGAAGGGCTTTGGCGGTTTCCCGAAGGCGGTTGGCCAACGCCTGTGGGCGCACGACGGTGGCGTGCTGGCCCCAGCTCAATACCCAGCGCTCGGCTTCGTGAATGCTGTTCAAGCGCAGGCGCAAACGGAGCTGGCGGCGGGGCAACTCGGTGATTTCCTGGCTGGCGTGCCATTTCCGGCCCCGGATCAGGTCGGCCGCCCACGAGTCAAAATCCACCACCACTTCGTAATCGTCCTCGCCCTTGAAAACACCGAAACTGCCTTTCAAGTAATCGTTCAGATCGAATTTCTTGGGGACCTTGAAGCGTTCGCGCGTGAGCTCCGGGGATTTCAGCCGCACGAGGGCGAACGTGCGCATCGCCTGACGTTTCACGTCGAAGGCGAACAAATACCAGTGGTTGTCAACGCAGCCGAGGTGATACGGATGGACCAGCCGGGGCTGGGCTTTGTCGGTGTCCAGATTGCGGTATTGGAATATCAGGACGCGGCGCTCCTTCAAGGCGCGGGTAAGGATTTCAAAAGTTTCCAAAGCATTGTCCTCGGGAGCGAACGGGCGGAAAGACAGGGCTTCGTCCAGATTGGTCAGCATGTATTTTGCCGAGGAATCGAGCTGGCCGGTCAATTTCTGGAAGGCGAGCGCCAGCGGATGTTCAAACGGCGTGCCGCGATATTGCGCGACGGCTTTATGGGCCACGAGAAGGGCAAAAATCTCCGCCTCAGAAAAAGGTAACTGTGGGAACTGTTCCACCGGTTCGGTGTAATAATAACCGTTACGTTGGGGGTTGAATTCGATGGGCAAATTCAGGCGGCACTTCATGAAATCCACATCGCGCATGATGGTGCGCCAGGACACCTCAAACTCTTTGGCTACTTTGTTGCAATTCGGAAATGACTGTTCCTTGATCAGGTTGTGGAAGCGCATCATGCGCTCCCACACGGGCCGATTTAATGCTCTTGGTTTGATTTTGGCCATAATGGGCTCCAGTTATTGGGCTCACAGAAATTAGGCCTCACCCAAACCCTCTGCTTCGGCATTCTCTTTTCGCAGCTGGATTCTAGGAAAATTTTCTGCCAAAAACTTCTGAAATCTGGGAATGTTGTTTTCTCCCCAGTTGCTTGAAGCGTAATAGGTTTCACCCTGATAAAGCAATGGTTCTCCACGGTATCTGTTGGGTTTGCGTTCTTTATCCAATATGTCCGCCCCTAGTTTGAGTAATGAAAACCCTGAGGACTTGTCGGCTTTCAGTCTTGAAAACTCGGCGGCTGTTATGCCGTTTTTGATTAACACATTAACCACTTCTCTGCCGACGAGTGTCTTCTTCACATCACTGATGACTGCCTTCTTGTCTAAGATTACGGTGTATGGCGTGAAGTCTTTTTTACTAAAAGAATTAAGCATTTTCTCAGCGTCTTGACGAACCTCGTCTTCTTGATCAGGGTCAATGCTGAAGGCATATAATGCAGCTTTGAATAGTGGTTCATGTTCCTCCCAAAATGCCTTGAGCAGCTTACTTTCGTTTTCGGTTATCGCCATAATAACGTCTCCTTTATTTTTTTTGTCGTTCTCAACAGCAACACTCGGCACTGACAGTGCCCGCAGGTAGTCAGTGATAAAGTCTTGCGCAACCTTGGGCTGAACCAATGCCAATGCCGGCTCGATAAGGTTGTCCACTAGATATTGATAATTTATATGCAGAAAATCTTTGCACTCACAATCTGGCTCCTTGTATTCGGCAAGTTTCAAGGTTGGCACCGGAGTAAGATAGACTAGAAGTGAAAAGTCATAATCAGCTTCGTGTTCTTTTAGCCAATTTTTATACCGAACTGTTTGGGAATCATGCTCCGTGGAGCTAACCTTGTTTTCTATGAGAACCACAAGCCTTTTCGTTTGCTGTCCGTCGGTCGGCATAGCGAGTGAGCAATCCACAAAAATGTCAATGCGCTCCCCTTTACCGAGGGGCAATTCCGTCTTCACGGTGGTCTTAACAATTTTGGACGTTCCTAGAATTAGTTCGTCTTTGAGAGAAGCGGCCCCCTGAGGAAATGGTTGTTTGCTATCAAGTTGACTCATCACACACACCTCCAAGAATTTCTTGAAGCCAAAGGTGCCGAGCCCGTGCGATTCAGATGGATCCAAAAGCCATGCAATGAAGCGACTGTGTTCCGTTTCTCTCCTGTGAATTCCCAGAATCTCGAAATTCGATTTGCGCTGATAGAAGGCGTTAAGCTCGCGATACTCACGACTGTTTGAAAAGGCTATAATATCCTTTCTGTAATCCCGCTGCTCATTAGCTAAAAGATCAGCCGCCATATTATTCATTGAGATTTCTCCGTTTCATATCTTTTTACAGACCAATCAGCAAGTTCTTATTTTATTATATAGTTCGGGTAAGACAGTATTTGTCATACCTCCAGTGGTAAATTGGCCGTATGAATAGAATTCCCTCAATAAACAAACCCGACTCGCTTGCTCTGGTTGAAAGTAAATTAATTAATCTCGGGGAAAAAATCGTGTCCGAACCTGTGAGCCGGCTCGCTCATCCCCAGCAAGCGCAACTTCCTGAATGGCGCGGGGCAGATGTGCAGGTGACCTCGAATTTTGCCAATGAGTCAAGCGGTTTCATTGAAGCACAGGACCTGCTGGTGCGGACGCGTCACGCCAGGGCCTTGACCTGGCTAATCTTTGAGTTGCGCGATGCTTTCGCTGGCTGGCTGGATTACGGCAATAAATACAGTTTTTATGGGGCTTTGGCACAAGCGGCGGTGAAGCATCTGGCGGCCAACCAGCCGGAATCCGACGATCCAAAACCCCTGTTAAACATTGTATTGACGGCAGCGTCTCGATATTTGAAAAATCTTCGGCAAACGGAGTCGGAGGAAAATCTGCCCCATAAAAAAATTAGCTAGGCAACAAAATCCAAATAAAAATGAATTTATGAAAACAGACAAAGAAAAAATGCTGACGGTGAACAGGGGCGCGAAAATCACGCTTGGCACTGAGGCGGATTTCGAGCTGGCCGCGATCGAGATCACAAATTTAACGGGCGGCAGCAGCTTAGGCGGCGGCATGAGCACGCTCTGGGGTTTTCTGGACGGCGACACAACTCGTGTGGATGCCGAACTTGCGGAAAGCCTCGCCCGGGAAGCTAAGGAATTCAAAACTCTGTTTGGCAAGAAGCTGAGTCAGCGCGCGAAAAAACTGCTGGATAAGCTGACTTCGTTGTCATCCAAGGAACCAGTCGTTAAGAACCAGGCAGCGCCTCGCAAAACCAAAAGTGGAAAAATGACAACCATAGAAAAAAGAGCGTTTTATGAGGAATTAGACAAAAATCTAACCCAAAACCTGCCCATCACTCAAGAATTTGAGGACAAGCTGGATGTAGTTTTAGTTGAAGACTATCCCAAGGAGGCCGCTGAATTTGTTAGCCAATGGGCATATGCTGAGGCAAAAAAGCGTCTGGCAGCCAAAAAAAAGGAAGTTATTTCCCCCAAAAACCCCATCGTGCTGGTGACCCCTAAGCCAGACGAACCTAGGGAGAAATTCGTGGAAAGAGCTTTCGAGAACTTGCTGAAAGCCCTTAAAACGAAACCTTCCGGCACAGCTACAAAGGAGCAGGTTAAGCCAGGTTCTGGGAATGCCCCGAAACTGGAAATACTGGAAGAAAAAAGTCCCAAAAAATCCACGGCCCGGCATATCATTGTGGGAGACATTCATGGTGAGCTGACGGGATTCAAAGAGATTCTCGCCCATGCCGGGCTGATTGATAAGCGAGGGGACTGGTCTGGAAAAGAGGCTGTGCTGGTCCAGACAGGGGATGTGATCGACCGGGGGCCGCATTCCGTCGAGGCTGTGCAGTTTTTACGGAAGCTCCAGACCCAGGCTGCGACAGCAGGCGGGCGGGTGGTGCGGCTGTGCGGGAACCATGAGTTGATGCTGATCCAAGGAAATTCTAAATACATTAATTTTAACCATCCGGCGGAACTGAAGTGTCAATTGCAGGAGGAGATTCTTGCTGGCAAGGTGCTTGCAGCTTATACCGACGGCACGCGACTCTATACCCATGCGGGGCTCCGGACTCAGATTCGGGAAGAAGTCGAGAGCGGCGCTCCACCGTCATCCCAGCCGCGTAAGTTAAAACACCTCGCTGACCGATTGAACCAGATTTTTGTGGACGCCCTCAAAGCCGGCGACCTTAAGACCCATCCTATTTTCCATGTGGACGAGGAACGGGGTGGCCGTCACGAAGTCGGCGGCATTTTCTGGGGCGACCTGGTTCTGATCGAGGGTTCGGAGCGCGCTTACGACGTTCCCCAGATCTTCGGCCACACGCCCACCAAAAAAAGTGGCGTTAAACATTCACACGGCCTTAGTTTGATTGACATTGATGCCGGCATGTTTATTGGTTACGGAGGAAATCGAGTCTATCTTGAGATGGTCGGTGACGGCGAGGTCTTTGAACACTCACTTAAGAAGGGCAAGTGGTATCGGACGTTGTTATCTGAATCAGACCACTCTTGAACATACAATCATGCAACCAATTATTGCCGTTATTTTCGATTTTGATGACACCCTGGCACCTGACAGCACTTCGAGTTTTCTGGAGCGGCAGGGGCTGGATGTCAAAGCCTTCTGGAAATCCGTCGAACCACTGTTGAAATCCGGCTGGGATCCGGTGCCGGCCTATTTGTATCGGATGGTTGAAGCGTCCAACAAAAACCCGGGCAAACGGTTCACCAAAACCGCGTTTGAAGCCCATGGCCGGACGCTTAAACCGTTTGCCGGCGCAACCACCATTTTCAGCCGGATTCAGAAGCATGTCGCCTCCATCAATCAGGATGCCAAGGTTGAGTTTTATGTGATCAGCAGCGGCATCCGCGTGACCATACAGGCGTCGAGTGTCAGCGAGCGGTCAAAACCGGCCAGTCGAGAGCGAATGAAAACCAGCCATTTTGAGGAACGCATTGCGTTATGTGCCGTGGAAACGGCACAAAGACGCGATGAATCAACTCAACGTGAGCTTGCAACATTCGATAATGACCTTGGCGGCGCATGGCTGGTCCCACCGGCGGATTGCGCGTGAACTCGATATCCACCGCGAGACGGTGGGACGACATTTACGCTTGGCCGGTTCAAAACCGGCCAAAGTGCTCACCGGCGTTGAGCCTGATCCAGAGGCAAAACCAGCCATTCCGCTCGCCGGCTCTGAACCGGTATTGGAGTTAAAACCGGCCATTCCGCTCACCGGGTGTTTGGTTGCCGGTCGGCAGAGTTTGTGTGTGCCGTTGCACGCGGTCATTGAGTCGGCAGTGCAGGCGGGACTTTCGGCGCAACGGATTTATCAGGATCTGGTTTGCGACCACGCGTTCACCGGTGGTTATCATTCCGTGCAGCGCTTCGTGCGGCAATTGCTCCAGACGCAACCGGTGCCGTTTGTGCGGATGGAGGTGGAGCCGGGCATGGAAGCGCAGGTGGATTTTGGTCAAGGTGCCTGGGTCATGGTGGACGGCAGACGCAAGCGACCGCATTTGTTTCGGATCGTCCTGTCGCATTCGCGCAAGGGCTACAGTGAAGTGGTCTGGCAGCAGACGACCGAGAGTTTCATCCGGTGTCTGGAAAATGCGTTTCGTTGCTTCGGCGGAGTTCCCCGCACGCTGGTCATCGACAACCTGCGGGCCGCAGTGACACGGGCGGACTGGTATGATCCAGAGATCAACGCGAAGGTGGCGGAGTTCTGCCGTCACTACGGCACGGTGATGCTGCCGACGCGCCCGGCGATGCCGCAGCACAAGGGCAAGATTGAGGCGGGCGTGAAGTTCGCCCAGAACAACGCGCTCAAGGGCCGTTGCTTTGAAAGTCTGGCGGCGCAAAATCTTTTTCTTTCCGAGTGGGAAAGCGGCGTGGCGGACACGCGCATTCATGGCACCACGCGGCAACAGGTCGGCAAGGTGTTCAACGCGGTGGAACGTGCCCGGCTGCTGCCGTTGCCGGCGAGTTTGTTCCCGGTGTTTGAAGAAGCGCCCCGCACGGTGCATGGCGACGGTTATGTGGAACTCAAACGAGCTTATTATTCGGTGCCGCCGGAGTATGTCGGCCGGCAAGTCTGGGTGCGCTGGGAGTCCCGGTTGTTGCGAGTGATCAATCAGCGCCGGGAAGTCATCGCCGTCCACGCACTGGCCGAACCAGGCAAGTTTACCACCGACCCGACGCATCTGCATTCGCCTTACCGTCGGGTGGTGCAAGAAAGTTTGGATCATCTGCTGGATCGGGCGCGATTGATTGGCGTCCATACGGGCAGTTGGGCCGAGAGCATGGTGCAACAACGCGGTCCCATCGCAACGCGCGTCTTGCATGGGCTGTTGGCACTGGCGCAAAAACATCCGGTCAAAGCTTTGGAAGCAGCGGCGCAACAAGCCCTGCACCATGGCACTTGGCGCTTGCGCGACTTGCGGACTCTGCTCGAACAGGCGGTCCCGTCGCCGCAACTGGACTTTCTGGAAACGCATCCGCTGATCCGCAACCTCGACACTTACCGGGACTGTGTGCCCGATTGTTTTACCACCACCACCCTCAACCCAACATGAATGCACTGACCACCACCCTGAAACAACTCCGACTCTCCGGCCTGATCCAAACCCTCGATGTGCGCCTGCAAGAAGCCGCCGCCAATCGGCTCAGCCATGCCGAGTTCCTCGAACTGATCTGCCAGGACGAACTCAACGTCCGCCAGCAACGGCAAATGGAACGCCACACCAAGCTGGCGGACTTCCGCCACTTGAAAACCTTGGACGACTTCGACTGGAGCTTCAATCCATCGGTGCACAAGAAAGAGATTTTTGATCTGGCGAGTTGCCGGTTTATCCGTGAAGCCAAAGACGTGCTGTTCCTTGGCCCGCCCGGCGTTGGTAAAACTCATCTGGCTCAAGCCATCGGCTACGAAGCCATCCGGCAAAACTTCCTCGTGCTCTACCGTTCCATCTTCGATCTGGTGCGCGACTTCATGAAAGACGAAGCCTTCAACCAGCAGGACAAAACGCTGCGCCGCTACTTGAAGCCCGACCTAGTCATCATTGACGACATGGGACTCAAGCAACTGCCCAAGCACTCCGGCGAATACCTGCTGGAAGTCATCATGCGCCGTTATGAAAACAAGGCCACCATCATGACCAGCAACCGGCCGTTGGAAGAATGGGGCAAACTGCTGTGCGACGTGCCCACCGCCGGAGCCATCATTGATCGCTTCCTGCACCACGCCCAAGTCGTGGCGATCACCGGCAAAAGTTATCGCGTGAAGGAAGCCCCAGTGGTGACCCAAGAAACCAAGAAAAGCCGAAAGTCCAACGAACCTCCGACCGCAGAACCGGCGAGCTGAATGGCTCGCTATCCGGTTCTGCTCGTTTTAACTCGCAGCGAAAATCCCTTGATCCAGAAACCAGAAATGATATGAATCCCTTACTTCAGAGTGGCCGGTTTTGAATCGCTCACCTCTGGCCGGTTTTGTTCCGCTCGGTGACACATATTATACTTTTCTCGACTCATTCACGTTCTATATCAAATTATATCAAGATAGTATAATGCCGATATAAGATGCTTCCGCCCTGAAAAGTATAACGGACAATATAACGCACAGTTATATTTTGTTGATATAATGGCAAAAGTTTCGGCGTTCAATTATGAGCAATATCGGCTGAAACATCTTTGAAAAGTCTTAATATCGAAATGCACAATTGGAAAACAACCGGTAGGTTGCAATGACACCATGACACCCTATTTTAATATATTGAAAATAAATAGTTGAAGAAAATGGAATCAGGAAAAGTGGTGTCATGGTGTCATCATTCACATTGGAGACACTATAACCCAACTCCTATTATCGCTCGTTCGTGAAGCCCTAACACGCTTTGGAAATTTGATCTGAAGTCGCCCTAAATACGTTCCCATAGCATTCGGGAAATTTAATATTTTTTCGATTTCGTTTTTGCATGATGACCCTTTTAATTTTTCCTCTAATTCACACGCTTTTCCCGTCCACAATGTATCAGTAGTAGCACTAGGCTTGAAAAGAACGATATCAATAAGCTCCAGTAGATGATTTTCAGGAGATAGGACTTCTAATTCTTTGACAAGTTCTGGATGATGATAATGTTTAATGCCAAAACGGTCACATTTTAGTTCAATGGGTATTTCCCATTTTGAAAGAAAAAACAAAAATGCAGGTAGCTCTGAAATTAATTTTTTCCAAAACTTATCACGTTCGTCCAAAGTATTCATTGATACTGGAAACGGCTTCTTAACCGCCTTGAGCAAAATAATCTTATCTTTAATGCTTTCATCAAAGGGCGGTAATATTAAAAGATTCTCCGGCTCGTCATTTAATGTAATTGTCGTTCGCCAGAACGGATTTAGAGAAATGGCCGTTAATCCTTTAGGATGACATCTCTGCCATACATTCACCGTTACTTGTTTGATGTTTGAACCAAAGTTTCTTCTTGTCCGTAGGTCTGTCGAAGCTATTTCATCTTCAATCATCAGATGTTCGGCTTGAAATAATTCTGCATTAAAATCCGTCTTGCCGCTCATGTAACCATATGGTTTGGCTGATCGTCCTCCTAGAATATTTGTAACAAGATTCTGAATAAGAGATTTACCAGAATTAGCTTCTCCGGCTATTGCCAATGTTTGTCCAGGTCGCCTAGACTTTGTAACCAAACATTCATGCCCGATTTTAAGCCATCCATAGAAGTATGGACGCTGGTCAATCAAAGGATGGTTAAATAAGCCATCAAATACGGAGGAAAGTAGTGTCCAATCCCCTTCTTTCGGTAAAATTATTCTAGGAGAAT
>Ga0364860_10939_pt2 | contig 12623 bp, 9 predicted proteins | sample ExccelAu500001D4_FD_206916 | JGI IMG/M metagenome (GOLD analysis project Ga0364860, IMG submission 206916) | Enriched cells from Trout Bog Lake Hypolimnion, Wisconsin, USA - BchlTB.Aug20.5000.01 .D4 | ecosystem: Environmental > Aquatic > Freshwater > Lake > Hypolimnion/Profundal zone | place: USA... | reverse complement strand
AGCCAATCTCCAACACCTTACCCTCACTCACCAGCTGTTGCATTGCGCCAAGAGTATCGGCAATGGGCGTCGCGGGATCAGGACGGTGCAAATACAACAAATCAACATAGTCGGTACCCAGACGGGAAAGGCTGGCGTGCGTGGCTTCCTTCACGTAGCTGGGGCTGGCTCCAGACTTTCCTTCGCCCATCTCGAAGCCAAACTTGGTAGCGAGCACAACATCTTTGCGCCGCGCGCCTAGAGCTACACCCAGCAGGCTTTCGCCCTTGCCTGTGTCGTACATGTCGGCGGTATCAAAAAAGTTGATTCCCGAGGCAATAGCGGCATCTACCACTTCGTTGGTTTCGGCCTGACCAACGCGCCATCCGAAGTTATTGCAGCCAAGTCCTACCACTGTTACATCCAGCTTTCCGAGCTTACGCGTTTCCATGATGATGTTGCCTCCTTAGGGCATTATTCCGAGAATTGCGATGGTTGGGATAAAGGTTCAATGTTGTTGTATTGTTCGCCGCGCCATCCGCTCGGCGAAGTAAGAAGCCGACCACTAAGTTTGCATGGCGTCTACTACTGCAAAGCAGGTCAACTGATCCGGGCCGACGATGCGAGCTTTGGAATCAACATTACGGATTTTGAACGGGCTGAGTATGTGCGGGACATGTTCGGACATCTCTAACCTCGGGGAAACAGCAGGTCTGCGAGAGTGGAAGCCGCCACCGCAAACCCTCAGGAATATTAGCAAAGCTCACGAACATTGGGCAGCAAGAGATTTAGAAATCTTTTGAATTCCCAACTTATTCCTTGATACAGCTTTTCATTGACGTAAAGAACGAGCAATCGCTGATTTCTTGACACCGTCATCTAGTGGCATGTATACACGAATCGCCCGGATAGTTTGAAATGCGAGTTCAACTGGGAATTCATGAATTTCGCAGGTCCGCAGTTCGGCCAGAAGCGATTGTGCCCTTTCTTCTTCGGTGCATCGGGAGCTAAGACTTGTCGACAATCTTCTACATCTTCGGAGTATTTCTGGGCGTGGTGCTGGCTCTTCACCTGGCGATGAATGGTGAAGTAGGCGCGGCCATCGGAAACCCACGCGTTGCCAATGCTTTCTTTTGGTCTGTGGGCGCATGTGCTGCCCTCCTGATTGGTGCTACCGGATGGCAGCCCGGCTTACTTTCTAATCTGAAATCCGTCAACCCGATTCTGCTGATCGCCGGCGCCATCGGAGCTTGCCTTGTCTTCGCTATCGCGTGGATGCTGCCGCAGGTTGGCGCACGCGGCATGTTCATTACCCTCATCGCCGGCCAGATTTTGGGGGGAATGGTATTCTCTCACTTCGGTTGGCTTGGTTCCCCCGTGCAAAGGATCTCACTATTGAACGGCATGGGAGCACTTCTGCTCCTTGGTGGCGCTTATCTGGCCACATTTGTCAGTCAATAACTTAATTGAATATCAAGTATGAGGTCAGAGCAGTGGACAAGGTAGAACTTGGCAAGACCGGAGTATTCTCCAGTGTACTGGCTCTGGGATCGGATGTTCTCGGGAGCAAGATAGACCGCGCAAGGACCTTCGAATTGCTCGACTATTTTGCGGATCGCGGCGGCACGCTCATCGACACTGCAAACTTCTACTCAAGCTGGATCCCCGGCAACAAAGGCGGCGAAAGTGAAACCGTCATTGGCGAGTGGATGAAAGAACGCGGGAATCGGAACCAGCTGCTGATCAGTTCCAAGCTGGGGTTCGACTACCCGGATTCGCAGGGCGGATTGACCGCTAAGGAAATTGAGCAAGAGTGCGATAAGAGCCTGCGACGGCTGCAAACAGATCATCTGGATATTTACTACGCGCATCGGGATGATTTCGCCACGCCGATGGAAGAAACAATGGCTGCGTTCGACCGGCTCGTGAAGGCCGGTAAAGTCAGGGTCTTGGGCGCAAGCAATATGTCCGTCTGGCGCATCGCCGAAGCCAACGCCGTTGCCGCCGCCAATCATTGGAATGGATACCAGGTGGTTCAGCAGTGGTACACCTATGTTCGTCCGCGCCATGGCGCGGATTTCGGGCCCCAGTACTTTATTAGTGAAGATCTGAAAGCTTTCGCAAAATTCCACGGCATTACGCTGTTTGCGTATTCCGTGTTGTTGCGCGGCGCCTACACACGCCCCGAACGACAATTGCCCGCACAATTTCCAGGCGTGGATTCGGAGGAGCGTATCAAGGCGCTGAAAAGCGTGGCCGAAGAACTCGACGCGAGCCCGAACCAGGTGGTCATTGCATGGATGCGGCAAAGCAGTCCGGCCGTTTACCCGGTCATCGCCGGCAGCATTACCGCACAGCTCGAGGAAAACATCGGTTCGCTGAGTTTGAAGTTAAGCGATGAGCACATGAACAGACTCTCTACAGCAGGGAATCCAGTGATTCTTAAAGCCTGGGTGCAACCCCTGTAATGAAGCAAAGAAAGCAGGACTCTTGTATGGCACATTCCCCGATTATTCTCAGCGTCATGATTGAGGCCGTTCAAGGCCGCGAGGCAGAGCTAACGGATATTCTCAAAGCACTCATCACGCCAACGCGCTCAGAGCCTGGCTGCATTAGCTATGAGCTGAATGTTTCGCAGGAAAAGCCCGGAGCTTTTCTGTTCTATGAGAAGTTTGCGGACCAGGCAGCTCTGGACGCACACGTTGCCTCTCCACACTTTCAAAACTTTCTTAAAGCTCGGGAAGCAAGTGATCCCATCGCAAGCCAGTCAGTCAATCGCTGGTCACCCATTACATAACTTGCTGGCGTGGAGCCAGTTATCCCCAACACTTTACCCGGCCAGCCGTGCATGACGCGGCCAAGTGCCACCAGGAGCTATCCCCATGTCAAGCAGTGTCATTGAAGCTGGCCCGAAGGCCGACTCGAAGCAGCCGCTACGCGAGATTACGCATTGGATAAATGGTCAGAAAGTTTCTGGCGCTTCAGGGCAATTCGCGGACGTATACAACCCGGCGACAGGCATGGTGCAGGCTCGTCTTCCGTTGGCCGATCTGCAGGAACTGGAGCGCGCTGTTGCAAGCTCCGCGGCTGCGTTTGAGAGCTGGTCTGAACAGCCCCCTCTGCGCCGGGCCCGTGTGCTCTTCAAGTTTCGGGAGTTGCTCGAGGCTCATCTCGACGAGCTGGCCGCAATCATTACGTCCGAGCATGGAAAAGTCTTGTCCGATGCCAAGGGCGAAGTGACTCGAGGGCTCGAAGTGGTTGAGTTTGCCACTGGCATCCCCCAATTGCTCAAGGGCGAGTTTTCCGAGAAAGTTGGATCTTCAATCGATAGCTGGTCCATGCGCCAACCGCTTGGAGTCGTAGCCGGCATTACACCTTTCAACTTCCCAGCCATGGTGCCGATGTGGATGTTCCCTGTGGCAATCGCATGTGGAAACACCTTCCTCTTAAAACCGAGCGAGCGTGATCCCGGCGTTTCAATCCGCATTGCCGAACTCCTGAAGGAGGCTGGGCTCCCGGATGGTGTCTTCAATGTGATTCATGGTGACAAGACGATCGTGGATGGAATCCTGGACCACTCCTCCATCAAGGCAGTGAGTTTTGTCGGTTCTACACCCATTGCAGAGTACGTTTACCGTCGCGGAACTCTGAACGGCAAGCGGGTGCAGGCTCTCGGTGGCGCCAAGAACCACATGATCGTAATGCCGGATGCAGATATGGATCAGGTTGCGGACGCTCTTGTTGGAGCAGCCTACGGCTCCGCGGGCGAGCGCTGCATGGCGATCTCCGTTGCAGTAGCAGTCGGCAATCAAACGGCCGACATACTCAAGCAGAAACTGGAAGAGCGCACTACCAAGTTAGTTGTCGCTGAAGGCACGGATCCGAAATCCGAAATGGGCCCTCTCGTAACCGGCGTGCACCTGAACAAGGTGAAGGGATACATCGAGACCGGCGTGCAGGAAGGTGCAGAGCTTAGCCTGGACGGGCGCAAGAGCGAGCTACCGCAGGGCGGCGGATTCTTCCTTGGACCCAGCCTCTTTGACCATGTGAAACCGGAGATGAAGATATATAAGGAAGAGATCTTCGGGCCGGTACTGGGCATTGTGCGCGCCCGCGATTTCGACACCGCCCTCAAGCTGGTGAACGATCACGAGTTTGGTAACGGAGCCGCGATCTTTACGCGCGACGGAGACACTGCTCGGACATTCGCACACAATGTAAAGGCTGGCATGGTTGGCGTCAATGTTCCAATTCCAGTCCCCATGGCATTCCACAGCTTTGGCGGGTGGAAGCGTTCGCTCTTTGGCGATCATGCCATGCATGGGCCGGAAGGCGTTCGCTTCTACACGCTGATTAAGACAGTCACGGCGCGCTGGCCAACCGGCATTCGCGCTGGAGTCGACACAACAATGCCGACTCTCGGCTAGAGCATCGGTCGGACCTCTCTAAAGTCATCATGAGCATCCATGGGCATTTCCTCAAGGGAAATGCCCATGGCCGTTCATGGCATCCGTCGAAGCGTTCGCGCGGCGACTTTCACATACCCATCACCATGCCAAGTTTATGGGCAGTTCAAATGGGAATGAAAAATCGATTGTCTTTGACAGTCGTGCGTATGGAGAGATATCAACATAACCTGTCGGCATAGCGTGTGTGTCTGGTTATCGACGCAACGATAATTTGCTCTTGAATTTGAGACTGCGCTCAATATTTTTCCGATGTACGTGCTTGCTTAAGGGCGGCGGCGCAGCTATCCGAAAGTTAGTCGCAGTTGAGCCATACATTGCTTTGACTATCCCCGCAGGCGGAGTGCAGACCTGGACTTACGAGTACACTTACTCCGCTGCTAAGTAACTGGCTTGTCCCGGTTCCGCCGGGACATTACTTCTTGCTCGAACACTACATGAAGGTGAGTCCTATGCGTATCTGGCAAAAAAGCGTGAGCGCGGTCTTTTCCGTCGCTCTTTTGGGAAGCGTAAGTCTGTTGGCACAGAAGGATTTTGTCCCCGACACAGTCTTTAGCGGCTCTACTCTTGCGGGCTGGCATGCACTTGGTGATGCTACCTGGAAGGCACAAGACGGCAAAATCGCCGCGAGCGGCGCAGCCGGAGAGGGCTGGTTGGTTTCCGATGTGAAACTCCAGGATGTCCGTGTTTTCCTCCGCTTGCAGTGCGCAGCCGGGTGCAACTCCGGTGTACTCCTGCGCGCGTCCAAGACCAAAGACAATGGCCTGCACGGCGTCTTTGTCTCGCTGGCCGAGGGAGATCTGGCTACTTATGACCTCACCTTGGACGCCAACGGAAAAGAAGTCAGTAAGGTTAAGCTGCCAGACGCTCCTTCAGAGAGCATAGGAATCGGTGGTCCCCCGCCGGCTGCCAATGCTGCTGCAGGTGTTCTTGGTGCCCCACCCGCTGGCGGTGCCCCTCGCGGAGCCGGTGGCCCCGCTGGAGCAGCCGCTGGGCGCGGTGGCCGCGGACGTCCCCAGGCAACGCTCGCTCCAGCCGGCAGTTGGAATACTGTCGAGCTTCTTGCTGAAGCCGGTTCGGTCAACGGTTCACTCAATGATGCGGGCATCAGCGGCGGAACCGTCTCACCAGACGGCTTCGGAACTATCGCCATCTTTGCAGGCAAAGGCAGCGATCTTCATATCGAGCGCGTGGGCTACAAAGACATCAACGGAGAGAAGAGCGTCATTGAGTCCACCTCTACCCACTTCACCAAACGTCGCCTCAACGACTTCTATTACGGCTGGTCCGCCGTGGCCGCGGATATCAACCACAACGGCTCCATGGACGTAGTCTCCGGCCCGTTCATCTACGAGGCTCCCGATTATACCGTCCGGCGTCTGTATCGCGAGGGAAGAGCCTACAATCCGTCAAAAGAATACGCGCCTGACATGATCAACTTCGCCTATGACTTCAATGGCGACGGATGGCCCGATATTCTCGCCTCGGACCTGGAAGGCGGACAGCGCCCCATCGATCTCTACATAAACCCCAAAGGCGAACCAAGGCGTTGGGAGAAGTCACGCGCAGTCAACGGTATCTCCACCGAACTCGTTCTCTTCAAGGACATCGACGGGGATGGTAAGCCGGAGATCATCTTCGGCGGCGGCGGAATCTACTCTTACGCCAAGCCGGACCCCTCCAATCCTTCCGCTCCCTGGCTGATCACACACATCTCTGGTCCTGACCAGCGGGTCAACAATCACGGCATGGGAGTCGGCGACATCAATGGCGACGGCCGCATGGATCTGATCGTCCCCAGCGGCTGGTTTGAGCAGCCACCTCCAGGTCAGACCGGAAAGCCATGGACCTTCCACGAGGCGAACTTCGGCGGCGGCGGCGGAGAAATGGGCATCTACGACGTCAACGGAGACGGTCTGCCCGATGTAGTGACCTCGTTGGCCGCGCACGGCTTCGGCCTCGCATGGTTCGAGCAGAAGCGCGACGCACAGGGCAACATCAGCTTCGTAAGGCACGATATTGAAGGCGACTTCAGCTCAACGGACAATGCAGGCGGGGTGGTCTTCTCCCAGCCTCACGCATCGGCCTTCGCGGATATGGACGGCGATGGCATCCCCGACATGGTCGTAGGCAAGAGCATGTACCATCACCTTGAGCTCTGGGGCGATCCGGACCCCTACGGCCCGGCAGTGCTCTACGTCTATCGCACTGTGCGCGACAAATCCGCACCCGGCGGTGCACGCTTCGTGCCGGAGCTAATTGACAATCACTCAGGCGTTGGTTCGGCGATCCAAATCGTTGATCTGAACCATGACGGTGCTCCGGATGTCGTTTCCCAAAGCGTACTCGGGACATTTGTCTTCTATGGCAAGAAGGGCAAGTGGCCGCCACCAGCGGCTGCGGCCAAATAGGTCTCAATTGGTCGCATGTTGATCGTTCGATATCGCCAACCGCCCCCTCCTGCCGAGGGGGCGGTTGGTTAAGCAGCGCAATACCTCCCGGACGCCGTATATTCCCAGCGTCGTGATCCTCCTGGCAGTAGCCGCCTTGCTCAGAACCTCAGGCTCGGCAGGCCGGAATCGCCGGGGCAACCATCGCGAGTCTGCCAGACCATCTGTGTGTGAGGGCCAATTAGCAACTCCGGAAATAGTTCAATATAGGATTTTTTTGACTGCCTGGGGCCCTCGAAATGAACGAAGGAATATTCAAATCCGAACGATTTACAGGGAGATGAGCGGTAATGCAGGGTTGAGTTCAAATGGGAAAACACGCTCGTAAATTCGATTGTCTGCGCACTAAACAGATGCTTATAATCTCCGCGAATCACAGAACTGAGACTGCCAGTCTCATATCTACGTTCCAAAAGGGAAAGGCAAAGGTTTGTTCATGAAACAAATGATCCATAAAACTGTTATCGGGGTTAGTTGTGCGGCCGCCCTGATCTTGACCTGCACGGCGGTCCTGTTGACCTCGGCCCAAGTTCCGCAGCAGGTTGCCTCAACCCCTAAGGCTGCCTCTGCTCCCAAATCCACCGCAGCTAAAGCGCCGGCAGCTCAATCCCAAGGCGCGCCAACCAGCAAGGAGTGGCCAGACTATGCGGGAAGCCCCGAAGGCAACCGCTACATGGACCTCAAGCAGATCACCAAGGCCAACGTCGACAAACTCGACGTTGCATGGTCGTATCCGTATGCTGAAACCGGTTTTAATCCCATCGTTGCGCACGGCATCATTTACACCAAGGCGCGCAACAAGTCGTTGGTTGCCGTCGATGCCGCAACCGGCAAAGAGCTCTGGGTGCATGACGGCCTTACCGGCATGACCGAGCGCAGCATGAACTACTGGGAGAGCAAAGACGGCAAGGATCGCCGCCTCATCTTCTCAATGGCTGACTACCTTCAGGAGATCGATGCGAATACCGGCAAGTCGATCCGCACCTTTGGTGTGAACGGTGCAGTCGACCTGCGTGAAGGCCTTCGCCGCGACATTAACTTCATGCGCATCCAGTCTGGCACGGCCGGCAAGGTCTTCGAGAATCTGGTCATCCTGGGTTCTGCTACTGGAGAAGCCTATTTCTCGCCGCCCGGCGATATTCGCGCCTATAACGTAATCACTGGCGATCTGGCGTGGCAGTTCCACACGGTTCCCCATCCCGGTGAGCCCGGCTATGAAACCTGGCCACCAGACGCGTGGAAGTACATCGGCGGCGTGAACGATTGGGGCGAACTTTCCGTCGATTCCGTTCGTGGCATCGCGTTCATTTCCACCGGTTCACCGACCTTCGATTTCTATGGCGCTGACCGTGTCGGTAACGATCTCTTCTCAGATTGCCTCCTGGCGCTCGACGCTCGCACAGGCAAGCTGATCTGGTACTTCCAGAGCGTGCATCACGATCTGTGGGACTACGACAATGTTGCCGCTCCCATGATGACCACCATCAAAAAGGACGGCAAAAAGATCGACGTTGTGGCCCTTGCCGGCAAAACCGGCTTCCTCTATGTGTTCGACCGAGCCACCGGCAAGCCAATCTGGCCCATCCCGGAGACTCCGGTTCCGCATGAGACCTCGATCCCGGGAGAAGTCGTTTCTGCCACCCAGCCCATTCCCACGGCTCCTCCTCCGTTCACCCCCCACACATTTACGGCGGATGACGTCAACCCATATATCCTCACTCCTTCGGAGCAAGCCGCGTTGAAGGACCGCGTAAGCAAGGCGCGCGGCGAGGGAGCATTCACGCCCATCGGACCCGCGGATACGATTCACATGCCCGGCAACCAGGGCGGAGCCAATTGGGGCATGACCTCAGCCAATCCAACCGACGGATCGGTCTACGTCATCTCCTACAACTACCCCACCTTGATTAAGGTAGTGCCTCCAAGCGCTGGCGGGTTCAGGGGCAATAATGCTGCGAACTTGCCGGGAGCAGCCATGTACGCACAGAGCTGCGCTTCCTGTCACGGTGCCACCCGTGCGGGAGCTGGTGACATTCCTCCGCTCACAGGCGTCACGGACCGGCTCGCATACGGCGAGATTCAGGCCATGATCATGGATGGCAAGGGACAGATGCCTGCCTTCCATCAATTCGATTCCACGCAGGTCAATGCGCTCATTGCCTACCTGACCACTGCGGATGCTGCCGCACGCGGCGGACGCCCGCGCGGCCCTGTACTTTCCTTCCCGCCGGTTACACCCGTTGAAACCGGCCCAACTGCTGTACGCCCTGATATGGCCGGCCGTAACGGCGGCATGAACGAGTACCCCTACGGAGTGAAGGCTCCTGAGGTTCGCCTCACCATGGACAGCTACGGAGTCCAGATCCAGGGCAGAAAGCCGCCTTATACAACGCTCACGGCCTACGATCTGAACAAGGGCACTATCAAGTGGCAGATCGGGCTTGGAGATGACTTCCGCGTATTGCAGGCAGGTGGTCCACACGGCACCGGCGGCGATCAAACCATGAAGAGTTCCTCCATCATTACCAGCACCGGGCTGGTGATGGTCAACGCTGCGGATCGCAAGATCCACATCTATGACGCCGACAACGGCAAGGAGCTTCGCCAGATTCCACTCGGTGCAGTCAGTTCCGGATCGCCCTCGATGTACGAACTGAACGGCAAGGAGTATCTGCTCGTAACCGCTTCTCCGGTCGGTACCCGCATGGGTGGCGATGACAAGTCGGCAGACCCGGCACAAAAAGGTCCTGTCGGTCTAATTGCGATCGGACTGAAGTAGTAACCCAAGGCGCGGGTGCCGCATCGTTGCGACACCCGCGTTTCAACAAACGTGGTTGATCCCGTTGACTGCAAATATCATGTATATGGATTTCTAAAGGTTTTTTGCTGGATGTGCTGTATGAGTAGCTGACATTCTGTCACTGAATTACTCCCGCTTCGAGAACCATTTTCGCGCTGCGCATCGCAATCATCAGCCTCCCCATTATTGACCCAAGGAATATAGCCCTCGTACACCAAAGTCCAAATCGGGATTGCCTTCCCGTTCCCGGATCGCTCCGCTATCCCGTGATGCATATTCGTACACATTCCCATGAGGATTCATTAAGCTGAACTTGCAAATCACGTACTGCATCTCCTCTCCTCAAATGCGTTCATTGAGGTGCGGAGGTGGAAAGTGGGCCCATGAAAGCACGCGACATTCTGGAGGGTGTAGGCACCGCGCTGCTGCTGCTCTTTTCTTACTATGTAGCCTTCTTCCATCCTCGCAATCATGACCTCTATCACCACGGCCTACCCGTAACCAACCTCATCGGCGGAGTACTCATTGACCTCCTCGCGGTGTCAGCCGTTGCAACTCTGCTGCTCATTCTTATCCGGCATCTTCCTCCCTCTGCTCGGCAGGTTACTGAGGCCATGTTCGCTGGCCTCATGGCATGGAACATCGTCAATCTAGGCATCCAAATCCTGTATCGATTCCTCCTTCCTGTCGCGGATATGCGGGCTCGTTGGAGTCAATGCGTCTTCCTGATTCCTCTCATAACTGGTGCCCTGGCATGGTTTCTCCCTCGTTTCACATCCCCTGCTACACGAGCCATACGCTTCTTCCTGGTCACCCTTTCCTTCTCCGCTCTTTGGATCGTCCCGCAACTCGTCCGCGTCGCGCTGACACATCCGGCACAACCGCCGGCTGCTTATCACCCAGCTTCCATCCCCGCAACGGATACTTCCCATCCAAGAATCATTTGGATACTCTTTGACGAGCTGTCATACCATCAGGCCTTCGATCACCCCGCCCCTAATCTTGCTCTACCTAACTTCGAACTACTGCGATCATCGAGCGTCTCATTCAGCAGTCTCGTCCCTGCCGGTTTTCGTACGGAAAAAGTCATTCCCTCGCTGTTCATGAATCGAACCTTCGATGAGTACAGCAGTACCCTCGGCGGCCAGCTCTCTTATCTCGATGCATCCAACAAACATTGGATCAAATACAATCCCGCATCAACGCTCTTCGGCCTGGCTCAACAGAAAGGTTGGAATCCGGCCATCGATGGTTGGTACAACCCCTACTGTCAACTGCTTGCCCCAGTGTTGAGTGCATGCTACTGGTCCCCCGTCGTCTCCATGCCCATGGAACAGTACGGGGCTTCAGAGAGCCAATCCCCGCTTAGCGACGCAGCCGCTCTTCCTCACCAACTCGCAGCTGAGCTTACGAACCACAAGACAACAGAAGAAGAGATGCAAATTCGTGCGTATAGAGCCCTCATGGATCATGCCGGCACTCTGATACAGAATGATTCACTTCGCTTTATCTACATCCATCTACCCGTTCCGCATCCGCCTGGAATCTACGATCGCCGTCTGCATACCTTCCGAACAAGCGGCACTTATCTCGACAACCTCGTGCTGGCAGATGACACGCTCGGCATCCTCATGAGACAAATTTCAGCTTCGTCGCTTGCGGCCAATACAACCATCATCGTCACGTCTGACCACTCGTGGCGCATCATGCTCTATCGAAACGCTTCTACGTGGACCCAGGAAGAAGAGCAAGCCAGCGGCGGCAAATTCGATGACCGCCCAGTCCTGCTGGTCCACTTTCCAGGCCAGCGCTCCGCCGAAGAGATTCGCTCTGCTCTGCCGGAGATGCTTGAGCACGACATGATTGCAGCCATGCTCAACGGGCAGATGAACAGCCAGGAGCAACTCGTTCGCTGGTCCTCCCAACTCTCCCCAGCCTCCCCTCAACTGCAGGCAAAGGCAGAAACAAACTGAGCATCCGCCAACTTTTGATGCTCTACCTCGGACGCGCGTAGCGATGTAGCCAGAACCCGTTCCACGCATATTGCATCCACCAGTGCGCCGCGCGAAGCCGCGGCAACTTGGATGCATGGCGGTAGATCCGCCAGGTCTCTATCGCTGCCTTCCACTTATTCCCTGACCGGCTTTGCGGTGATAGCCGGTAGCGCCCCAGGTCTGCTGCCAGTCGGTGCCCGATGTGGCCACTCTTTACCAGGCTCAGCCACGCACAAAAGTCTTCATGAAGATAAGGACACGGGTCCGGAAATCGAAAGCCTGAAATTTGCGTCCGATCCAGCACAAAGCTCAGGCAGCCGCCATGCCCACGCTTGGTATGCAGCGTTTCAAGGTTCAGAACCTCCGGCGCTTGAATGAGCGGACCTATAAGTGCACCATTGCTCGAGATATGGCGATAGTCGTGATAGATAAAGCAGTGCCCGTGCTCCCGTATCGATTCAATGCAACGGGCCAGCTTTTCCGGCAGCCATAAATCATCGGCATCCAAAAACGCCAGGTAGCGTCCCCCCGCGGATTCGATCGCAAGATTTCTCGCGCGCGATGGACCGCCGTTCTTCGTTGTGCGAAGCAAGTGAATCCGCGCATCCTGCTGCGCCGCTGCTTCGATGATGGCCACGGACTCATCCGTAGAGCCATCATCCACCAGCAGATGTTCCCAATCAGCAAGAGTCTGGGCCTGCACACAGGCCAGCGTTTCCGGCAGCCACTCTGCTGCGTTATAGACCGGCGTAATGATAGAGACCACAGCCATTTGCCGTCCTCCGTCTGCTACCGGGTCTCTTGCGGCACTGCCAGCCCGCTGCTCGCCTTCGCGGAGGTATCCTGCGCTCCCACCATCTTGGGAGTCCGCGCAAACAGAAACTTCCGGAACTGCCGGAACGAGATCAGCGTGCGCTTCCGCTCTGCAGGTGAC
>Ga0364860_10938_pt1 | contig 12760 bp, 9 predicted proteins | sample ExccelAu500001D4_FD_206916 | JGI IMG/M metagenome (GOLD analysis project Ga0364860, IMG submission 206916) | Enriched cells from Trout Bog Lake Hypolimnion, Wisconsin, USA - BchlTB.Aug20.5000.01 .D4 | ecosystem: Environmental > Aquatic > Freshwater > Lake > Hypolimnion/Profundal zone | place: USA... | reverse complement strand
CTGCTTAATTCACTGATCGGAACTGCATACAGCAGATTATTAGCAGTTATATTATACAGTTTATTTCCCAAATAATCTTTAAAATTATTCATTAAGCTAATGGTATACTGACTGCCAAATCTTCTTAAATCGCTCCAACGCTGGCCTTGTCCTGCAAATTCCAATCTTCTTTCATGCAGAATTGCAAGTGCAACATCAGACTGTGTGGTAACGGTTAATGGAGCCAGGTTTACTCTTGCTCTGATAGCATTTACTAACGGTATTGCAGTTGCAGTATTACCGGTATTGTTTAATGCTTCTGCTTTTAACAAAATAATATCTGCTAAACGGAGAAGGATAACTGCCTGGCTGCCTCCACAACCATAAGAACCACCCTGAACATGCTGGCCCCTGGTAATCAGATAGGGAATTTGTGCAGTAGCATTGGTAGGATAATGATTGGGATTATCAAAAAAGATTCGTCCATTAAATACAGTGGAATCATTTTCAAAAACCATCACACCATTCATCCTGATCAAATCACCGGAACTCTTGTAATCATTTACCAAATCCTGAGTTGGCGTAACAAATTTTGTAAATGGATCTGGTATAGTTAAATTGTAGTCAGATGGTGCAATTAACCAGGTTGCAAAATTACGGGTGGCTGCATTGGTACCACCTAAATGCTGAATTTCAAAATAGGATTCAGTACTGTTAATGGAATTGTTATCATTAAATAAATCAGCAAAATTACTTACCAAACTGAAATTACCTGTACCATTCCCTCCGTATTGTGAGGGCAATACTGCATTGCAGGTTATCAGGCAATTAGCATAATCTCCTTCCTGTGCATACACTTTTGCCAGTAAAGCCTGTGCTGCAGGTTTTGTGGCTCTTGTATGCTGATTAATAATATTTGGATAAGTATTCGGCAATTTGCTTATTGCATCATTTAAATCAGCAATGATTAGTTTATAACAATCAGCAAGGCTGCTACGTGCTACTCTTACTGCTGTATCACTGGAATAAGTATGCATGGTCATTACAATTGGTCCATAAGCCTTAACCAGGTTAAAATAATGCAGGGCTCTTAAAAATTTTGCAGAAGCCACCATTTGATTTCTTGCAGAGTCAGTCAATGTAGGATCTGTACTGGGCTGAGAAGCAACATCTACTAAAAGATTACAGGTTCCGATCATACCATATAATTCAGACCAGCCTCTTCCATCAGAAGTGGTTGCATTATCAGTAAAGTTATCACACTGTGTTACTGCTTCATTGCTATTGTTATCTGTTTGTCCATCAAAACTATTATCTGAGCGTACATCTTCATTTACTAAATCAAACCATTGATAAAAATGTCCATTGGCATCTACCATTTGTTCAAAACAGTTATTCAATATTGCCTGAAGCCCGGCAAGCGTATTAACAGAAGCACTGGACACCTGATTCGGTGGTGTAATAATCAAGAAACTTTTTTTACAGGAAGTAACCAATATAAACCCTGCTGCTGTCAGCAACAGCAGTAATAAATTTTTGCTTTTCATTTTCTTAGCATTTTTATATCTTAAATAAGTTTTTTATAGTATTAAAATCCAACATTTAAACCGAAAGTAACAGACTTAGCTATCGGATAAATGCCAAAATCAAGCCCCTGTGTGTTTGGAGAGGTTCCTCCAATATTTAAGTCAGGAGAATAACCTGAATATTTGGTTATGGTAATCATATTTTCCATAGCAAAATAGGCCCGAAGGTTTTTTAACCCTAAACTTTTAATAAAGCTGAATCGCGTAAAATCATAGGAAAGCGCAACATTTTGAAGCCTTACAAAAGAACCATTTTCTACATAACGGCTTGATACATTATTATTACCATTTTCATAGGGATTGTTATGCTGGTTAGAGGAATTTTCTCCCAGTATAGCCAGTGGTATATTGGTAATATCGCCTGGTTTTCTCCAACGGTTTAAAACGGTAGACAACTGATTCGTTAAATCATACATTCCATCTTCTTCATAACGGTTGGCATTAAATACTTTATTACCATAGGTATAGCTGATCAGTACGTCTAAAGAAAAATTCCTGTAACTAAGGCTATTGCTGAATCCGCCAAATCCTTTTGGCAGTGCATTGCCTAAGTACAATCCATTTTCAGCAGATCCGGTTTTATCAGGATCTGCATATTTGATATAACCAGTTTGAGGATCTACACCCTGAGAAACATATCCAAAAAATGAACCTATAGAGTATCCATTTTTTAACCAGGATACAGAACCGGAAGGTATGCCACCACCAGCTATTGGAGTTATATCAGCATTGATTTTATTTTTATTGAATGAAATATTGAAAGAGCTGGTCCATTTTACAGCACTATGCCTTAAAATATCTCCGGAAATGGTTAACTCAAGTCCGTTATTCTGTACATTACCGGGTAAGTTAACCACAACATTACTCTGACCGGAAGAAGCCGGAAGATTACTTGAATAAATCAGATTAGTAGTTTTTTTATTGTAATAATCTGCAGTAGCCCGTAATCTGTTACTAAAAAATGCTGCATCAAAACCAATATTCAACTGGTTAGTCTGCTCCCATTTAATATCCGGATTCGCAGCTGTTCCATTCAATCCAATTCCAGGATAGCCAGGGCCTCCTGCATCATAGGTATATTGACCACCTGCTATATTCAATACATTATAAGAAGGATATAAGGAACCTGGTAAATTTCCTGTTGCTCCGTATCCTGCACGTATTTTTAAGTCGCTGAAAATGGTTTGTTTTTTCATGAATGCTTCATTGGTCATTCTCCATCCCACAGAAGCTGCCGGAAAAGTGGCAAACTGATTATTGATTCCCAATTGTGATGCACCATCTCTTCTGATAGTTGCTGTAAAAAGATATCTTGAATCGTAGTTATACAATAGCCTGGCATACTGTGAATATTTAGACCAGCTATCGTACCCGCCATTGTTCTGAGAGGTAGGCCTGTTGGCCGCACTGGATATGGAATATATACCAGCAACAGGAAAACCACTTCCACCATTTTCTGAAAACTGAGTGGAATATTTATTGGAAGAAATCCCTGCAATCACATTTATGTTATTTTTCTTGATCGACTTGCTATACTCCAGAATGTTATCCCAGAGCCAGGTAAAGTTTTGAGAGGTTTGATAATCGGCAGTTCCTCCAACAGCAGCGGCACCGGAAGTAACTGTAGGATCCTGGGTGATGTTTTCAAAATTATCTGAAATGTTTGCAGAAAGCCGGGAAGTATAAGAAATACCAAAGGGAAGTTTAATGATAATATGACCTTCTGCATTGATCATATTATAAGTGGTAATATCGGTGGTACCATACAATTGTGCCAATGGGTTGGGTATTGCCTGCCCATTACTGTTATCCACTGCATAAAAGCCGGTTGCAGGATCTTTCAAAGATGCATAGGGTGAAAAGGCAATAGCAGCTCCGGTTACACTTCCATAACCTCCGCCACCGTGGCCTGTAGTTCCCTGTGTTCCATTTGGCATATTATTGGTTATTTGCCTGGCATAATCTGCCCTGCCTCCAATCGTTAACCATTTGTTCAAATTCTGCTCTGCTGTTAACCCTACAAAATACTTTTTAGAGCCAATTGTAGGCATAACACCCTGTTGATTTAAATAACCTACACTTAGCGCATAATTTCCACCCTGGCCACCACCGGAAACCCTTACACTTGCTTTGGTGATAGGAGCAGTTCTGAAAAGCATATTTTGCCAGTTATTATTTATGTTTTGCCAGTTAGCAGGCAACCTGATACCTGCTGTATCGCTGGCGTGCCCAGCATTCACAAATTCATCAATTTGCAAACTATGCAGTTGCACACCGTTTAATACAGAAAGTTTTTTAGTAACTGTCTGATAGCTGTTGGAAAAATCAGCATCAATTTTGGGTGCACCACTTACTCCTTTTTTAGTTGTAATTTGTACAACTCCGTTGGCAGACCCTGCAACTCCATAGATACCCGTTGCTGATGCATCTTTTAAAATAGATATACTGGCAATATTGTTTACGTCTAAAGTGGCAATATTATATCCAACAATACCATCCACTACATAAACAGGGTTGGCATTGCCGCTTAAAGAGGTAAAACCACGTACCAGTACTTTAAAATCCTGTCCAGGAGCACCATTAAACTGCTGCACCTGAACGCCGGCAGCTTTTCCTGCCAACTCCTGCATAATATTCACTACAGGCCGTTCACGTTCATCGCTAATGCTAACGGTGGAAATAGAAGACGTAATATCTTTTGCTTTTTGAGAACCATATCCAATTACAACAAATTCATCCAGATTTTTAGTTAATGAAGTTAACCGGATGGTTAGCATTTTATTATCAGAGACAGGAACTTCTGCCAAGTTATAGCCTGTAAATGAAATAAGCAATACGGCATCTTTTGCAATTGCTTTCAATACAGCATGGCCATTGGCATCAGTAGAAACACCTTTTAAAGTGCCCTTTATCCTAATGGAAGCACCTTCCAATGGATGCCCGGAAGAATCCTGCACTACAATGGTGAGATCAATTGTTGCAGGTGGTAAAGGCGGGGCTAAATAACCACCGGTTAAAACCAATGGCTGGATAAGCTGTGGCTGTATAGCAACCAACTTATCTACAATAGTATAGGTAAACGGTTGATCCTGCAGGCAAATATCCAGTACATGGCTGATAGTGGCATTTTGTACATGGATATTCACTGGCTTTGCACTCTTTAATAAAGCCTCATCATACCAGAAATGATAACCGCTTTGTTTTTCAATGGCTTTAAATACTTTTTCCAGAGAAACATTTTTTTCTGAAATAGTGACCTGTGCGGTAGTTCGGGCGCTTATCTGCAAGCAGGCTGCAAGAATAAAAATAGCCGTGAACTTCATAATCAGCAGTGTTTGGTGATTTGGCAAGATCCGCTTGCGGGTTTGATAACACGCACGAATTTTGCAAAGAAAAGATAATTGCATAGATTTGATTTGTGTGGGTTTAAAAATGATAGTCTTAGTCGGACTTATTTACATTTGGATAACCCTTGCATGGACCGGGGGTGTTGCAATCACTTCCGGTTTTGTTTTGGATTATCCTTTAAAAAACGCTTTTTAAGGTTTAACAATAATTTTGTTTTCTTCCATCTTTACATGAATTCCACTCAGTGATAACACTTTTATAATAGAGGATAGGTTGGTATTTCTGGATGCTGTTCCATGAATTTGTTTTACTGGCACTGCACCTTCATATACAATTTCAACATTATACCACCTGCTTATCTGACGCATAATTGTTTCCACATTACTTTTGTTGAAAATGAATAATCCCTCTTTCCAGGCTGTTACCTCTTCCGTATCTATATTGTTAAGAATTCTTGTATTGGCAATTTGATTGCTGTTTGAAACAGCTTGTTGGCCAGGCTTCAGGGTAAGGGATGAGGAAATACCTGTTGACACTTTCACACTTCCTTCCAGTAAAGTTGTTTTAACTGCGTGTTCATCACTATAGGCATTTACATTAAAAGCTGTTCCAATATCTTCAATGAGGCCTCCATCACCGGATGGGGTATTGATTTGCACCCTAAAGGGCAGTTTGGAATTATGTACCACTTCAAAATAAGCTTCCCCGGTAATCTCCACCCTTCTTTCTTTATCATTAAAACTCAAAGGATACCTTATAGAAGAAGCTGAATTCAGCCATACATTGGTGCCATCGGGTAAAGTAAGTTGCCATTGGCGGCCTTTATCAGTAGAAATAGTGTTATACACTATCTTATCCGCTTTTCCCTGATAGATAATATCACCACCATTTTTTATAATAGCCACATTTCCGTCCTTCACCAATTCGCCATTACCGGCTGTGTCCAGTACAATCTTTTGCCCGTTAGACAAGGTAAGTACGGCACCATTGTGCCCGGGGGCAATATCGCCTTTAGTAGGAAGCGCAGCCAGGACAGGTTTTTCTTTTGTCCTGTAAATGGTTAAATACAGGGTACCTGTAACTGCAAACAATAACACTGCGGCAGCAACCATCCTTATCCATTCCCGTCTCCAAATTGAGATTTTTTGTGCGGGGAAATCCTGCATAATATGGGCATATACTTTGTCTTTATTAATTACAGGAACAATATCTGCAGCAGTTCCGGATTGCCATACAGCCTGAAAGGCATTTTGTATAGCCATATCATCATTTTCCTGTTCTAACCATTCAAACAATTCAAGCAATTCCTTTCTTGTGCAGTTATTGGTTGCATATTGCTCTAAAAGATACGCTATTCGTGTTTGGGAAATGGCCATTTGTAATGCAGTATTTACAATTTAATCGTCTATTGTAGAAGACGCTGCATTAGGTCTATCGTACTGCCCTGCTAAAAAATAATTTTTTTCAGGTACTATAAAAAGGAAGAAAGCATCGTTAAAAACAGTAAGACTTCGGAAGGAACATTTGATTTTATTTGCATCCTGATGAGTTGCATGGTTTCTGAAAGATGGTTCTTCACCGTACTTTTGGAAAGATGCAGTTCTGAAGCTATTTCATCATGGCTCAGGCATTCAACTTTACTCAGCTGATACACTTTTTGCTTTTGTTCCGATAATTGGCTAAGTGCTGTTGCAATCAGATTTTCAATCATTTCCACACTCATCTTATCTTCCGCATCATTACTGCTACATGCATCAATTTGGGCTGATAAGTCTGCTATAAGGGTAGTTCTCCTGGCCAATTTGCGTAACCAGTCAATCGTGGTGTTTTTGGTAATAGACAAAATATAGGCTTCTGGAACTTCCACATCTGTTAGAGCCGAACGGTTTACCCAAATTTTCATAAATACTTCCTGTAACACATCTTCAGTAAGGCTTCCGGATTTGCATAATTTGAATACATAAGCAGACAACCTGGTACAATACTTATCATACAGTATTTTGAAAGCTTTTTCATTGCCTTTCGCTATAAGAGAAAAAAGCCTTTGTTCATTATTTAATAAAGGAAACATATAGCCAAGCAGTTTTTACTTCATAAGCGTTAGGAAACAAAGTTATAATAATTGGCCAATCAAATTTTAATCTTTTACAATCCCTACATAAAATCGTTCCATAATTCCCTAAAACTTACCTTTGCCCCATGATATTATTAGACGGCAAAATTGCCTCCCACTCCGTAAAAGAAGAACTGAAATCCCAGGTTTCAGAAATAATAGCGCAGGGTAAAAGGGCTCCCCACCTCGCTGTGATCATTGTAGGAAACAATGGTGCCAGTGAAACCTATGTGGCCAGTAAAGTAAAAAACTGTGCGGAAATAGGCTTCGGTTCCACCCTCGTAGAACTGGAAGCAACCGTTTCAGAAGCGGAACTGCTCAAGCAGATTCAACTATTGAATGATAATCCCGAAATTGACGGCCTGCTGGTACAATTACCCCTGCCTAAGCATATTAATGAGCAAAAAGTAATCGAAGCCATCGATCCTTCCAAAGATGTGGATGGATTTCATCCCGTTAGTGCCGGTAAGCTCGTACAGGGGTTACCCACTTTTTTACCAGCCACGCCTTATGGCATTATGCTGATGCTGGAACATTATCATATTCCCACCAAAGGCAAACATGCCGTGATTATTGGCCGCAGCAATATTGTAGGCCGCCCTATGAGTATCTTACTCAGCAGTAACCACCCTTATGGCAACTGTACTGTTACCATTTGCCACTCCCATACCCCCAACCTGAAAGAAATCTGTTTGCAAGGCGATATTCTGGTAGCTGCACTGGGTAGGCCTGAATTTGTAAAACCCGATATGGTAAAACCCGGAGCTGTTGTTATTGATGTGGGTATTACCCGTGTGGAAGATGCAACTGCCAAAAAAGGATTCCGGATTAAAGGAGATGTGGACTTTAAAGAAGTATCACCACTTTGTTCTTATATCACACCCGTACCGGGTGGGGTTGGATTGATGACCATTGCGGGATTGTTGAAAAATACGTTACAGGCGTATAGGAATAGAACTGTGGAATAATTCTTTCTTTCCCGTATTTGATTCAAACATTAAGGTTTATCTACTATTGAAAATTTAATGTCTACTATTTAAGTCGACTTTAATACTGATCCCCTATATTTGCAAAATAAATGAGAAAAACATCCATTCATATCATTAGCAGGAATATCGGCAAAACATCTAACAGGTGTTGCTGCTGTATATTTTTTGTAAATGAAAGGCGAATGAAATACTAAAAGAATACATATAATATATTTTGATGAGCCTTTCAATTTTATTGAAAGGCTTTTTTAATTTTAAACCAATCGAAATGAAAAAAGTAAAAAGACAAATTTTTAAAGTAATTGTGGGTGTCGTTGGATTTCTTTTATTCATCAGTCAATTTGCTGATGCGCAAACCGCTAAAGGAATTATTAAAGGGATTGTAAAAGATCAAACAGGTATTGTATTAAGTAATGCCTATATTAAAGTTAGAGAAGCAAAAAAAAATGCACTTACTGATAATAACGGCAACTATTCTCTGGAAGTTGTGCCTGGCAATTATCATTTGATCGTATCTTATGTGGGTTTCAATGAACAAACAATCACAGTTACTGTTTCAGCCAATGAAACAACGTATCAAAACTTTGTTCTGGAATCTCAAACTGCAAACAATAGCGAAGTGGTGGTAGTAGGAACCAGGAACACCAAAAGAATTTCAACAGAAAGTCCAGTTCCGGTGGATATCATTCCTTTAAAACAAATATCTACACAGGTAGGCCAGCTAGACCTGGCTCAATTGTTAACTTATTTAGCACCTTCATTCAATTCTGTGAGGCAAACATTAGGAGATGGAACCGATCATATTGATCCGGCACAACTTCGCGGATTAGGGCCAGATCAGGTGCTGGTATTAGTAAATGGTAAAAGATACCATCAGTCATCTGTAGTAAATGTTAATGGAACCGTTAATAAGGGTACTGTTGGAACAGATTTAAATTCTATCCCTGCAAGTTCTATTGAAAGAATTGAAATTTTACGCGATGGTGCTGCAGCACAATATGGTTCTGATGCCATTGCAGGAGTAATCAATATTGTATTAAAAAAGCAAAAGGGGTTATCCATTAATACTTCCTTTGGCGAAAATAGTACCAGCTACGATAAAAACTATGCATGGAATAAATTAAACCCGTCTGCTCCCTTACCAGATAGCAAAAATATTAATGACGGACAAAATTTTCAGGCTTCTTTAAATTATGGTATACCTATTAAAAAAGGATATTTAGAATTTTCCACAGAGTACTTACACAGAGGTTCAACAAACCGTACCGGTTTATATACCGGTCAGATTTGGCCAAAAGTGGGTGGTGTGGACAAATCAGACAGTATTAATAGTTCAAAGGGGCTTACAAGAGATGCTTTTGATTTACGTGTTGGTAATGCAGAAATTAAAGGCGGAGGTTTTGTTGTTAACTTCTCCTATCCAGTTTCCAAAACTGCTGATATATACCTGACCGCAATTACCAATTTTAAAAATGGCTATGCTGCCGGATTGTACCGCTATCCTTATAATTTTGTTGCCGGAGGTAGTTTTCCTTCTTCCAATACCGGTTCTGCAGCTGCTGCTGCCATTGTATCTTCTTTATATCCTGATGGGTTTTTACCACATGAAAATTCTACAGTTTTAGACTACCATGTTTCAACAGGCTTAAAAGCAAAATTAGGTACCTGGAACTTTGATGCAAGCGAAACATTCAGTGGCAACTCTTATACCTATCTGGTCAGTAATTCCGTTAACTATACACAAGCTTATCTTCCGGGAATCACCGCTTCAGGTTTACAAACCAGTTTTAATAGCGGTAAAACAAAAACCAATCAGGCAACATTTAATGTAGATGTATCAAAACACCATAATATTTTACAGGGATTAAATACAGCATTCGGGCAAGAATTCAGAATCGACAATTACGCTATAACTGCTGGTGAATTAAATTCTTATGCCGATTTAACCAACCCTTCCAATTCAACTACTAATAATAGTTTAGCGGGGATAGCCGGTGCTCAGGTTTTTGCAGGCTTTCTTCCCTCCAATTCAGGATCATGGTACAGAACAAGTTTGGCATTTTATTCAGATAATGAGTTGGATATAACAAAAAAATGGTTAGTTACAGGTGCACTAAGATTTGAAAACTTTTCAGACTTTGGCTCAACGCTTAATTATAAATTTTCCACAAGGTATAAAGTAACAGACTGGCTTTCTGTACGTGGTGCAACTTCAAGCGGTTTCAGGGCTCCTTCTTTACAACAGGAATACTATTCTAAAGTAACCACACAATTTGTAAATGTAAGTGGACAGCTGGTACCTGTGCAGGCAGGGGTATTTACCAATAATTCAGCAATAGCTAAAACCCTGGGCATTCCCCAGTTAAAGCAGGAAACTTCCACTTCTTATTCTTTAGGTGCTACTGCAAAATTGTTTAAGGGTTTGGATATAGCAGTTGATGCTTATCAGATTGATATTAATAATCGCATTATTTTATCCAATACATTTAATGGAGGCAATAATCCTGCCCTAGCCACAGCTTTAAACAATGCAGGTGCTGCCACAGCATCAGTATTTGCCAATGCTATTGATACCCGTTCCCGTGGAATTGAAGGAGTGATTAGCTACACCAAAAAATGGAGAAACCAAAGCATTAATATCAGCCTGGCACATTCTTCTATAGAAAACAGGGTTAAAAGAGATGGTAATGGAAATATTATCATTCATGGTTCTGATGTGCTGATCAATTCAGGACAATTGTCAAAATATTTTAACCGTGCAGACCAGGCAAGAATTGAAACATATAGTCCCCAGACAAAAGATATCTTCACCACACAATATCAATATGACAGATTCGGTGTATTACTTCGCTTATCCTATTTCGGTAAAGTAAGTTATTGGGCAGACAGTACAGGCGGTGCAAATATTGCAGCAAATGCATTTGATAAAAATGCAAAAGAAAGCCTGGACCAGACTTTTAGTGGCAAACTGATTACAGATTTAAGTTTCAGTTATAAAGTAAGCAAAGTAGTTACTGTAAATATCGGTACCAACAATTTATTTGATACTTATCCTGATAAACAAACACACTATAACAATACTTCTACCGGCAGATTTACTTATTCCAGAGCAGTTTCTCAATTCGGTTTTAATGGGAGATATGTTTATGGCAGGTTGACTTTCAACTTATAAAGAAATCAGAAGAAATGCATTTTAGGTTATAATAACCATTATGCTAAATTAGTAAAAAGAGGGCTTCAAAATTGAAGCTCTTTTTTTATGCTGTTCTTTCTTGTTTACTGTGGCAAATCAATTTGAATCACTTTTGAGTTACCAGATTGTCAATAATAACAGGCAACGGCATTATTTTTAAAACATCATCTTCGTATTGTTCAGCCAACACGCTAAGTTGTTGTAATTCGTTGTTTTCTTTTTTGGCAAGTGTGTTAAAACCGCCATTGTCTGTGGCCTTTTTAATGTAGCTTTCAATTAAGCTAAGCACTTGTTTATACTGTGCTTCATTTCTTATGTTATTAATCATACTTAGTGATTAAATGATTTTTATAAAAAAGTCTATTAACACTACCAACCTGTAATTATTTGAATAAACTCTGATGATGATAATTTCCAGCATTCATTTGCTGAATAGCTTTTTCCAACCTGTTCCGATTGGTGGCTGATTCATTCAGATAGAATGTTTCCTGAATGCTATTATATACATCCAGGCTCATGATCACAACATTCTTACCATTTTCCATTGATATTTCCAGTAATTCGCTTTTATCATTTACTGCGTTCAGGCTTTCTGCCATATTATTACGAAACTCTGAATAATTCATTACCCGCATTTGATACTGATTTGAGGACAAAAATAAATACTTTATTAAGAACATCAATAAACTGCTATAGCTATCCAATTGTCAACCATGCTCTTTATTTTACCAATTAAGTAAAAAAAACTACATTAGCAAAGCAGGCTTTATTGTCGTGGCACGAAGAAGTTGAAAAAGCCACTTGGAATAGTCCAAATGAATTAAAACTGCAATTCCAAAATGCTTCTATTGTTACAGCAAAAAGGGTGGTTTTTAATATACATGGTAATTCCTTCCGGCTAATAGTTGATATTGAATATCGATTAAAAATAGTTTTTATTGTATGGTTTGGCACACACAAACAATATGATTTAATTGACGCTAAAAAAATAAGTTATGTTAAGGCCCATAAAAAATAAACTGCAATACGAAGAAGCATTAGAACGTATTTATTTGCTGATGCAAAAAAATATTAAACCGGATAGTAAAGAATCTGATGAAACAGAAATATTGTCTATTCTAATTAAAGAGTACGAACTAAAACATTTTCCTGTCCCTAAACCCAATCCTCTGGAAGCAGTAAAATTCAGGTTGGAACAAATGAATATGTCTGAAACGCAATTATCAGATATTTTAGGCAACCGCAGCAGAAAATCTGAAATACTTTCTGGCAAAAGAAAATTAAGTTTATCTATGATTCGCAGGCTCCATGCAATATTGCATATACCGGCGGAAGTATTGATTCAGGAATATTAATCTCCTGGAAAATCCAACTGTATATACTCCTTTCTGAATGAATCAATAGTAGCAAAACAAATTTTTACACCGCCTTATTAATGAATCCAATACCCTTTCTTTCGGTTTTATACTCAAAGTCATCTTGGCTAATATTAAACAGTTCAGCCAAAGTCATCGGTTTATTTACCAGGTAATTGGTAATCCCATTTTTCTCC
>Ga0364860_10934_pt1 | contig 12803 bp, 6 predicted proteins | sample ExccelAu500001D4_FD_206916 | JGI IMG/M metagenome (GOLD analysis project Ga0364860, IMG submission 206916) | Enriched cells from Trout Bog Lake Hypolimnion, Wisconsin, USA - BchlTB.Aug20.5000.01 .D4 | ecosystem: Environmental > Aquatic > Freshwater > Lake > Hypolimnion/Profundal zone | place: USA... | reverse complement strand
ATGCACCGTAACGATGATCCCTTGCAGATCTTTCAGGGAAGAATGGTATATAAAAGCGATTTGCTTACCACCGGCAGGAACCGGATCTGCAGCCCATCCTTTTCTTTTCCAGTGAATAAAGGGTTGCAGTTCGCTAATGGTATAGCTGCTGTACTGAAAATCACTATCACGGGCAACCATATTATTTAGCCACTCTTTTTTAAAATAAGCCCTTTCCCCTTGTCCGGATAAACCACCCACTGCATACAGATGTCCATTGATGATCAGTTTAGCTTCAGGGGATGTTGCCCGCAACAATTGCTGGCCATTCACCAGATTGGTAAAATCAGTACAAACCAGGTTGGGCTGCAGCCTGAATTCCCGTTTCAGCAGGCCATTATACAGCACAATATCCTTACCATCTGCTGACTTATAAACAGCTGATTTTATAGTGGGCTTTTGAATCAGCCAGTCGGCCTGCACAGGAGTCATAGTAGCCGGATTCCAAACCTGCAATGCTGAATTGCTTACCTGTGCATGTAAATTGACGGTAATGCATGTAACTAATAACAAAATCGAGAAACCTCTGTTTATACTTAATTGGGTCATCGGCATCATTAATTCAATTAGCAAATACATTCTTTCACATACTTAAAAAAGAATGTCAGGATTATATTTATAACAATATGTATCCCCTTTTATTTAACCACAGCACTGATCTTAATTACCACGGCTTCTCCGGTCTTCATTTTTTCAGGATTAAAAGCTGGTAAATTTAGCTCAACACCACCCTCTTTAATTGCCCATTTTACAGGTTGTCCGCCTTGCAATAAAGTAATCACTGTTCCTTTTTCCAGCTTCAGGTCTTTCACTAAAATTGTATGACTGGCAGGGTATTTTGGAGCAATGGCATACAGTGTTTTTGAAGTTGCATTGTATGTGAAAAACAGTTCTTTTACTGCATAACCCGGATCTGGGTCCAGGGTAAGTTTCAACAATAAATCACCACTGCCGTCTTTAGGTTTATAATCTGTTTTACCGGCACTCCATTGAGCAGCGGTTTTCCATTTTTGGGTATTATAAATAGCTTCGCCATTTACCTTCAGCCATTCGCCAATCTGCAATAAACGTTCCTGCATAATGGGCGGAATTTTTCCGTGCTCATCAGGGCCGATATCCAATAAGAAATTACCACCCCTGCTCACTTTATCAATCAGCTGCAATACCAGAGATTGGGAAGAATTATAATCCCAGGCATCTTCTTCCCGGTTATAGCCATAACTGAAACCCATACCACGGCTTTCTTCCCAGGCATGGTCTTTAAAATCAAGGTCAGGCTGGTATTCCGGTGTATACACACCCCCATGGTGAAAACGGATATCCCTGCCCCATCGGTCGTAGGTTACCACTTTATTTTTCACCGGGCTTTCATTATACAACCATGCCAGAAAAGCCGTACTTTTCCAGGTGGTATCAGAAGCATCCCAATCCCCATCCGTCCAGAATACATCCGGCTGGTATTTGTTAATCAGTTCTTTCATTTGGGGCAGTGCATGGCTGGTGGCATACAGTTGCGGGTTTTTCAGCCAAATGGGATTAAACCATTCGTACAGGGAATAATACATACCGGCATGTACAGATGTTTTTCTAACGGCAGTAAACAAGTCGCCCAGTAAATCCCGGTGTGGGCCTGCATCCACTGCATTCCAGGGAAAGCCCCAGTCGCGGTTGGCATCTTTGCTTGGCCATAAGCAAAAACCATCATGGTGTTTGGAAGTAAGTACAATATATTTGGCACCACTTTTTTCAAATAACTGCGCCCATTCATCCGGATTAAATAATTCAGCTTTAAAATCATCAGCAAGCTGGTAATAAGTTCGGTCGCCAAACTTTTCTTTGTGATATTTAATTCTGGCGGTATCCTTATTCATGAGTCCGTTCTGGTACCATTCTGCATAATTCCCCTTGGTACAATACCCGGGAACAGAATATACGCCCCAATGGATAAAGATGCCAAATTTAGCAGCTGTGAACCATTCCGGCACCTGGCGCTTGTCCAGGCTGGACCAGTTTTCCTGGTACTGTTGCGCCTGTAAAAAAGAGGCAGCAAATAAAAGGGCAAATACAATTGATTTTTTCATATAACAATTTCTAATATTGGTTGAAAAATTGAAAAGACAAATTAATACATTGGTTTGAGTAAGTAATAAAAAATCATAAAAATGAAACACTGATTTTAATCAATTTTAGAGGTAATTTTTATTATTACTGGTATATTTTCCACCGGGGCATTCATTTCCAAAACAAAAACTGAGCAAACAGGATCAGGAAGATTCCTGTGTAACTCTAAGCTCATATGATCCCCATAGTGATAAAACGGCACTGCCTCTCCTTTCAGGAAATAAGCTTTTGTAATTCTGAACCCCGGTAAATCAGGCATTACCAGCTGGCTACCTGTAGCATGAAACAAATGCACATATATTTTATTGTCTTTTCGGGTAAATGCACAGATACTATCCGGAACAAAAGGGCCCCCTTTTGTACCATAAATAGAGGAACCATACTGTTTCAGCCAGTCCCCTATTTCCTTTAACCTTTTAATCTGCCTGGCTTCCATCCGTCCATCCGGCATAGGCCCTACATTTAATAATAAATTGCCATTGCCTCCTGCTGTACTGCAAAGGGTTTGGATACATTGGGGTAAAGATTTCATGGCATCATTCGGTTTCCAGGCCCACTGCTCACAAAGTGTAATACAGGATTCCCAGGGGTCTTTCATATTCAGCTGTCCGATATGTTGTTCAGGTGTGGCATAATCACCAACAGTACCCGGGCCCATCCCTTCATCACTGGTTTTCCCCAACCTGTTATTGATAATAACATTCTTATCCAGTTTTTTTAAATACTGGTACAAATCGGTAGCCATATCCTGTGTCCAGGGGCTTTCCCAATTTCCATCAAACCATAACATATAAGGATGGTATTGCGTAATCAGTTCTTTCAGCTGATTTTTCATGTATACCCTGTACTTTTCCATATCAGCCAGGGGATCAGGTACTTTTTTGCCATCATTGTGCAGGGGGTAATCCGGATGATGCCAGTCCAGCACAGAATAATAAATACAAAACTGAATACCATATTTTTTACAGGATTTTGCCAATGCCCCCACAATATCTTTTTTATAGGGTGTATGCATGATATTATAGGTACTGAAAGCAGTTGGCCATAAACAAAAACCATCATGGTGTTTGGCAGTGATGGTCAGGTATTTCATGCCTGCATCTTTTGCGGTTTTTACCCATTGGTCAGCATCAAATAAAACGGGATTGAATTCCTTATATAAGCTATCATAATCTGATTGGCTAACCTGGTGGTTTCTGGACCAGCCAATTTCTGTTCCCCTCAGGGTTACTGGTCCCCAGTGAATAAACAGTCCCAGCCTTTTATCCATAAACCCGGCTATTATTTTTGGGTCTGTGTGTATATTCCCGGAGGGAGCAGACTGCAATTGTGCCTGACCATTCATTGAATAGTTTACGAGTATGAAAATATAGAAAAGGATCTTTTTCATATGGCTTTCTTATTTACAAAAGGTGTTTCCGGTTCAAATATATAAAATAGGTTTGTGGATAGTTCTCTAACTTTAAATATAAATCATCCGAAATGAACACCGTTATAAAAAAAGCCCTGCCGTTTTTTTTATTTTCTTTTTTTCAATTGCAAGCCTTTTCCCAGATTACTGTTCCGGTATTTGGCACCCAGAAAATCTTAAATGGATATGCCCGGGAAATCAGTGGTGAGAATATTGCTTATTTCTCAGTCTACCCCGACTATGCAAAAATGGCTTTACTCACCCGATGCACTGATGGAAACTATGGGATTGAATGGGAAACTGAACCTGTTCCGGATAACAATACCAATGTCAATCCCTATCTATATTTCAGCTGGATAGCAGCCCATTCTACCGGTACCAGTGGCGGACCAAGAAATTTTGATTTGTATATCAATGATCAATGGATACTTACCTTCACTACCCTGCCTAAAAATTATCCGCCTATATGGAGTTTTGCTGCTCCTGACAGCACCCGGATGGTTTTTGAATTCAGGAAAAAAGACGGGGCCAATGATGCCCATGGCATTATGTATTTGCGGGTGCCTGCACAAAAATATACAGCAGGTAAACTTCTCAGGATTAAGATAGTTGGCCAGGCTCAGAAAAGCCAGGACTGGCTGATGACTTTCAAATATAGTTTTGAAGAAAAAATAGATGCTGAACCGGTTCCTTTTTTAATAAAAACCCCATCTGGCATTAAAACAGTATTATTACTGACCGTCTTGCATTTTGGAAGTAATGATTCTTTGCAGGTAACCATTGATCATCAGCCCATCCTCCATTTTGCAGTGCAAAATGGCATCAATTCTTTTCAGATTCCAATAGACACTGTCAGCTCAAAAACCAGTTTACAATTACAGGCCACCATCGGCAAACTGTTATCTGTAAACAAAGAGATTACCATTAGTCCGGTTACCCGGAGAGAAATCTATTTTATACCGCATTCCCATAATGATATCGGCTATTCAGATATACAGGAAAATGTGGAGCTATTACAGAATAAAAATATCCGGGAAGCCATTTACCTGGCGGATAAAACAAAAAATTATCCTCCGGGCAGCCGTTTTGTATGGAATATAGAATCGCTCTGGGCAGTAGAAAATTTCCTGAGCATTGCCACAGATACCGAGAAAGCACAATTTATAGCAGCGGTTAAAAATAAACAGATCGGGTTATCCGCATTTTATGCCAATATCCTTACCGGATTATCCACTCCTGAAGAAATGAAATGGATAACCGACTATGGGGTATGGCTTCGAAATAGGTATCAGTTACCGGTAAAATCAGTCATGCTATCTGACATCCCCGGCATGAGCTGGAGTATAGTCTCTGCATTGGCTAAACAGGGTATCCGTTATTTCAGCAATGGTCCCAATTTTATGGAATCCATGCCTGATATGGGCGATAGAATTGGCGCTACACTGAAAGCATTGGGAGATCAGCCATTCTGGTGGAAATCATCGGACGGGAAGGATAGTATTTTATTATGGACTGGTGCCAAGGGCTATTCCTCCTGGCATGGAACCCCTCCGGGTGGCATATTTGACCGGGGCCCAAAGAAAATAGCCAATTACCTGAATGAGCTTGAAGCAAAAAAATATCCCTATTCCATATTGCAATGGCGTTATAATATTGTTTCAGATAATGGGCCTGTGGATTCTACGGTCCCTGATTTTGTAAAAGAATGGAATGAAAAATATGTTTCCCCAAAAATCATATTGGCAGATGTAAATAGTATGTTCGAAGCCTTTGAAAAAAAGTATGGGCATACCATTCCGGTTCGTTCCGGTGATTTAACCCCTTACTGGGAAGACGGTGCTTATTCCACTGCTTTTGAAGAAGCTGCTATCAGATTATTGAGCGAAAAACTGCTACTGCTGGAACATATTGCAGTTCTTAAAAGGGTTAACTTAAACAGCCAATTAATGTACCGGGCAAAAAGGGATATTGTTATGTTTCATGAACATACCTGGGGTTCCTGGAACAGTGTATCTGACCCGGATAATCCATTTACCATTCACCAGTGGGAATATAAAAAGCGGTTCGCAGACTCCGCCGGTTATTATACCCGGCAACTTGAAAATGAACTCAGGCCATTACAGAAAGACTACAATAAAGTAGAAGTGTACAATACAACGGCCTGGAAAAGAACCGGGTATGTGGAAGCTGGTATTCCTGCAGATTTAAATAGAAAAACACTAATGAATGCAGCCGGACAGGGGGTGGTTTTTCAACAATTAAGTACCGGCAAGATTGGTTTTATTGTAAAAGATATTCCTGCAAAGAAATCAACTGAATATCATTTTTCCATGGGTACCAGGCATGCTGACAGTATTTTCCATTCCTCATTTACTTATACAACAGACCAAAATACAGGTGCTATCAGCAAACTGGTGGTGAATGGAAAAGATTGGGTATCTCCCAACCAGTTTAAAGGATTGGGACAAGCTATCTATGTAAAAGGGCTGAACCCGGATAGTTTTTTCCTTTCTACCATAAAAAAATCAGAATGGATAGAAAACGGCCCGGTGGTTAAAAAACAAAGAATCACCTGTTCTCTGGAAGGCTGTAATGAAATAGTGTATGAAATTACACAGGTAAATGGCCAGCCGGATGTATTAATTTCTGTTATGATCGACAAGAAAGCAATTCGTGATAAGGAATCCGTACATATTGCTTTTCCTTTTGCCTTTTCTAACCCAACTGTAAGAATTGGGATGGATAACAGTTTTATCACCCCGGAAAAAGGGCAGTTATATGGAAGCAATAAAGATTTTTTCTCCGTTCAAAGATGGATTGATATTTCCGACGCTACAACAGGTGTAACCCTCTCCTGTCCGCAGGGCGCTTTATTTGAAATCGGCAGCATGGTAAATGAAGAAAAAATCAATATGCACCTTAAAAAATGGAAAGACAGTACGCATTCTGCTTCCACCCTGTTTCTGTATGCCATGAACAATTACTGGTATACCAATTATAAAGCAGACCAGACCGGTAAGGTAAAATTTGATTTTACCCTGCACTTTCATGGTGCTTTCAATTTGCAGGAAGCCCAAAAACTGGGTATGCAGGCAACACAGGAAATTTGGGTACAGTAAACCGGCCCTTAATATTCCACTTTAAATGTGGCAGCATATTTAAGAATACCTGATTGCTGTAAAGCAACAGGTATTCTTATCTCTATTTTGCCATCTTTTAATTGCCATTTCAAAGTTTTTTCTGAACCCAGTATTGAAACTTTCTTTATAGCACTCAAATCATTCACCGGAATACTGATTGCAGCAGGCAGTTTAATTTGATCCTCATCCTGCAGCAGGAAGATATACAGGTTGTTTTTTGTCTTTGATTTTGTATAAAACAAGTTGCCGGATTGATAAGGTGCAATCGCTTCTGACCCATAAATGGCTTCACTGTTTATCTTCATCCAGGCACCCATATCTTTTAAACGGTTATAAGCAGCAGTATCCCAGTCGCCTGTTGGCCCTGGCCCGATATTCAGTAAAAAGTTACCGCCCCGGGAAACAATTTTAACCAGTAAATGCACCAGAGTCTGTGCAGATTTATAATGGTCATTGGGCACATAACTCCAGGAATCCCCCATGGTCATACAGGTTTCCCAGGGATAAGGAAGGGGCTTTTCAGGTAATTGCTGTTCAGGAGTCCTGTAATTTTCAAATTCTCCGGAAACCGTACGATCCACCACAATCAGTCCGGGCTGGTGTGTTCTGGCCATAGCAGCAATCTTAGGCATATTTATATCCTGGTTAAATAAGCTGCTTTCGGTTTCCTTTGCTCCCCTGCTGTTCTTAACCGGCCTAACCCAACCGCCGTCCAGCCAAAGGATATCTATTTTCCCATAGCCTGACATTAGTTCTTCAATCTGGTTATAGGTGAAGGATTTATACTTTTCCCATTTTTCGGGATATTTTTCCGGATTATAATTCGGATTCCGGTCTTTGGGAGGAAAATAGGGTAACCAGTAATTTTCATTATGCCAATCCGGTTTGGAAAAATAAGCCCCTATTTTAAAATTCTCTTTGCGGAATGCATCAAATACTTCTTTGGCCACATTACTCCTGGGATTAGCAGAAAAAGGGGTTTGAGGATCCGTTACCTTATAATTGGTTTGTTTGGTATCAAACATACAAAAACCGTCATGGTGTTTGGTGGTAAACACCACATAACCCATACCAGCGTCTTTTGCTGCTTTTACCCATTTCTCCGGGTTAAAGCTCACCGGATTAAATGTATGCTGTAATTGTTCGTATGCTTTTTTATAAGTAAAATATTCATTGCTAAAGGGTCCTTTGCGCATTTCCCAGGGCTCATCTTCCGGACAGATACTCCAGCTCTCCACTACACCCCATTGGCTATAAGTACCCCAATGCATAAATAAACCAAATTTAAGGTCCTGCCAGGAAGCCAGGTTTGACTGAACCAGTGGGTCTGACGGTACTATATAAGGTTCTTCTTTTGATTGTTCCTGTGCTGATAAATGAAAAGATAAAAGTAAAATAATCCAGACTGATATTGAAGTTTTCATATGTAATAAATGCCTGTTTTTTTCTTTAATATAGAATTGTTCCGTTTTCAAAAGTTAAGATAATCAAAGTTTTGTACCCGGGCCTGCCTCTTTTTAAAAAGCTGGTGAAGAATTTACCGGGATAATACATGTAAACAATTTGTCTTTACGTCATCGATTGCGTAAAAATAAGCAGATAATTATTAAAGTTTGCACCTGAAATATGGTATTTGGTATATTTTTTGCTTTAATTATACATTCCATTTAAAGCTTATGAAAAATATTTTTTATTTCCTGTTTATCCTGCAATTGGTAACTGTTCAAAATAGTATTGGCCAAACTATAAAGATTGATTCTGTATTAAACTACTACAGTACCCATTACCAACCGGAAAAAGTTTATATTCAATTTGATAAATCCATGTATAATACAGGAGAAACCATTTGGTTTAAAGCTTATATCTTAAATGGAACAGAATTATCAGATTTAAGTAAAAACTTTTATGTAGATTTTTTTGATGCCAAAGGAAATTTGCTTTCCCATTTTATAACACCTGTATACCATTCCTCAGCCAAAGGCCAGTTTGATATCCCTGTTAAATATGATGGTGCTTTCATTCATGTAAAAGCCTATACCCAATGGATGCTGAATTTTGATTCCGCATTTAATTATACAAAAGATTTGGTAGTAGCACAAACCAAAGTTTTAAAACAACCTGTAACAGAACCAGTAACTTCACTCAGCTTATTTCCCGAAGGCGGAGATCTGGTGGAAGGCCTCAACAGCAGGGTTGGTTTTTTGGCAATCAACCAATGGGGCTTACCTGTTTCAGTAAAAGGATCTATTCTCAATAAAAATGGAGAAGCTGTTGATTCTTTTTTATCGCAGCATGACGGGATGGGTAGTTTTGACCTGGAAGTACATGCCAATGAGCAATATACCCTGCAATGGATAGACGAATATGGAAAAAACTACACCAGTCACTTGCCGGAAGCAAAACACTCCGGTATTGTTATGCGGGTACAATCCATTGATCAAAAGTCACTCGTGGAGATTAACCGTTCAGAACAGGCAGATGCAAGTCTGAATCATGTATATATCGTGGCTACATTCAACCAGCAACTTATTTACCGGTCAAAATTAAACCTGACAGACAAACCTGCTGGAGTTGCTCAGATTCCAACAGAATTACTGCCTACAGGTGTTTTACAGATTACCGTTTTCAATGCTAACTGGATCCCTGTTACCGAAAGAGTTGTTTTTATCAATAACCATACGCATGAATTTATTACAGACCTGAATGCCAGTGTAAAAAGCCTGGAAAGGAAGGGACGAAATGTATTTGAAATCTCTGTGCCCGACAGTATACCCTGTAATTTATCCGTAGCAGTAACAGATGCAGATATTCCAGCGTCCAGGTATAATATCATTACTCAGTTTCTGCTTAGTGATGATATAAAAGGATATATCCATCATCCTGCCTATTATTTTGAAAATGAATCTGACAGTACCGCACATCACCTGGACCTTGTGATGTTAACCCATGGATGGAGAAAATTTAACTGGAAAGAAGCATTCAGTGAAACAGGCCCTACACTTAATTTTAAAAAAGACAGTGATTATATCAGATTAGAAGGAAAAGTATTTGTTCCATCCAATCTGAAAATACCTTCAGCGCAGCAAATATTTCTAATACTACAGACCAAAGACAGCAGCAAACAGAGCCTTATACTGCCAGTAAAACAAGATGGATCATTCAGGCAGCCAGGGGTGTTTTTTTATGATACACTTCATGTTTATTATCGTTTTTTAGGTGCACAGAAAATGGAAAACAAATCTGAACTCACTATACAAAATGGCTTACTTCCACCCTTTAAAAATGGATTACCCGCTAATTACCGGTCACCCTTGCTATGGGCTGCAATTGATAGTTTGAATATGGCGCGTATGAAATATTTTTCATTAAAGCAGGCGGAGTTGGAAAAATTAATGAAGTCCACTACCCTAAAAGATGTGGTGGTTGAATCAAAAATTAAAAAAAGCCCGGTAGATATATTGGACCAGAAATATACCAGTGGTTTATTTGCAGGCGGAGATGCTTACCAGTTTGATGTAAACAATGATACCCGTGCACTGAGTTCCTTCTCGGTTTTCAATTATTTACAGGGATATGTTCCCGGATTACAAATTTCACAGGGAGGTGGTGGAATGAGTAATTGGCATATTAGCTGGAGAGGTGATACTCCATCGTTGTTTTTAAATGAAATGCCCATGGATATAGATATGGCCAGCAATATCCCCATGTCTGATGTTGCCTATATTAAAGTATTCCGTCCCCCATTCTTCGGAGCTTTTGGTGGAGGTTCCGGAGGTGCCATTTCTATTTACACAAAACAAGGCTCAGATATTAAACCCACTCCGGGTAAAGGATTGAGTTTTAAATTAGTGGAAGGATATACCCCGTTTAAGCAATTCTATTCACCAGATTATTCCAGTCCGGTTAAAACTTTTAAACCAGATACCCGCACTACCCTGTTCTGGCAGCCTTATATTTTAACGGATGCCCATAACAGAAAAGCAACCATTGAGTTTTATAATAATGATATCAGTAAAAAATTAAGAATAATTATCGAAGGTTTTAATGCTTACGGGCAGTTAACCAGGACAGAAAAAATAATTGAATAAACTTTAAATAATATCTGCCAGAGCCTTTTAGTCAGTTTTCCCCGGCTTTCCATATTCTGTTTAACAAAAATTGAAAATAAAAATTAATAGTTAAACATTAATTAGCGGTTAATATATTTTTATTATCTTTTCAAACGATTGAATTGAATAGGTAAAATATTGTACATCGCTATAAACCCAAAATAAGCTATCATTCTAAATGCCTGATTTTGAGATATATCATGAAATTTTTCAAAACTCCCCCAATCCTTTTATTTTAGGACATCCTGATGGAAGTTTTATACGTGCAAATCCTGCTGCCTGTGCATTATTCGGTTACACTGAAACCTTTTTACTGGAAAAAGGAAGAAATGGAATTCTAAAGATTGATGATCTTGAATCACTTCAACAAATCAGGAAAGAAAATGGACATTTTACAGTTGAAGTTACCGGCATCAAAAATACAGGAGAAGAATTCCCGGTTGAATTTTGTTCCTGGTTATTAAATAAGGGAGCTGAAACAGAATTTACAGCAAATCTAATCCGTGATATTTCAGTAAAACAGAGAACAGAAAATCAACTGAGAAAAGTAACCCAGGCCGTGGAACAAAGTTCTGCATCCGTTGTCATTACCAATGTGGAAGGAAATGTGGAATATGTAAACCCGGCTTTTACCCGGTTAACCGGTTATACTTTTGAAGAAATATTGGGTAAAAACCCCAGGATTCTTAAAACAGGACATACAACAGATCAGGAATATAAAGTCCTCTGGGATAATTTAACACAAACCAAAGAATGGCAGGGAGAATTTTGTAACAGGAAAAAGAATGGGGATATATATTGGGAAAATGCCATTATTTCTCCTATAGTTAACAATGAGGGTATGATTACCCATTATGTAGCCGTTAAAGAAAATATTACCGAAAGAAAACACCTGCTGGACAAACAAAACGAACTCATTAAAATGATTGAGAACACAGATGCATTTTTTGCTACTGTGGATTTAAACAGGAACTTTTTATACGGCAACCCCTCCCTGAGAAAAAAATTAGGGATCAGAGAAGAAGAAGACATCAGTATGCTCAATCTTTCTCAATTCATCACCCCTAAAGCCAGGGAAATGAATAAGGAAATGAATGAAATAATCATGAAAGAAGGCAAATGGACCGGAGAAAACAGTTACCAGAGCAGGGATGGAATAGAAATACCGGTTTGGCAGGTAATCATTCTTCATAAAAACGAAAAAGGGATACCTACCCATATTTCAAGCACAGCTATTGATTTATCTAAAAATAAAGAAGCGGAAAAAGAACTGTTCCGTTTAAACAATGAACTCAGGGAGCTTTCCAATCATTTACAAACCATCAATGAAACGGATAAAAAAGAAATAGCAAAAGAAATTCATGATGAACTCGGGCAGGGCCTTACCTCTTTAAAGTTTAATGTTTACTGGATAAAGAAACATTTAATGGATGACAAAGCCATTATTGAAAAAAAGCTGGATGAACTTTTAGCTGAAATATCCGGAGCAATGGTTTCATTCAGGAGAATTTATACAGCCCTCAATCCTTCCTTGCTGGAAGAAGTAGGCTTGAAAAGTTCAGTAGATTGGTTGATTGATACTTTTACCAGGTCTGAAAATATTCAGGTAAAATTTGATACCAACACAGAAAATATTCAGTTTAATTTAGATAAAAGTTTAACAATTTACAGGATTATACAGGAAAGTTTAAATAATATCATGCGCTATGCTAATGCCACTTCTGTTGATATAAGTTTATTGCATTCAGAATCAGGATATATTTCCTTAACTATTTCTGACAATGGAATTGGATTTGATATTAACGCGCTGGATAGCAAAAAACACCATGGATTGTTAGGAATCCGTGAAAGAGTATATGCATTAAAGGGGAAATTGAATCTCCATTCTGAATTAAACAAAGGAACTTTAATAGAAGTTGAAATTCCGCTCAATTAAAAAAGCAGCCAAATAAATATTCCTTTAATTTTAGGTATAATAATCAT
>Ga0364860_10929_pt1 | contig 12950 bp, 11 predicted proteins | sample ExccelAu500001D4_FD_206916 | JGI IMG/M metagenome (GOLD analysis project Ga0364860, IMG submission 206916) | Enriched cells from Trout Bog Lake Hypolimnion, Wisconsin, USA - BchlTB.Aug20.5000.01 .D4 | ecosystem: Environmental > Aquatic > Freshwater > Lake > Hypolimnion/Profundal zone | place: USA... | reverse complement strand
ATGCCGCAAGGAGTCTTTGGCAGATTTGTGATGTTCGAGAACGCCATCCCCGATAAAACGCTTAACCAAGTCAGAAAATGTATTGAGAACACTATGTCGGTCGAAATTGTACTGACCTAGCCTTATCTGTCTCTCAACCTGGGCCGCCCAATCATCAGCCTCCTGCTTTCGTTCAAAATGATCACATACAGAAGGATATAATGGTCCCCTAAAACTAGACAGCTTCTGAAGTTATGTTCTGTGCTAAAATTCCAAGGTCAAAGGAGGGCCTGGCACATGAACCGAAATTTAAGAACAGCTGCTTTTAAACAAAAGATTGCTATTGAAGCATTGAAGGGAGACAAGACCGTCAATGAGATTGCAAAGGAAAACGGAGTTCATCCAGTTCAGGTTAGTCAATGGAAAAAAGAGCTAATGGATGGTGCAGAGATTGTTTTTGGAAGGCGCAAGAAAAAGAGCGACAACTCTGAGGGCGAGAAGGCAGTTTTAGAGAGGAAGATAGGCCAATTAACGGTAGAGGTTGATTGGCTTAAAAAAAAACTCGGGCTTTAACGGTGGAAGCTCGATGGGCCTTTGCCGACCATAATAACCCAAAGATATCACTTGCTTGGCAATGTCGGCTTTTAGAGCTAAATCGATCCTCATATTATCTAAAACCAGCAAAGGAGTCGGCTTATAACCTGGAATTGATGCACCTGATTGACAAGGAGTACACAGATCATCCATTTTATGGAACTCGTCGTATGGCTGCTAAACTATGTACCCTAGGGTACATAGTGAATCGAAAACGAGTAAGCAGACTGATGCAAAAAATGGGACTGGAAGCGATTTATCCTAAGCCGAATTTAAGTAGGCCGAATGTTCGGCATAAGAAATATCCCTACCTCTTAAAAGATGTTAAAGCTGGTTTTCCAGGTCATGTGTGGAGTACGGACATTACCTATATTAAGCTCTATGGCGGTTTTGCCTACTGCATCGCTGTTATAGACTGGTATAGCAGGTATATTGTTTCATGGAGAGTGTCGAATACTTTAGACAATAGTTTTTGCTTGGAAGCTCTAGAAGACGCTTTAGAAAAAGGAAAACCAGAAATTTTTAACACTGACCAAGGGGTACAATTTACTAGCGCCGCATTCTTAGACGTTTTGGAGAGAGCCGCGATCAAAATCAGTATGGACGGGAAAGGTCGTGCACTTGATAACATATTTGTAGAACGACTCTGGAGGTCTTTGAAGTACGAGGATATATATTTAAAGGATTATCCATCTGTGAAAGAGGCCCGAAAAGGTATTGGTAGGTATTTTGATTTTTACAATAACGAACGATTGCATCAGTCATTGGGCTATCGATGCCCAAGAGAGGTATTCTATACGAACAGTGAAAGCAAGGGCTGTTCACAGACATTCATAAGTAGACAACCGCAAGCTGTTTTCGATTTAGCTTTATGATAGCGGTTGCCAACTTATGAACATCTGCAAACAGCGGAAGAAGAAGAGTAAAATATTTGAGTATAGAGACAGGACATAACTTGTTTTAGCGAGAAAGTTGTCTTGACTTTGGGGACCACTTTAGGATGCCCCTTGATCCTCACAACTGCACGCCAGCAGGTGGTGCCATCTTCATTTTTACGCTTGTATACTGATGCCATATGCTCAAAACCCTTCTATTTACGGTTCGAGCGGCAAAGATGATGCTGGTTAAGATTGTTCTTCGTTGCACCGCCATTGCACCGCGAGCTCTTTTTGTACCTGAAAGGCTGTTAACCGTTCAAGCCAAATTGTGCTCACAATGTAGTGTGAAAGAGTGGGGCAACTAGGGATTGAACCTAGGACCAACGGATTATGAGGGCGGAGTTTCCCAATACTTGACAACAGTTATTCACTGTCCACAGCAACACGGTAGCGGGATTGGACCCGGGTTTGCAATTGGCAAGTGATGGGATGGGATGGGATGAAGGAAATAGGACGGCAGTGTGTCAAAAATGTGCCAAACCCGAGAACTTCCTAGATTTGTTGGCTTACATGCGCTCAATGACGTTAATGAAAATAAAAGCACCAAAAACAAGCAATGGCAATGAACACCAAAGAAACACTCGTTTATAATTTTTCATTCGGTAACTAATCCACATCGAATAAACGCTAATCGGGATAGAGACGGGAGTCCAAAACCACGAAAAGGAAGTAACAAGATCTTGCGCTTTAGAAGGTTCAGTTGCTGCCAGCCAAAAAAACGCCATCCAGCAAAATGGGAAAAAAAGAACTAAATATACACTCGTAGATATGATGGCACAAGCTTTAGCCATTCCTTGATTGATTACTTTTTTCCCAAAAACATAGGGGTACCCTCGAAATGCACGCATAACGTTTAACGCCGTTGATACTTCTTCACGATTTCCTTTACAACTCCCTGGTAACAGCTGTTTTCAAATGTATGGCGACACTTGGGATCGGGATCTAACACCGTAACGTTGCTAATCTTGGCAAATTCTTCTTCATAATGCATCGCGCGCTGCTGCGAATACGTCTCAATGGCTTTTGAATTCGTCGTGTCAAGGTACAACATTGCATCAAGAGATCCCAATTGATAGGCTACCTCGTGCAAACTTTGACCATTTTTGTTTCCAAGATATTTTTGCAGAGCAAGATACTGAAGATTCGGGGAACCCATCTGACACACAAAATCTGTTGCCCCTGCATAATTATGTGAAGCTGAGTGGCATTTTCCCGGAGAAATAAACGACCCACCGCCAAAGGTAAAAATTATCAACTGCTTTCTTTCGCTGTCATTTAAAAGTTCAAGTGCATGCTCCGCTATGATCGCTCCCTGGCTATGCGCAAAAATGACAATGGGAGGTTTCGCGTCATCTTTTTTTGCAAGGTCGAGAAGAAATCGAAAAAATTTGGCAGCCCATTCAATTATCGGTGTGTCGCCGAGAAATTTTAGAGCAAAACAAACTACTCCATCTTTTATGCAAAGCCAAGACGTATCGTTAGGCATGGAAAATACGGCCTCGCCGCCAGCGATCTGAGAAATCCTTCGGGCTGATTCCAGCGCTTCTTTCCGTGTGTTGTTGATGCCGTTGATAAATCCCCAGATGCACTGACCAGATTTCCTTTCACCAATTGAACGAAACAAAACATCAATTTTTCCCTCAGGAAGAGCAGATTCCGTCTCATGCATTTTGACATTCCAAATGCAATGATTTGGCCTTGAACGCAAATATACGAGACCATTTCCTTTATGGACAATTGCGGCATCAAGGCGATTGTTTTGAACCCATTCAACTGCCTCTTTCTTAGAGAGAACCAAGTTTCCTACGATCAGATATGCGTCCTCACCATTCTTTTCATTTTCAATTTTTGCAATAATTTTTGGCAGGAGAGAAAATGTCCCATCACCAGAGATGCCATACTTACAAAGCTTTTCAATACCAAGGATTAACCGCTCAAGCTCCTGATGGTTGAGAGATTTGATTAGCATATCTTGAGGTACGTTTGCCAGTAGCGAAAGCTGACAAGCGAATGCATTCGGATCACTTGGTTGGTACTGTTTTGCAATTGTCTTTATTGAAGATTGGTGAATTGTTTTTGAACAAAGCCATGCTGCCAAAGCATCATGACCTTTCTTGGGATGAGAAAAAATCGCGAAAGGGCCATAGCCTCCTATCACGCCATCTCGTCTCACCAAAAGATTGCGGCATCGCACTAAGCCTGGATTATTGAGTCGCCAGGCTAAACTGCCGCCAGTAGCGGCATATTTATTCCCAGCAGCATCAAAATAAAAAACAATTTCACCACAACCTTTATGAGCGACTCTGTACATAAAAGACTCGATACAGTTTCTAGTTGAAAATTATAGGGCTTCTTCAGGATCTAAGCTCTCTCGATTAGTGATGAGTTTTTGAATAGACTCACGGAGCTCTGCTTCGCATTGAAGTTTTTCTTCCTTTCTTTGCAATTCTTCGAATTTTTCATATTCAACAAAAGCCAGCTCTTTAGCAATTTCTGCTGAAATCGAACCTGCATGAGTTAAGATTTTCTCATCGTTAACCTGCAAAAATGCATCGAGCTTAATTTTCCAATCGGCCATATACATAACTTTTCGATGACGAGCTTGGCGTTCAGCAAAATCCAGGTATTGGCTCACCAACTGCTCCAAATTTTTGATTTCGTCATGATTTAGATAGTTCTTGGAGATCTCTACATCCCGTTTTGTCAACTTTCTCCCTCGACGTGCTCCATCCCAGGTCATCAACCCTAGATTGGGCTGGGCAGCATTCACTCTTTTATGAATGATTTCTGCAGCGGTCAATCCTGTCACCGCATAGAGGAGCTTGTTTTGAACAGTCTTAAAAAATTCTTGGGTTGTGAGGTGCTGAGGATCGTAGTCGGCACTCAGCGTGTAGATATCTCGTATTTTTTGATAGAAATGTTTCTCCGATGCTCGAATTGCTCGAATACGATCCAAAAGTTCATCAAAGTAGGCAAACCCACCTGGATTACTCAAGCGGTCATCGTTTAAAGTGAATCCTTTAACAATATATTCCTTAAGTCGTTCGGTCACCCATTGCCTGAATTGAGTTCCGCGGTGAGAACTTACCCGGTAGCCAACTGCTATAATTGCTTCTAAACGAAAGAGTTGGGTCCGGTATCTTTTACCGTCAGAAGCAGTTATTAAGGATTCCTTACTAACTGAATCCTGAGAAATTTCTCCTTCTAAAAAAATATTCTTTAGGTGGATATTAATATTTTGCGGCGTCGTTTGAAAGAGCTCGGCCATCCCTTTTTGACTCAGCCAAACAGTCTCATTTTCAAGGTGAACCTCAATCCTCTGATGGCCATCTTCAGTTTGGTAGAGTAGGATTTGACCTTGCTTCATAATTTTTTCATTGGGCATACGGGCTCCTAAAGTGTACTTTTGCGATACATCATCAACCTTGAGCAACCAAGTTATAAACTTCTACCTCACGATTAATTTCGCGCAAACCGCTTCTGTTTCCTTGTGTTGAGACTAGGACACTAAGATTTGAACCAGACCAACAGATTAGGAGGCGAGGAATTCCGCTCCACTCAACCCCTGTGAGCATGATGATAAGCCGTTTCCATCAAAAATGCCATTGGTTTTGTTGGTTGACGACGCAAAAGTCGTATATTTAGCCGCAGCATCTCGAGATAAATTTGCCAAGACTTCATGGAATTGGTTTGTTGGTGCGCTTTGCGTTTTGTTTCTGGCCTCAGTAATATGGGTCAAAGTAAGTTGGACAAAGGGTTTCAATTGACAAGTGATGTGATGAAAGAAATGTAAGCGTTAACGCTAGCCATCTTTTTTAAAGAGTGGGGCAACTATAGTCCGAGACAAATGAATTGATAGATCGTAAACAATTTATTTAATGCGCAATCCATTGAAAATCAGTGACTTGGAAAAAAGCATAAATATTACGAACGGAAATCATTGGCTCACAATATATCACAAGCACATTTTTCACCGAAAAAAATAGGTGATTTAGCATCTACACTCCATGTTTTCTTTCCATGTTTGCATCCTCTTCCCAAAATCGGTCCTCTACTTTCCGTATCCTTTTGATGATTTTACGACATGTTTCGCCGGTAACTTTGGTAAAAGCATTTTCCAATTGGATTTCTAGATTTTTCATTGTGAAATCACAATTCCTTGCAATTTCATTTTTGAGAACACCCCAGCAGATTTCTATAGGCTGTAATTCTGGATGATAAGGAGGCGTTCTAACAACTTCATGGCCAAGTCGTCGCGCTATTTCGTCAATTTCATACGTTGGTTCGGGCGCTATTTTATTAATAATCTCTATTAACTCAGCCTTGAGACAATCAGAGGCACAAGGGATTTTGTTAAGAGCAAGCCAATTTAAAATTCGCTCCTTGGAGCATCCTGGTGTTGGCGCTGAATTTTCAAAAAGTACGTTATGATAGGCAGCGTTGTCCATGATGATTATTGAGTTTGCAGGTATATTGGCAAGCAGTTGCTCGGTGAACCATTTGTGGAAAAGCTCCCAATTCATTTGTCCGTGATAATCGCCTGTTTTCCTAGAGCTTTTAAAAATCAATCTGGCTCCTGGGACCCAACCATCCTGTGTAATCGCATTTACAATGACAAAGCGATCTCCATTACCGGTTGGCTTTTGTACCCACGGCCCATCTTCAGTTGAGTACCAAGTAAAATCATTGCTGTGATTTTTATTAACATAAGACTCATCTAAATAGACTTCTGGGCGAATGGTTGTAATCTGTGAACCAAAGGCTCGGTTATTCCTCATTTTTCTCAAATATCGTTGTCGAGCCGCAATTATATAATCTTTCTCCTTCAGGTGTTGTGTACGTATACCTTTCCCGAATTCAAAACCCCATCTATCTAAGGTGCGCGCTAGGGTTCTTTCGCTAAACTCTTCAGTAGACTGTTCTTGAAGAAAACTCAGGATAGCTTCAGCGGTGATGTGCTTACCTTCGGCATTTGCACTTCGAATATAAGAACGAATTATTTCTTGATGAGAAGAATTTATAGCGTACTCAGGACAACCCTTGGGTTTCGGTGGGGCAATTAGGCTTTGAGGATCTTTTTGGTAGCTTGCCATTATTCTATTGACCGTCGCTACTCCAATACCTAATGCATCCGCGGTCATTTGCACGCTGAGTTCGTTGCAGGAGAAATTAGATTTATTACGATCAAAATATTGCTTTACAGAAACAATGAATTTTTTCTCTTCAGGAGTGAAAGATTTACCACGTGGGTGCGACATTTTTGGCTCCAGCATAAAAACTGACCCTAGTGTACAAAAAAGCTCCTCATTATACCACGGGATTTTTTCTTGTCTATCAATTCATTTGTCTTGGACTATAGCAGGGAAATTGCACGATTTTTTTGAGCCTTTTTCTTAGCTAGCAAATTCTTGGATGTGTTTTCTTTATGGGTGTTTTATACCATGGAGACACTCATGAGCTTTTCATTACCAGCAAACGCACCACTACTTCTCGCTTTTGGCGACTTGCCCGATCCACGAAAACAATGGAATCAACACTACCCACTGATCGATATTATCGCGGTGGTAATCATGGGCATCATTTGTGCAGCTGATGACTTTGTTTCTGCCTACCGGTGGGCCTATCATCGTGCCGAATGGCTCCAATCAATGGGGCTATGTTTAAACGGCGTACCCTCACACGATACTCTGAACAGAGTATTTCGTTTGCTTAATCCAAAGAGCTTTAACGAGTGTTTTATGCAATGGGTTCAGACGATTGCGGCCACTGTTGAGGGCGTTATTGCAGTTGACGGGAAGACACTCTGTAATTCGGGGGATAAGTTCAAGCAAACCAAACCACTGCACATCGTCCATGCCTTCGCAACCGAGAACCAGCTCCTGTTGGGGCAGTTGGCTACCAATGCCAAATCAAACGAGATCACAGCAATCCCAGAGCTGCTTAAAATGCTTACGATTAAAGGCAACGTCATCACCATCGATGCGATGGGATGCCAAAGAGACATTGTGAAGCAAATCAGGGAGCAGGAAGGAGACTATGTCATTGCCCTGAAGGGCAACCAAGGCACATTGCACGCAGAAGCGGAAAATTTTTTCCAACAGGCAATGGACGTTACACCCAAAGAATCTGGATGCGATTTTATGACTACCATTGAGAAAAACCGGGGCAGAATCGAAGAACGACAAATCTGGACCTGTTCGTTGGATTGGCTTCCGAGCGAACAGGTCGAAAATTGGGTTGACCTGAAGACATTGGTGTGCATCAAGTCGATCCGTACCCATAAGGGCAAAACAACGCAAGAATTGCGCTATTACATGAGCAGTTTGGCACCAGACGCCAAACGTTTAGCACAAATCGTGCGAGCCCATTGGGGCGTGGAAAACAAGCTTCACTGGCATTTGGATGTGTCATTTGGAGAAGATTTGTGTAAAATACGAACCGATCATGCCGCCGAAAATTTTTCGCTGGTAAAAAAAATGGCTCTAAGCTTGCTGAAGGCAGACACGTCAGAAAAGTTGGGAATTCCAAACAAAAGGAAGCTTGCCGGATGGAGCCCTGAGTACCTTCTTAAGATATTGGGAGTCAAGTGATTTTTCATGCAATTTCCCTGGGGCAACTAGGGATTGAACCTTTAGACCAACGGATTATGAGTCCTAAGCCATTTGACAAGCAACAACAAACCACAACACGAAACAGCAAGAGTATCAAGGAGATAGGGTCAGCCGATCTTTTGGGGCTTGTTGGGAAAAACTGGGCTTTGTTGCTATCGATTCCCCCATTTCTCCCCCATTTTCTGTTCGAGAGAGGCTAATCATCCCAAATTCTCTACAAAAAACTCTTGATCGCTATGTCGCCCTTACATATCATCACCGACTGCGTGCATGCACGCTGACAATTGAGAATCGTTGAGAATTTTATCAACAGGTAGGGAAATGAAATCACTTTTTTCACTATTGCTAGGAATTGCTTTTTGCATAGCTACCCCATGCGAAGCCAAAGCGCATGTGAAACACAACAAGACAAAAAAGATATATGTCGATCCACAGACAGTCAAGGTCACAAAAAACGGCATTTTTTTGTTTAAGGACGGATCGTTATTCCCAGTGGAAGGAGTTTTCAAGGATGAGGGTGGGGTATTTGTTGTTAAAGAAAGGAAACGATGTATTCACGCATGTGGCAATTGTGGACGCGATTACGATTGGAATGAGCATTGTCTTTGTCCACACTGTCATCATCGCCATTAATAAAATCATAGCCTTGCTCACTCCGTTGAAGAAAACTTTCGATTACCGACAAATTTTCGCATGTCTGAGAGAAACGTTGAGTTGTCCTAAGATTTGAATAAATAAGAGAGCAAGACCCAAATCGCCAAGTAAAAATCTCTCAAGGTAATATAGGTTCATCTCCAATGCGAAGGGTATTTGTTATTTTTACCGTTCTTGCTTTTTTAGCAGTAGCAGCACATTGCTTGTACTTTCGAAAAAGAGAGAATGTAATCAACAAAAGATTTGTACAAAAAAACCTTCAAAATGCTTCTTCTGAAGAGAAGCTTTTTTTCTCTCATGTCCTAAGAGAAGCTTTTTATACCTCTCCTGTTGGATACACTCTCTTTGGGGATAAACCATTATCGGTAATCATTGTTGCATCTAAGCCCACACTGTCTAGCGGATACTACTTCATAAATCTTGCGTTTCCGCTTGCCCAAAAATATGAAAACTTATTACAAGCTTCAAATTTTGCCATACTCATTGAAGAAGAGGAACGCGATTCATTTTTATATCTAATCAATAAGAAAGCTTTTCATGACACGGTTCAACAAAACATCGAAATCTTTCGAAAAATTCTTGGCCAAAACATTACATCGGAAACTTTACTAAATTCCATTTTACGTAAGACGTGCACACTTGATGTAACCCTGAAAAATAGCTCCGCGCTCTTTGGTATTCTTTTTGGGTTCGGGGTGAAAAATGCCCTGTGTTATGATCGGCGTGATGAAATAGATCAAGCACGAATCAAACAAGGATTTCCACCATGGAGAGATACCAACAGTCTAGACGGGATGAACGATAAAGAGGTTGTTCGTTCTAACATGGAGCGCCAATTTTTTATTACACGCCTGAATCAGAAAAATCTTTTAGACAAAGTCACCCCGTCTTCAGGCTTTCGTACTCTTCAAGATGAGTTGCTCGACCTAAATAAAAAGCTCACTTTCCCAGAAGGTCGCGCTGAGCCTCCGGGTATTCTCGCATCAGTAATGTTACCTCAGTTTTGTGGTGATCCAGATAGTGAGGAAACAAAAGAACTGCTCAAAAAATACAGGATACAAAGGAAGCTTTTAAATAAAATAGTACGGCAAGAGCATTTTTTAGAAAGTGTAGTTGAAAAATTTTACGAATGTTGTGAGGACTAATTGATGAATCACATTCGCAGATCTTCTGAGATTTTATCACCTCCAGTTAAAAGCTGGGCAGACTTTTTTTTAGAACAAAATATCAGGATCGAGCACTATGGATCCTTGTGTACACATTTCTTTTGGAAGCGATGTACGGTTTTTTTCTTCTTAATTCTGGGATGTTCATTCTTGAATGGAGAAAATTCGACAGAAAATACCGTATTTCTTTCTAATAAAATAAAAGAATACTCAAGACGCGAAGGATATCTGATTGCAGAAGACGCAAAAAGTAAAATGGAGTGGATTGACATTAGTTCCATGATAGAGGGTATGCAAGATTATATCAGTGGAATGCAGAGGAAGGATGGATCTATTCCAGATAATGATTTTTATATGATTGCTTTCCAATTGTTTGAGCTCGAATCAAAAAATAATCTTCAAAAAGCTATCAACTTTCTTCAAACGCTCTCTAGCGATGCCACGCTCCATTCTCTCGAAGACGGTCAAATCTTGTACAAAATTATTACTGAAGGTCAAGACATTCCCGTAGTAGAAAAAGATAGTTGTCCTGTCCTGCACTACACTATTTCTACTCTTAGCGGCCAGGAAGTAGTGAACACGAGAGATCTGGCCTCTGGTCCATTTCAAGTTCCACTTTCTGAAACCGTGTCTGGCTTTGCCAGGGGGGTCGAAGGCATGCGTTTAGGGGAACGAAGGAAAATTTTCATTCACCCTGATTTAGGATACGGACAAGTCGGACAGGTACCGCCCAACTCTCTCCTCATTGTTGATGTAGAGGTAATGAAAATTTAGCATTGCACACTTTCTTCGATAAACTCTGCCGCTAGCTGATTTTGAACCAACGGGTGCGACGCGTGATCAATAACACAAAGAGTACACTCTACCAGATGTATCTGTCGCAAAAAACTATCTGACCAAAAGCCTTTTACGGCATTCCAAAAAGGTCCCGTGCTGAGAACTGGACGCATGATGTGGATCCAGAATCGGGCTTGGATCTAACGTAAATCCCCAGTTTTTGTAAACACAGAGCGCGTGTTCATTTGTAACACGGGTACATAAAAAAATTCGTTGCACAGTTGGAAAAATTGGGCATTCTAGGATCCAAATACCCGAATGCCAGGCCTGACCCCCGTTCCTTACTCAAGACTCCCACTAAATGGATCTTTACATTTCGTGCACCATAATTGGTCGCCCTTCATAGTATAAACATCGGTGCCAAGCTTTATTATTCCTGAGCAGATGCTGCAATGTGAAGGTTCATATTCCGGAGGGTTCTGAAGTTTTTCGAAATTGTGTTCATTCGTCCCATAGTAAACTACCATTTCAGGCTCAAATCCTTCCGTGCATGCTTTGCAGTCCTGCCACTTGCCTGAGTGGCCCTCGTTATGATGGAAACCACAAAGGGTATAGCGTCTATGATTACGTGAACAACTATTCTCTGCGTAGGAGAATAATACATATTTATGTTCGTCATCACAAATCCATTGATCGCAGCATGGTGTTTTCGTCAGGTTTTTACCTTTGCCACACAGCCCACACTTTGGTTTCGCTGGTCCTGAATTTTTTTTCATTAAAATGTCCTCATCGTTTAAATCAGTAATCAACATGGTTTAAGAGGAGTTGTGTATGGCATGCATCGAAGCCAAATCTGGACCACCGATTGTCACTTCCTCAAGATAGCATTTATACGTTCGTTTTTACGTCCAAAGACCTCTTCTAATTTTAACAAGCCGAATCAACATTTTTGTGTCTTCATCTTCCTGCTCTTGTTCCATTTTCTGGCATATGGCTGATAGTTTTCGCCATCGCTCCCGGCTCTCATCTGACTCATTTCTGTCAAAAAAGGCCAATGATACATCCTCGCCTCGACCCTTCGCCGCTTTTTCCCTTTCTTCATAATACGCCGTTAAACCACTCGCATCCATCGGATCAAAACGATTTGGCCGCTCCTTCCACCATGTGTACAGAAGAATCGTCTCTTGCGCAACCAGTGCTTGAGGCGTGGGTTTCCCAAAATCCAGATCGTCTTTGTCCATCCACTCTTCATTGTGCTTCAGGTCAGACGCCCAATGAAGATACTCTAACCCTTCCTCAGGACATCTCCACCACCCGATCCGTGTTAAAGCGCTCGAGAAAAATGGCTTATCTTTGTCGTTCTGAACATATACATTCATCCACGCTTGTTCCACTTCGACAAAGTTCACAAGTTCGTCAAAGAGACAGTAAAGCATACGGGTGTCAAATTCGTGATATTGTCCACGCTTAAGACGAGACGTCAGCTGATGTGTTCGGGAAATAAAGCGATTTTTGATGTAAAAGCGGGCAGCATTTACCCACTCTAAAGGCCAGCGTAGGAAGTTTTGTACATAATCAAGGCTCTCTTCTGCCAGCCAATATCGAATCTTTTTTTCTCGAGCCTTTTTTCTCCAAACATTCCACTCTTCAGCAGTGCCTGCATGAAGCGCAGGAGTGCCGCGAAGCCAATTGGCAAATCTTGTGCACGACCAATAATTCCTCATAATGGTGCTTCCTCAGAGACGTCTTCCAATTCCAATGAATGAATTTCAAGAGAACTAAAAAACACACCATTACGATAATTGTTTTTTGAAATAACCGACTTTCCGCTTGCTCGTTCCAGCTCAAGTCTTGCATCACCGGCTATCTTACCGCCAGTGGTAGCGGCAATTTTATTTTCATCAAATCCGTGAGCATTCCGATTGACTGCTATTTCTTTCGTAGAAGCTTCTCCCAGCATCGAAAAAAGCAATTCAAGGTCGGTCATATGATCTCGAAGATTTTCTCTACCCAGATTTTTATGTTTTTTGTACTCCGCCGGAGTCATTCCAAAGGCAGCTCTCGAGATTTCGGCGGTTAAAATAGCGTATTCACGCTGAACTTTAACACCTCGTTTGTCCCATTCATCGGTTAGCTCCTCTCGAATAACAATTCCACGCATTCGCTTTTCGATCCACGCATCGCTGTAACCTTTGGCTTTGTAAATCTCACGCGTGCGCTTAGTAGCAAGC